>Ga0207419_1002428_pt1 | contig 12309 bp, 6 predicted proteins | sample ElkSloMetagenome_4_FD_184723 | JGI IMG/M metagenome (GOLD analysis project Ga0207419, IMG submission 184723) | Hot spring microbial communities from Elkhorn Slough, Monterey Bay, USA - MD2A (version 2) | ecosystem: Environmental > Aquatic > Marine > Intertidal zone > Estuary: Microbial mat ... | reverse complement strand
AATACGCCTGCGTCTTGCTCATCGTAAAGTGGGTCGAGGTAATACCTAAAGTTATCGTTAGAGGGGTCTGCTAGTATTTGATCTCTAACCACAGGACTTAAAGTAGGCGGCAACTGGGAAATAAAATTATCTTGGAATCTAATGGATTCTTCCTCGTTGTTCAATCCATCGAAACCGATATCTTGTATGGCCCTGGCGTTGGGGCCCACATCAAAAGCGTTGGTCAAGAATTGTTTGTTGGGTACTTTTCCCCAAACTGTATTAGATGGTGCTTCTTCCTCTTCTGTAATAGGGATGCCATTTTCAAAAAAGTGTCGATCATCAGGCACCAAATCCTCCGATACACTACCAAGGTTAAAATAGACTTGCCCACCTGTGTTGGTATTGTTGGCTCCTGTAATTTGCCTGTCTTGCGTAAAGGGATCCATCAACCAAAATTCTATGTATTGTATGTTGATGTTGTCAAAATCGATGTCATGCGTTATGGCACGAGTTATGGCAGCGAAATTATCCTCTGGGTTTTGCAAAGTTCCATCTGGGTTGAGCCTAGTATTGTAATTGTAAGGCCCACGCTCATTGGGATAATAGGCCAAATCGAAAGAAATCTCGTTTTGTGCAATTTGTCCTCTTTGCCTATTGGGAAAAACCTCTGCAAAACCGATTTGCCTTACATAATTGTTTTCTAAATCCTCGTCGGTAAGGTTTTCGGGCCTGCCTCTTGGGCCTGCGCCAAAGTAAAAGGCATTGTCTATAGAATACCAAGCCAATTTGGCTCTATTATAATTGTAGTCGAGACTGTCTGTTGTATTGAATCTCTCTTGAATCAACTGCGGCGTAGAGCCTAAAATCCAAGTTTGTGGACTTCTTGTAAGATCGTAAGGCACTTCGGCCTGTTCAAAATCATCTATGTAAGAAGTACCCTTATCGCCAACCAACAGGCCGGGTGCTCCGGGGATAATGTGTGCAAACTCTGCTTTTAAGGCAACGTTAGATTGCTCTTTGGTACTGATCCCGGGAATTTTATCTACTAGTCTAGTAAGTAGTCTTGATTCTGAACGGTAATCTACGCCAAAACCCCAAATGGTATTTCTGGTTGGTTCGGTACCTACTGCTACCCTAGAGATAGTTGGCCGCTCATTTAAATGCAGAAATGTACCTGTAAACCTAATGTCTTTGCTAAAGCGGTACTCAGCATCAAAACCCATTAAACTCCGCTGCTGAAAAGAGAACAGGTCGGCCCTTTCATATTGTATTTTGATTTCTTTCCCTGAGCTGAGCACGCCTTCATTTAAAATCCTTACCCTGCCAAACTGATAGTCCACAGTAAAATCTGTGCCCTCGTTCAACATGGTATTGCCGGCCCGAACTACTACCGAGTTTTCTGCAATGTTGATACCCGGCAATATGATTTCATTAGAAGTGCTCGACTGGTAAGCCCCTTTTAAAAAGAACTTGTTCTTGGTAGTGTTTAGGTTGGCATCTGCCTGCGTACCATCGTACAGTTCTTGAAAAACATATTTATTGATGAGCTGTAGTTGGGAGCCTTCATTAAAAAAACCTCTCAGATGGCTGCCAAAAGGCTCCAAGGTCGTAAACATGACACGGCCTGTACGAGATTCAACAGTTACACCTTCGATATAGTCAAAATTACCGTCGGGCTGCCGTTCATTTTGTGGGTTGAGTTCATCTACACCGAGTACGTTTACCAATTGCCTATTCCGGATATTTTCTCCTCCTTCGTGCAAACTTGGGTTATCTATACCGGTTAGATCATCTCTGTAAACCACTTGGAGCCTAAAATTATCTCTAGATAATTGATTGGTTTGCAAAGAGTAGATGTTCTTCATCATCAAATCCCACATCGGTAGGTCGGTTCTAATAGTTGATGGGGAGAGCATTTTCATGAACAATACCGCATCATCATTCAAGCTTTGGTAATCCTCAGTGAGTTCGCCCACTCTGTAAACCTGCCCGTTGTAAGTGTACTCAAAGGCAACGGCAAGAATCTCATCGGGGCGAAGTGGCGTAATCAACGATACGTAACCCAATTGTGGATTTAAGATATATTCCCTTTCTTCTAACTTTCTAGCACTTCGCAATAGCTCAAAATCAACGCCCTTATTAAAACCAAAGGTAGATTCCATAACGCGACTGGTATTATCTGCAATGCGCACTTCTGCATTGTTTCTCAGATCAGAGAATAAATTGTTCGCTTGGTTACTGGCTGCATTTAACGGTAGTGGATTGGCAATAAGGCCAGCATTGTATGGCCTGCCTTCGCCCAAATCCATAAAGGCTGCCACGTTTCTAAGGGTTTGGGTATTGTTGTTACGGTTGGTAACGTACAGTTCAACCCTTGTAACAGTTACGCCCGATGTAATGGCAGGCAGCGAATTGAATGAACGCTCGAAGTTTTCTCTAAAGAACTGCGCCAAAAAGAAATGTCGATTAGCGTCGTATTGATCGCCTCTAATTTCGAACTCTCTTGCCTGTGCGCCATTTTTAATGGTAATGGTTTCTGTACTACCCCTTTGGTTAGATAAAACCGTATTGAGCCATAGTTTGCCAAAGCGCATTCTGGTGGTAAAACCAAATAGATTTTGAGCGCCTGTTATCAGGCTGTTTCTCGAAGGGAAACTCACATTACCCAACTGTACTTCTTGGATGATATCTTCCTCAAAGGCATTATAGCTCACATTGTACTGCTGCTCAAACTGAAAGGTGTTTTTTGTGTCAAAATTGGCGTTAACGGAAAGTTTTTCGCCAATTTTTCCCGAAAGCGCCATGCTTATTTGCTGGTCAAAATTGAAACCTCCGTTTCTCTGCTGTCTAATAGGCAGCGAAGGATTGTCTACCCTTTGCCAAAGACCGCCAAAATCGAGTACGACCGAGCCATTGGGTTGTATGGTAATCTGATCTCCGCCAAAGAGCCTTTGTGCAAAACGCCCAAGTTGTATAGGAGGGATGGCCAAACCTTCTCCCGTAATTTCATCGCCGCCATCTTTAGATCTAGAAATGTTCTTCCAATATTCTTTGATCATTTGCCGCTCTTTGTACTCGCGGTACATGTCATATGGGATTTTAGACTCCGTGCGGTAGTTGTAAGGGCCAAAGGTTTCAGAAATATTGTAAAATCTACCTGTAGTGTCTAGCGATATGTCTAGGTTAAAATTTGAGGGATTGCCCAAAAGCAAAGGCGAATTGCTCCTGAATTCAGAAAGGGGATCGCCGTAGCGGTCTTGTCTGTAATCAGGCAGTTCTTCTGGTTTTACGATCACGGTGTCGCTGTTTTCGTCTTGGGCAAAAACAGCGGTAATTCCAAAAGAATAGAATACAAGTATGTAAAAAATAAATCTCTTTACGCCCAGCAAAGCAAATATATGATTTCTCTGGTGAAAAAATTTGCGATACATTATCGCACAATCCAACAAAAAATGGGCTGCCTAAAAAAGCTTATGCCCCCTTACTAGTAGTTTTCTATCATATATCAATTGTTTTTGAGCGCAAGTTTAATGAGTTCTTCCAAGGATAACTCATTGCCATACTTTTTTATTATCAGTGTAATGTTTTTCTCAGCTACCGGTTTACTTATGCCTAAAGCTTGCAAAGCGGCAAGTGCTTCAGTGCGTTTGGAGTCGCTTAATCCCCCGGTTTTTATACTAGCACTTTGCCCTTCTGCAAAGGCAGGATCTTTAGCGATTTTGTCTTTTAACTCGAGTATTACCCTTTGGGCAGTTTTAGCGCCAATGCCTTTTACAGATTGTATCAGTTTTGCATTGCCATTTAAGATGGCTTCTTTTACTTCTTGCGTACTTAGCGAAGCAAATAACATTAAACCTGTAGAAGGGCCTATGCCTGAAATCCCAATTAATTTAGTGAAGAGCATTTTTTCTTCAGGCTCATAAAAGCCATAAAGCGCTTGCGTATCTTCTTTTACATAAAAATAGGTGTATAGCTTGCAGGCATCAAGAGATTTTATTTGTGAAAAAGTATTGAGGGAAATACGTATTTCGTAACCGATGCCCGCATTTTCTATTACCACGAAGGTAGGGTCTTTTTCAACCAATTTGCCACTAATAAAATAATACATACGGTTTTACCCAAAAAAATCAAGCTGCTCGCTAGCTGTTCAAAAAAAATACCCGATTAAAGGCTGTTGGTCTAAATTAGCTTTTTACAAAGCTTCAAAGCTATAAACTTTAGGATAATTTTTACAATAGTTATCACTAATTTCAGCAACGTTGCAAAAATAAAGCTGTTGCCTAAACAACAGCTTTAAGTTTGTAAGAAGATAAAAATCTAACTGGCAAAACGCTTTAAGATGGTTTCTAGTTCTCTTATATGTTGGCGTTTCGAGCCTCCGGGTGCATAAACAAACCCTTCTGTGTAGTAAATGCGGCCCTTGTCTTCATCGACAAAAACATAACTTACAAATGGCCCACCTCGGTAGCGCTCTTTTAAGCGCCACAAACCTCTGGTTTCTATAGCATACTTGCCCGAGATATTTACCTTTCTTTGGTTTATGGGGGCTATCTTCTGTATGTCTACGTAGTAGTTTGGGTTGTCTGGATCTTGCGTATACTGACTTAAGATGCGCTCTCGCCATAGCATAATACTGTCTTCGTTAAATTCATTTTGCGAGGTGTAGTTTTTGTAATAAATCAGCAGGTTTTTGTCTAAGTCGTATTCAGGGTATCTTAGCCAAACAAAGTTGTCCTCTTCCTTGGCAAGCTTATAACCCTCAGGAATGTAAAGGTTAAAATCGTGCTTCTTTTTAAGTGCGTTTTCTAGTTCTTTTTTGCGTGCTTTAAATAAAGAGGCCTCCATGCGCTTCCTTTCCGTATTGATAAATATATCCTGAATGCGCTGTTTATTTTCTTTTAGATGCTTTAGCAAGGTTTGTTCGTCTTTGCTGAACAAGTTCAAAACCAACTGACCTTTGGCAAACTCATTTCTTTGCGTGGTCATAAAAAGGTCTTCGTTTTCCCTCACTTTGTTAATACTTTCTAGCGTAAAGAACTCTTTAAGTTTTTGTGTGCCTGCCGTGGTTGCATCAAAAGTGGTGACCAAAACCAAGTTTTTATGTTGTCTTAAAAAGCCTTTAAAAGCTACCGGATTAATGTCTCTTACTGTAAAAATGGGTTCAGGTTGTGGGAGGCCTTTTATTTCCTCCATAAAGATATCTCTGATTTGATCACCGAGTGGTCCTTTCCACTTTACAGTGTCCATAACCAAGATGATTTCGTACTGATCTCCCTTAGCAGATGGTAAAAGCCCCAACTCCTTTTCCGACTTAGAACTGCAAGAGGTAAGTAAAATATTGGCGGTAATGGTCAGTAAGGCAAGGGAAAAAATTATTTTTATTGATTTCAAAAAATGCTGCATATTTCTTGTTTTAAGATGTCAGTAATTTATCTAATTTTTAGTTTTTGACGTTCGGCTACACAATGTGCCTAAGTTGTATAATGCAAAAGTTAGTAGATGTTACATTTTTAATCTGCGATATAAATTTGAAACCGAAACTTGTTGCACACAGTTCAGCGTTGCAGGTACACACAATAATAAATAATACTTTATCAATTATATAATTTTAGTGGCCTACAAAGCCACATTAAGCGTGTTGAGTTCGTATTTTAATACTAAAGTTTAGCATTGTAACTTTAGCAGGAAAATTTAAAGTAGAAAATGCTATGGTCTTTGGAAATCTAATGTTATCCCAACATTTTTTTAACCAGGAATTAGTTGGATTCATTTTTTAAAGGGATTTTCATGTAGAATTTCGGAAATTTTGGTTTAAGTAGTTAGAGTATTCTAAGAAAACATTTTTTAATTTGAAATCGAGTTTAAGAATCAGCCTTATTTTTTTGCTTACAACATTGGTGGGCCATGCATTTAGCCAAGATTTTGATTTTGAGGCCGATGTTACCAAAGGTTGTGCTCCATTAACAGTAACCCTAACCGATTTATCGGGGGTGGCAGGTGCAGATATCAAGTACAGTTTTTTTGAAGGTCAGCCCTTTGGAGATCAAAATACATTTACCTATACAGAGGCAGGTGTTTACACAGTAGTGCAGTTGGTGCAAACCAATGCAGCTGCTGTGCCCATACGCAAAGAAAATTACATTGAAGTTATCGTGCCTGAGCCTCCAACATTTGAGGTAAATACCTGTGCAGGTTTTGGAGTAAGATTGAACGTTACGGATACTTTGTATGATTTTTATGAAATTGACTTTGGCGATGCAAGTCCTGTGGTAACGGTGGGTAGAAGCGAAGTAGAAGTTTACAATTATGCCGATGAAACAGATAGGACCATTACGGTTTCAGGAGGATTTACTGATGGAGGAAACGATTTTTGTGGAACCAATAGCATTACGTTTACGCCAAGACCTACTCTTAGACCGGCTGAAATCAATGCGGTAGAAAGCCAAGGTAACGGGGATATAACCGTGGGTTTTACCATTTTCCCTGAATCGACCTACATTTTAGAAGAAAGTGTTGACGGAGGGGCATACAATCAAATCAGTGTTTTAGATGCAGGCAGCAGTACTTTTATACTGAACAACAAAAATGCCTTTGACCAGGCGCACTGTTACAGAATAGTGACCAACGAACCTTGTACTGGTGTACAGGTAGTCTCTAATGAGGTATGTGTAGGAGAGTTGGCACTTACCGATGCACAAGGTACCAATCAATTGGAGTGGCCTGAGATACCACAGTCTCCTGATTTTGAACAATTTAATATCATAATTGATGGTGTCAATTCCGAACAGATTACCACGCCCGGTACCACGGCTTATAATCATCAGGATGTAAGTTGTAATGTAGAGTATTGCTACCAATTGGAAATCATGTACACTAATGGCGCCATTTCTAGAAGTGGTGAACAATGCTTGGTGGCAAGTAGCAACACCACGCCTCCTACAGCAGAAAACCTAAATGCCACGGTGGAGGGTGAAAATATAGTATTGTCTTATGAGATACCTGACAATGCGCAAAATATCATGACCGTTAACGTACAACGGGCCGAAAGCGGAGGCGCCTTTACCAGTTTAGAAAACAACAGCATCACAAGCAATACCATCACCGATAGAAACGTAAACGTAAATGAAAACAGCTATTGCTATCAAATAGTGGTTCAAGATTCCTGCAATAATATATCTGAGCCAAGCTTACAAGTTTGTACGGTACTACTCAATGCAATACCCGGCGAAGAAGGTACCGAGTTGTCTTGGTCGCCTTTTCAGGGTTTTCCTTTCGGGTTTTCTTATACCATTGAGGTTTTAGATGAAAATGGCGATGTAGTGCGCACCATTGATAATTTGCCCCGCGCTACCAATTCTTTTACTGACAACGCAGCTACCGATCCTACGGCAGTTTATATTTACAGGATTAGCGTTGTGGCAGACCACAATGCCAATGAGTTTGCCTATTCTAATGAAGTAATCGTAACGGGTACTTTAGAGTTGAAGGCGCCCGAAGCGTTTACACCAAACGGCGATGGCTTAAACGACACATTCTTTGTAAGGGGCAACCTTTTAGAAACTTATAAACTGCAAGTTTTTAACAGATGGGGAGATTTGATCTTTATCTCTGAGTTGCAGGAACAGGGTTGGGATGGCACAGTTAATGGCGATGAAGCCCCTGCGGGTACTTATTCGTTTTTAGCAGAGGCAATCGACATTAACGGAAATAATGCCAACTTAAAAGGCTTATTTATTTTGATAAGATAAGCTTAGAAAGTAAATTTTCTATCTTTTGGCCTCTATCCCGTGAGATTTCATTTCCTTTCTCAATTGCCATAGTCTGTTTTTGATTTCAGCGATTTCTTGGGGAGATTGAGAAGAAAAAATAGTTGAGCTTAATTGAAAATAAGTTTTTAAAAGTTGTTCTGAAGTTTCTTGTGTAGCATTCATCATGTTTATTGTTTGATAGCTTTGTATGTACGATGATTCATTGCAATTATCATTTCAAATATATTTCAGTTTACAATTATTAATAAAATCAAGGAAAGTAATGAGTAAAAAGGTTTTTTTCGCTTTAATTATAGCTACTTTTCTAAGTAATTGGCTACCTGCGCAAAATGTGAAGGTAGCTACTTTTAATGCAGCGCTCAATCGTTCAGAAAAAGGTGCGCTATTGCAGGAATTACTGAGTGATGAAAAATCAATGCAGTTGACATATGTAGCTGAAATCATACAAAGGGTACAGCCTGATATCTTGGTCCTCCAAGAATTTGACTATGATGAAGAAGATCGAGCTTTACGTATATTTGAGGAGAAATACCTTTCGGTCAGTCAGAATGATGCTGAGCCCATAGATTTCCCGTATTTTTACTTACCTGAGACCAATACTGGCTACAACTCTGGCGAAGATTTAGATAATGATGGAAAGTACAATGGCCCGGGCGATGCATTTGGCTATGGTGCTTTTCCTGGGCAGTATGGTTTTTTGATTTTATCGAAATATCCTATAGTACTACAAGAGATTCGCACTTTTCAGCATTTTTTATGGAAAGACATGCCCGACGCGTTGCTGCCTATCTATCCTGAAAGTGGAGACTCTTATTTTAATAAATCTGATTTAGCGGTATTCAGGCTTTCGTCTAAAAACCATGTAGATGTGCCTGTATTGGTCGGTAAAGATACCATTCATATTCTTGCATCACATCCTACACCGCCAGTTTTTGATGGACCTGAAGATCGCAATGGTAAACGCAATCATGACGAAATACGCCTTTGGGCAGATTATATAAGTGGGGATGGAAAAGTCAGCTACCTCTATGATGATAAAGGGAAGAAGGGGGCATTGCCTACCAATGCCAAATTTGTAATTTGTGGTGACCAAAATGCAGATCCTTTTGATGGAGACAGTTATCAAGGCGCCATACGCCAATTACTGGAGCATCCTAAAGTACATGCCGGATTAGTTGATGGTAAAATAGTGCCCAGTTCTAAAGGTGGTATTGAAAATGCCAAGAATATGGAGGCAGGGCACCGAGGCAACCCCGCTTTCGATACTGCGGGTTGGGGTTTGCGGGTAGACTATGTTTTGCCTTCTGCAAATCTCAATATTAAGGATAGTGGTGTTTTTTGGCCGAAAAGTAAAAAGAAATATGCCTATCTTACAGCGCCTAAAGCCAGTTCGGATCATCGTTTGGTATGGGTAGAGATCGCTTTAGATTGAGTTGGATTCTTTCTCGTACAGTATTTGTGTTTAAATTCATTAACAAATCACATACAATTAAACGCATCCAACATCATGAAGAAACCAGTTATCATTTTTTTCCTAAGCTTTTTGTTTATTGCCCTGATGCGAGAGTCGAAAGCACAGATTACCGATGTAACCATTAAAAATGGCTTTGCATTAGTGAAAAATGTCAGTGCCAAAGATGTAGTTAAAATTGAAGTTTGCAGTTCTTGTAAAGTAGCGGGCTTTAATGGCGCCTATTTGGTAGTATACAGCGGTCCAAAGGCTGTTATTTTTAATAGCAAGGGCAAACAAACGGGCACACTAAAACTGAAACGCGGCGATAAAATCACAGAGGTCAATAGCAAGGATATCATTATCAAAGAAGCCTCAGGTTTTACCGTTTATTATGATTTTGTAGGCACCTATAAGAAAAGGGAGCGGGGGTAGTCATCTTTCAATCTGTTATTATGAGACCTAATATTTTTCATAAAATACACAAAACTAGATGACGTTTAGCCAACCGCGTTTAGCCAACCGCGTCATTGCGCACCGAAGCGTAAGGCTTGTGGGCAAGAGTAAATCGGACCGCCGATGCGGTAGTCTGTTGGCTAATAGGTTACAGATTGCTTTGGATTTGCCTAGCTCAATACCCTAATCCAAAACCGCGCAATGACGGCAAAATATAAACACGTCATAAGCAGTGCCAGAGAAATAATCTGCAAGCTACTCACTCTAACTGTTCGGGTTTTGTAAACTCGAACCCATTGCCCTTGAATTTGTACTTCCTCTTTTATCTATGAATGCTCGAATTACAGATTCTAAGATAGATAGATGATTAGAGGTTCGAAAAGCTCGAACAGCACAAATGAGGCATATATCACTTAACACTCCTCCCCACCAAACTAGTACCTAATACCGCAAAAACTACCACTGTAGCAGAGCTTAGCGGCATGAGAATGGCAGATACCAACGGGGTAAGGTAACCGCTTACGGCAAAACTCAAACCGACAATGTTGTATAAGAAAGAGAGGGTAAAGCCCAAAAGTACAATTAGTCGCGTGGTTTTAGTAAAGCGAATGATTCTGCTCAATCTTCCAAAAGACTCAGCATCCATAATGGCATCGCAAGCAGGTGAGAAATGATAAATATCATCTGAAATGGAGATGCCCGCTTGGCTTTGGCGCAAGGCACCTGCATCGTTCAATCCATCGCCGATCATCAGTACTTTTTTGCCTTGGTTTTGCAGGTTCTTTACGTAATCTAGTTTTTCCTTCGGCGATTGCTGAAAATGCATATGGGTTACTTTGCCAAAATATTTTTCTAGATTTTCTTTCTCGTGGTCATTATCGCCTGAGAGTAGGTGCAACTCATAGTTCTTGTCCAAATCATCCATTACGCGTTCAAAGCCGGGGCGGTACAGGTTGCCCATTTCAAAATAACCCAGCATTATATCATTTTCAGACACATAAACGCGTGTTTTTTGAGAAGAGGCCTGCTGTGAGTTTCCAATAAATTTGGCACTGCCCAATCGGTACGTCTTGTCTTGCCATTTGGCTTGCAAGCCTCTTCCTTCCATCTCCTCAAAATCTTGTAAGGTGAGGGAAATTGTATTTTCTTCAGTATCGTTTTTAAAGTATTTATGCAGACTTTGGCTTAGTGGGTGGGTAGAATGTGCCACCATGTTTTGCACTACCTGCCTCTGATTGGCACTAAGCACTTTCCCTAAGTAGGTAATCTGACTAGCATCGTGTATGGTTAGAGTACCTGTTTTATCAAAAACTATGGTATCTATCTGCGAAAGCGTTTCAATAGCATGCGTGTTTTTGAGGTAGATGCCCACTTTGCCCAGTAATCTTGTGGCATTGCCATAGGTAAAAGGAATGGTGAGTGCCAAAGCACAAGGGCAGGCCACGATCAAAACAGCGGTAACTACTTTGGCTACCATGCCAGCATCTTGTAAGTACCAGTAAATACCAGTAATTAAACTTAAAATAATGATGAAAAAAGTAAAATACTTGCCTACATCATCGGCGAGTTTGGTGAGACCAGTATCTTTTTCTTTGGTAAAGATTTCTTGGTTCCACAATTGGGTGAGGTAGCTGTTTTCTACTCTCTTTTTAATTTCTACTTCAATAGATGCGCCTTTTTGTCTGCCTCCAGCGTACAGCAAATCTCCGCTTTCTTTCTTTACCGGATCAGACTCACCTGTAACAAAACTGTAATCGATTTGAGCGCCATCACTCAATAATATAGCATCAGCAGGAATCAATTCTTGGTTGCGTATCAGCACACGATCACCAGGCTGCAAGTCTTTGAGCAATACATTTTTATTGATTTTATCTTTTATACGGGTAACGCTTACAGGAAAATAGGAGGCATAGTCCCGATCAAAAGAAAGGGCAGCATAGGTTTTTTGTTGGTACCATTTGCCTACTAATAAGAAAAATACCAAGCCAGCCAGCGAGTCCATATAACCTGCTCCTGTGGCAGAGATAATTTCGTAGGCACTGCGGCTAAATAAAGTGATGATACCTAAAGAAATGGGCACATCCATGTTTATGTACTTTTGTTTGAGCCCTTGCCAAGCAGAGAACAAATACTCGGTGCTGCTGTAGAAAAACACAGGCAGCGCTAACAATAAGTTGAGCCAACCAAAAAAGCGGATAAAATCTCCATCTTGGGAGGCTTCCATACCTAAATATTCAGGAATGCTCAATAACATAATGTTGCCAAAGCAGAAGCCTGCGATACCTAGCTTAAAGTAAAAGCTTTTTGGCAAGGTTTGCTTTTTAGCTTTTTTGCTTGGGGCTTCATTAACCTGTGGCGGATAACCAATTTGCTCGAGCAATTCTGCCAATTGGCGTAAACTTAACGTGTCTTCTTTAAAAGTGATGGTTGCCTTTTTTTGAGGGAAGTTTACTACAACCTTCATCACCGACTCATTTAAGCGATTGAGGTTTTCTAGCAACCAAATGCATGAACTGCAATGTATAGCGGGTATAGAAAAGGTAACGCCTGTTATGTTATTGTTAGAAAAGTGGATGTACTCGTCACGAATGGCTTCTATATCTAAAAAGGCATACTTTTCAGAGCGTTGTTTATTGCCTTTTAAACCTGGGG
>Ga0207419_1002426_pt1 | contig 12311 bp, 12 predicted proteins | sample ElkSloMetagenome_4_FD_184723 | JGI IMG/M metagenome (GOLD analysis project Ga0207419, IMG submission 184723) | Hot spring microbial communities from Elkhorn Slough, Monterey Bay, USA - MD2A (version 2) | ecosystem: Environmental > Aquatic > Marine > Intertidal zone > Estuary: Microbial mat ... | reverse complement strand
CAGATTCGGCAGCAGGATGTCCGGATGGGGATTGTGGCCCTCCACTTCCCGGCCGACGTGCCAGAATTCCTTCAGATCGGGTACGTCATGGTCCTTGGCCTGCTCGACGCCGAAGCCGGTATAACCCCGTGCGCCGCCAGTGCCCGGCTGGTGGTATTTTTTCTTGACGGCTTCGTCCAGCGCAAAAAAATCACGGAAACAGGCATAGGCCTTGCCCATCAGTCCATCACCGAGGCCATGCCCGGTAATGCCGGCGAATCCATATTCCCGATAGGCCTGGCCTAGCGCAAGGGTGAATTCGTCCTGCTGGCCGCTGAACGTCTGCAGGTCCAGCACCGGAATGCCAAATTCGTTTTCGCTCACTATTTTGCTCCTTGCTGCACGTGGTCGGCCAGCGATTGTGCTAACGATCTGGCCAGTTGTTCGACCTGCTGCTGTTCGCGGCCTTCGACCATCACGCGGACCACGGGCTCGGTACCGGAGGGCCTGAGCACGACCCGACCAGAGCCGTTCAACACCTGTTCGGTTTCTTCGACCGCGCGCTGCACCTGCTCATTGCTGTCCAGTGCGTCGCGCGCGTCAGCCGATACCGGCACATTGATCATGACCTGCGGATATTTGACCATATCAGCAACCAGATCAGCCAGTCGATGACCGCTAGAAGCAATCACTTCCAGCATGTGCAGTGCGCTGACGATGCCGCAACCGGTCGAGGCCCGATCCAGGCACAGAATATGGCCTGACGCCTCACCGCCCAGCGTCCAGCCGTTTGATTCGAGCTGTTCATGCACGTACCGGTCGCCGACCCGGGCCCGGGCAAATTCGATCTGCCGCTCGCGGAAGGCTTCTTCGAGGCCAAAATTGCTCATGACGGTACCGACCACGCCACCGTTCAACTGATCGTTTCGCTCGCGGGCACTGGCCAGAGCAAACAGGATCTGGTCACCATCGATCAACTGGCCGGTGTGGTCGGCCATCAATACACGATCACCGTCGCCATCAAACGCAATACCGACATCAGCGCCCGACTCGACCACGGTTTGACACATCGAATCGGGATGCGTCGAGCCACAGTCCTTGTTGATATTCAGGCCATCTGGCTGATGATGAATCGGAATGACTTCGGCACCCAGCTCGGCAAATACCGCCGGGCCAATGCGATAGGTTGCACCATTCGCGCAATCCAGCACAATCTTCAAGCCTTCCAGGCGCGTGCCGTAGGCAACCGTGCCCTTGCAGTATTCGACATAGCGGCCACTGGCGTCATCCAGCCGGCGCGCCTTGCCAAGCTGCTCGGACGCGGCGTGCGTAAAGGGCTGATTCAGCTGCTGCTCGATCTGCTGCTGAATCGAATCCGGCAATTTGCGGCCATGGGCGGAAAAGAACTTGATGCCGTTATCGTGGAATGAATTGTGCGAGGCCGAAATCACGATACCGGCCGCACCGCCCAGCGAGCGCGTCAGATGCGCGACGGCCGGTGTGGGCATCGGCCCCAGCAGCAGCACGTCAACGCCTGCTGCAGCTAACCCGGACTCGAGCGCAGACTCAAACAAATAGCCCGAAATGCGCGTGTCCTTGCCGATCACGACCATGCAGCGCTCGTCCATGCGTTCGGTCAATACACGACCCAGCGCACCGCCGAGCTTCAACGTGAATTCCGCCGTGATCGGATGCTCGCCAACCCGGCCCCGGATGCCGTCTGTTCCAAAGTATTGCGTTGTCATTCACACTATTTTACTGGTTTGAACCTTCAGCGGCCACTGGGTAGCCATTCAGTCAGCGCAGGCGGTATTTGACAACCGCCCGGGTTTTTGGTGAAGTACGGTGTCTATACCCGACGACCGAATGGAGACCTGAATGCGATCTGCGCAGGCCTGGCTGGATGAATACGGCGCGAGCCATCAAAACAAGACCAACAAGTTGATCCACTGGATCTGTGTACCGCTGATCGTATGGAGCGTAGTCGCCCTGATCTGGTCGATTCCGACGCCCTGGGAAAACGGCAATCCATGGCTGAACTGGGCCGTACTGACTGCCGTCCTGGCGCAGCTCTGGTATATCAGGATGTCACCCAGACTCTCGGTCGGCATCGGCCTGTTCGTGCTGGCCTGCCTGTTGATCTGCTATTGGGTGACGCAGACGTTTGCCACGCCGCTGTGGCTGGTTGCGCTGGTGGTCTTTGTCGGCGCCTGGATCGGGCAATTCATTGGCCACAAGATCGAGGGAAAAAAACCCAGCTTCTTCAAGGATATCCAGTTTCTGCTGATCGGGCCCGCCTGGCTGATGGCATTTGTCTACAAGCGCGCGGGCCTGAGCTACTGAGCGCGGAGTCTTCTTCAACAGCACCCACCCGCATTTGCGGGCAGGTGCACATCCGAACTTAATCCTGCTGGCGTGCTACCAGCAGCTCCAGGCGCTTGATCTCGCGCGCCAACGACACGCGGTTCATTTCCTGGAAGATCCACATCTTCAGCAAGCCCTGGGCCTGCAGCGAGATGATCAGGCACACGCCCCAGAATACGCGCTGGTCGCCGCCGTCGGCAGTAAAAAACGCGAAGCCGGACCAGATCACAAATACACTGGCGGCAATCGCCATGAAGTTGGTCAGCCAGACCCAGCGCCGCATGCTGCCACTGAACGCGTTACGCAACATACCGAACAAACCACGCTCCGGTAGCAGTAATTCATTCTCTGACGCGGCCTGTTGTTCCAGCGATTTACGAATTTGATCGTCGATAGTCATTCTGCGTCTCCTGGTTGGGTGGAAACCGCACGCAACGATGGCGCGTCATCGGCCTCCAGAATGGTTTTCAATTGTTCGCGCGCACGATGCAATCGCGACTTGACCGTGCCCACGGGTATTTCAATGACCGCGGCAATTTCATTGATCGAGCACTGTTCGAGATAGAACAGATGAATCACCTGCCGCTCGATTTGAGGCAGTCGCTCGATTTGCTCCAGCAGATCAAGCTTGCTGCTGGTATCCGGCGCCGACAGCTCACTGGTCTCGACGTCGGTGCGACCCCGCTGATGACGCTGATTACGCCGCAGCTGATCCAGCGCCCGCCACCGCACCAGTCGAAACAACCAGGCCCGAAAGGCGCGCGGATCATCCAGCTTGCGCAGATTGCCGGCGACCTCGAGCCAGGCCTCCTGGACCGCATCCTGCGCCAGTTCACGGTCCCAGCAGGTGCGTAATGCAAATCGCAGCGCAGGCGCTTGAAAATGCTCGAATAGCCATGCCAGCGAGCGTTGACTACCCTGCTGTGCGCGAAGTACATGCCAGTCCGCTTCAGCTTGTTTGAATTGCGGGTTCATTACCAGATAGAACGCAGGGCGTTCGGGAAAGGTTCATCAATGATGGTTTTATTGTTTATTATCGACAAGCTATTTTTTCGAAGTCAAATGCGTTTCGCCGCTCGGCTTAGCCTGCTAATAACTCGTTTGTTTGATTTACTTTAAGGTCAAAGGCGTTCCGCCGCCCGCTGCGCGGGCTGATGCGGGTTGCTTTTGTTGCGCAAAAATTAACCAAAACGCTGTGGCCGGTGTCGGTGCCCGGCTATCGTCGGGTTCCCTGCGGTGCTCGCGCCAGGCGGGGCGAAAAGAACTCGCTACGCTCAGACACCTTTTCGTCTGATTCCGCCCGCCGCTCCGCTCCTCGGCACCGCCATGGCACAAGAAAGTCAACGGCAAAGTCCAAACCCAAAAGGTTCCGAGAAATCACAGAATTCAAAGCCTGTTATCGTTTTTGGTTTCAAACCAACTGAAAAGTCAGGCTTGTAAGCCAGTTTAGTTAAGCGATTACACCCCGCGATCCGAAAAGCTTAAGCAACAACACGAACCGGATTATTGCCTTGATCTGTTAGAAAGCACTCCAGGTGGCTGTTTTAAAGCGCCTTTTTTGCTTTCTTTTTTGGCAAGGCAAAAAAGTCAGTCGCATCAGCCGGCGAAGCCGTGCGGCGAAATGGTTTTGACTGTGATTTTGATCGCTTTATATGTGCACTGCAGGGTATCCAGCGCGACGCGCTGGGCGGTGAAGTCGCGGGGGATTTTTTGGTGACTTTTTGGTCCCAAAAAGTCACTCGCATCAGCTCACGCATTGAGCGGCGAAACCGTCTTTGAATTTCAAGCCAAAAGAAATCATGTCATAAGCCCGCAGAGCGGGCGGCGAAATGCTTTAGATTTTGATCATCAAAATGAATAAAGCTTGCTCTTTAGTTCAGCAGGCCTGGCACAAGCCGGCGAACGGCTAAACGCCTTAGATTTTGACTTTAAGAATTAAAAAAACAAATCAAAGCGGTTGGTATTCAAACTTCTGCCCACCCACCGTCGCCTCGGCCATCAGGCCACCCTTGACCATGATGAATACCGCCACGCCGCGCTCGTAGCTGGTGGTCGCAGCAGCGCCAGCAGTGGCCGCCACTGCGGTGGCCTGGGCCGAGAATTCGAAATTGCCGCGCTGAAAGGTGCGCAAGGCCGCATCATCCTGAAAGAAAATGACCTGGGCGTAGTTCTGCACGCCAATCTGCCATCCAACGGTTCCCTGTGTCACGGAGGTGCGGCCAATCGGCTCGCCCCGCTCAAACACGATTCCGCGACCGAATGAACCGCCGAAACCCAGCCCGCCTTTACCAACGCTCGGGTATACGGCGTAGCCGTGGGCATGGTTGACCCAGTCATTCAAGCCCGAATCGGTTTCTGCAAATCGCACCAGCGCCGCACGAGAATCAGCGATCAGAACGTCGTTGGACGGTGAGTTGGCAGCGCAGCCTGCCAGAACAGCGAGCATGCTCATTGCGAAAACCAGCGTGAGTGTGCGTGTGACCAATAAATGCGATTGCATGACGTAATCCTGTAGTTTCAGTCCAAAAATAGCGTTGACAGCAAGCCTGAAAATCGCCCTTCGAAACGGGCGCTTCATGGTATTGATTGTAGCGCGTCAGGTTGGTTCAGATTCTGTTCGACTTGTTTCGAATAAATCGGCCTGGTCAGCAAACTGCAGTCGCGCCAGTCTTGCATACAGTTCAGAAGACTCAAGCAGCTGGTCGTGCGTGCCCTGCGCAACCAGTTGCCCCTTGTTCAGGACCAGAATACGATCGGCGCGCCGCACAGTAGCCAACCGATGCGCAATGATCAGTACGCTGCGATCTCGACTGGCCGCATCAATGGCTTGTTGCACCAGGCGCTCGCTTTCGGCATCCAGGCTGGCGGTGGCCTCGTCCAACAACAGCAGGCGCGGTTGCTTGATCAATGCCCTGGCAATGGCCAGACGCTGGCGTTGGCCGCCGGAGAGTCGGGTTCCCTTTTCGCCCAGAAACGAATCGAACTGTTCGTCGAGCTGGATGATGAATTCCGACGCCTGCGCCGCATCGGCTGCAACCCGGATTGCCTGATCATCCGCTCCCGGCACGCCATAGGCAATATTTTCACCGGCTGAACCCGAAAACAGCTGGACATCCTGCGGCACCACGCCCAGCGCTGAACGCAGTTCCCGTGGATCGAGCCGGTTCAACGGCTGATCCGAAATGCGGATCTGACCTGAAACCGGGTCATAAAATCGTAGCAGCAGCTGAAACAGCGTGCTTTTTCCGGCCCCTGACGGGCCCACCAGGGCCACGGTCTGACCGGGCTCGATTGCAAAGCTGAGGTTTCGGATGACGATGGCTTCCGGATTTGAAGGATAGGCAAAGGACACGTCATCGAATTCAACCCGTAATGGGCCCGCCGGCAGTGGAACCGGCGAATCAATCGTCTTCAGCGCGGATTTGGCCTGCAGCAGTTCCGCCAGTCGCTCCATTGCGCCGGCCGCGCGCTGAACATCGCCCCAGACCTCGCTGAGTGCGGCTGTAGAGCCGGCAGCGATCAAGGCATACAACACGAACTGACTGAGCTGTCCCGGCGTCATACCGCCTTCGAGAACCGCACGCGCACCCAGCCACAGCACGAAGGTTACGGAACCGAACGTCATGACAATAACCAGCACAACAAGGATGGTCGTAGCAACAATGCGTCGGCGCTGTGCGCTGAAGGCCTGTTCTACCAGCTGCCGGAAAGTGCTCGATTCTCGCTCTTCCTGGGCGAAGGTCTGCACAGTGGAGACCGCATTGATGGTTTCATCGCCATGGGCGCTGAAATCGGCAACACGATCCTGCGCTGCACGTGACAAACGGCGCACCCAGCGCCCCAGGATCATGACGGGCAGAAACACCAATACGATCATCAGCCCGATCACACCAGATAAAGAAGGCGCTGTAATGATCAGCATGATGGCGCTGGCGACCAGCATCAGCAGATTCCGGATCGCAACCGAGGCGCTTGAGCCAATCAATGACTCAACCAGCGTTGTATCGGTATTCAGGCGCGACAATACCTCACCGGTGCGCGTGCTCGCAAAAAAATCAGGGCCAAGGCCAATCACGCGCTGATACACGTCGCGCCGAAGATCGGTCACGATGCGTTGGCCGATCCAGGATACCCAGTAAAAGCGTAAACCGCCCGCCACGGCCATGACGATCGCGGCCATAAACAACAGCCAGAACCAGCGATCAATCGTTTCGATATCGTCGGCCATGAAGCCCTGGTCAATTACCTGGCCGACCGCTGCCGGAATCGCCAGCGCACCGGCTGCAGCCAACAACAGAAACGCAGCGGCCAGGAAAATCTGTAGCCGATAGCGAAGAATCAGTGGCTTCAGTGCCGATAGCGACTGGATATTCCGGCTCGTAGGACGGGGTTCTGGTTGATTCATATGATGCTCAGGCGTGCCTTGCTATGAGTTATTCGATCTTCGATTGGACAGAATCAAATGCCCACGTGGCGCATCTGACGCCAGCCGGCAATACTGTAAATCAACAGCGCGATCCAGATGGCCGAAAAGGCCATCGCGTGGCTCCATGTGAATGGCTCACGAAACAGAAACACCGCCAGCAGAAAACTCATGCTCGGTGCAATGTATTGCATGAGCCCTAGCGTCGTTAACGGCAATCCACGTGCTGCTGTTGCAAACAATACTAACGGAACGATGGTGATCAAACCGGTACAAATCAATAGCCCGTCGATGGCAGTGCCGAATTGGCCGAAAGAGCGGATATCTGAAAGGCCAAGCCAGTACAGCCAGATCAATGCCGCAGGCAGCAACAGTATCGTTTCCCACAACAAACCAACCATCGGCCCGACCTCGGTCACTTTCCGGACCAATCCATACAGACCCCAACTGATTGCGATGCCAAGCGCAAACCAGGGAACCTGATCAATCGATACGAATAGATACAACGTGCCTGAAGCAGCCAACAACACGGCCCAGCGTTGTGGCAGCAGCAAACTTTCTGAGAGAAACACCCGACCCAGCAGCACGCTGACCAAAGGGCTGATGAAATAGCCGAGGCTGGTTTCAAGAACACGATCGGAATGGACGGCCTGCACAAACAACAGTGAGTTGATCGCCAGCAGACTGCAGCTGATCACCAGCGCCGAAGCCACCCGGACCGGGATCCGGATATGCTGGATCAATCGATGGCGGTAGCGGAGCGTTAAGACCAACAACAAAAATCCGATCGACCAGATCACGCGATGAGCAACAACTTCGTCTGCCCGCACCACCTGTAGCAACTTGAAGTACAGCGGCGCAAGCCCCCAGACCAGATAGGCAATCAAACCTGCCAGCAATGCGCGTTGTTCAAGTGCAGCAGCCTGCTGCTGATTCTGCTCATGCGGGTTCAACGCGGTCGAATCCGGCGGGTGATCATGCTAGCCATCGTTTCCATCGTCGTTTTGCTTATCCTCAGGCTCGGGCGTCGTCTCTTCCTGACGACCCTGGAGCAGCTCAAGCACTCTGCGACCGGCCGCCTCTCGGAGTGCCGCAGAAAGATCGGGTGTGATCTGGGGGCGGCTCAAAAATCCGCTCAGGGCCAACGGAATCGTATTCAGCCGTGGGGAATTCAGGCGCAGTTCACCGTCCAGACTGCCATTCGCGATACCCACCAGGATCTCGCCCTGTAGGCCTAAACGCTCGTTGTTCAGGTCGAATTCGGGGAATCGCAGCTTGCCGCGCTCGATATCCAGCAGCCCCTGTAGATGATCGAACTCGGTCGTACCGCCCAACCCGCCACGCAACGCCTCGGCAACATTCCGATTGGCCAGGCCCTCGACCATGCCGCCGAAATCGATTCCAATCAGTGCGCCATCGCGAAGATCATATTGGCCGGTTCCGCTTAGGCTATCAAGCACCGCTTCGGGACTCAGTCCCGCTGCCGTGAGCTGGAGCTGCAGCTTTCCTGCGCCACGCACATATTGGCCAATACTCCAGGGCGCAAGCGCCTGATCAAGCGCGCTGACTTCCATTTGAGGGCTGAGTTGAACAATTGCAGGGGTCGGGTTCAGGTCGATGGTCGCAGTCGTGCTGATGCGACCGCCGTCCAGATTCGCGTTGAATGGATCCAGTGTGACAACCCCGGCCCTGGACGTCAGCTCCGCCTCGAGATTGGACAAATTGAATTCGCTGAAAAGCAGCGCATCGAGGGCTACAGTGGCATCAAGATCCAGTGTTCTCAATACCAATAGCGGTGAGGTCGCCTGGTCAGCTTTTGTTGATAGTTGAGGTTCCAGATCTTCAAGCAGCTGATCAAGATCCATTCGATCGCCGACCAGGCTGGCGTCGATTCTGGCTGGCCGGGACTGGATATAACTGAATGCCAATGCAAAGCGTTGATCATTGAGCATCAAGGCACCTTGCTCAAAACGAGCCTGAATCATCGGTGTCGCTTCGAGCTCGATCACTCCTTTCAGACCCAGTTCAACGGCATTCGCCAGACCACTCAACGAGAATTTATCGATGCGGATAGGTGTATTACCAGCAGGGATAATCAACTGCCCTTTGACCTGGAGATTGCGAATCGATGTCGATCGATTCAGCTGCTCAGTATTCAGTTCGAACGCAACCGGACGACCGAAGGCAAAGGCATCAACCTGAAGACGATCAATCAAAAAACGCTGCAGTTGAGCCGTTCGTTCATCACTGACCAGCAGCTGAATGTCCAAAAGCACAATTTCACCGGTACTGAGCGCAGGCCGGTCAGAACCGGGCGGGTTAGCAGCCGTATCAGAGGCTGACACTGGTGCCGAAGACAAGCCATCGAGCGTCGTATTGCCGTCAAGATCGGTATGAAGACGAATCTCAGCACCGCTCAAGGCGATGTCACCGGTCTCGATTTCTCCGCGCAGCAGCGGCAGCAGCCGGAGCGACAGGCTGAGCTGATCGGCCGTGAACAAATCAGGGCTGGTACTCGCTGCTGGGCCGGACAAGCGCACCTGTTCGGCCCTGAGCGCCAGATTCGGAAATACAGAAAGGTCGAGCGCGCCGTCGATGATCAGCTCACGACCTGTTTCTGCCCGAACATGATCAATCGCCAGTTGTTTGATGCGCTGTTCGTCAAAATACAGGACCAGACTGGCCCAGAGGCCGATCAGGATCAACAGGATTGCAGCCGCAAATATCAGAAATTTTCGCATAGGGAAGATTCAGCAGCGATCACCCGATTATTGTAGCGCCCAGTCCGGTTACTCGCCGAAAGGCCCATGTTCAAACAAGGGATCAAAAAAAGCCCGGCATGCAGCCGGGCTTTCCTGAACCTCCGGTGTTCACCGGTGAATGCTTGACTCTTAGGATTCCAACGCTTCCTGACCTGGCGCATCGGGCCGATCGACCAGCTCGACGTAAGCCATGGGAGCCTTGTCTCCGGCACGAAAGCCGCACTTCAGAATGCGAATGTAACCGCCTGGGCGTTCACGGTAGCGTGGCCCAAGGTCATTGAACAGTTTTCCAACCGCTTCCTGATCACGCAGACGCGCAAACGCCAGTCGCCGCTTGGCCACTGTGTCTTCACCGGCCATGGTGATCAATGGTTCAGCAACGCGGCGAAGCTCCTTGGCTTTCGGCAGCGTTGTGCGGATCAGCTCGTGTTTGAACAGGCTGGAAGCCATGTTCTTGAACATCGCTTTGCGATGAGAAGAATTCCGGTTGAGCTTACGGCCCGCTTTACGATGACGCATCGCGATTCTCCAGCAAATTCCAATTAAAAGGTTTCACGCGCCAGGTTCGACGGCGGCCAGTTTTCCAGACGAGTACCCAGTGCAAGGTCATGCGCAGCCAGTACGGTCTTGATTTCAGTCAGCGACTTCTTGCCCAGATTCGGGGTCTTCAGCAGTTCGGTTTCGCTACGTTGAACGAGATCACCGACGTATTGAATGTGCTCTGCCTTCAGGCAATTGGCAGAACGGACCGTCAGCTCCAAATCGTCAATAGGACGCAGCAATACAGGATCGAAGCTCTGTTCAGCCTTCGCTTCCTCGTCCTTGTCACGTGCCACGTAGTCAACGAATACTGCCATCTGGTCAACCAGAACGCCCGCAGCAAACTTGACCGCATCCTCGCAGGACATGGTGCCATTGGTTTCGATATCCATGACCAGTTTGTCGAGATCCGTTCGCTGAGCAACACGCGCGCTCTCTACGCTGTAGGCGACGCGGTGAATCGGACAGTAGGATGCGTCCAACTGCAGACGACCGATCGTACGCGATTCTTCTTCATTGAAACGCAGCGCTGCGGCAGGTTGATATCCAACGCCACGAGTGACTTTCAGCTGCATCCGCAGCTTGGTCTTTTTGGTCAGCGTGCAAATGACATGATCCGGATTGACCACTTCAACGTCATGGTCTAACTGGATGTCACCCGCTGTGACCGGGCCAGCCTTATCGGCAGACAGGGTGAGTGTGGCTTCGTCACGACTGTGCATACGGACGGCAACGCCTTTGAGATTCAACAGAACCTCGACGATGTCTTCCTGCAAACCTTCAACAGAAGTGTATTCATGCAATACGCCTTCGATTTCAGCCTCGGAAATTGCTGCGCCCGGTATGGATGACAGCAAAACACGACGCAGCGCATTACCGAGCGTATGGCCAAAGCCACGCTCGAGTGGCTCCAGCGTTACCTTGGAGCGAAACGGTGACTTTTCGTCCACGATCAAGCCTTTGGGCTTGAGCATGTTTTCAATCATTGAATATGCATCCGACATGAATGCCTCTCTATAGTTAAATCAGTAACTTGATAATGAATCAATGCTCTGTATTCCAGCGCACGCGGCGCCAGACATCACAGAGATGAATTACTTCGAATACAGCTCGACGATCAGGTTTTCGTTGATATCGGGCGGCAAATCATCACGTTCCGGCAGGGACTTGAACGTGCCCTCCATTTTGTCAAAGTCAACGTCGACCCAACCCGCAACCATATCCAGATCGCGAGCAACCGTCGCCGCTTCCTGGACACGCAGGTGTTTCTTGGCCTTCTCCCGAACACAGACCGTATCGTCCGGGCTGACCTGAAAAGAAGGAATGTTAACGACTTGACCATTGACTTCGATCAAGCGATGGCTGACCAACTGGCGCGCCTCTGCACGCGTGACCGCGAAGCCCATCCGAAATACCACGTTGTCGAGGCGACCTTCCAACAACGTCAACAGGTTTTCACCCGTTGCGCCCTTGCGCTGGGCAGCCTTCTTGTAATAATTGCGAAACTGCTTTTCGAGCACGCCATACATTCTTCTGACTTTTTGCTTTTCACGCAGCTGCAATGCATAGTCTGACAAGCGCTGGCGGCGTGATGAGCCATGTTGTCCAGGCGGCTGCTCCAGTTTGCATTTCGAATCCAGGCTGCGGGCGGGACTTTTCAGCCCAAGGTCAACGCCTTCGCGTCGAGCCAGTTTACAAGTAGGTCCAGTGTATCTAGCCATGACAATATCCGTACAGTGTGTCCGCGGTTCAGACGCGACGTTTTTTCGGTGGACGACATCCGTTGTGCGGGATCGGCGTCACATCGATAATGTTAGTAATTTTGTAGCCAATTGCATTCAGCGAACGAACAGAAGATTCGCGGCCAGGGCCGGGGCCATTGACGCGAACTTCCAGGTTTTTCAGACCATATTCCTGAGCTGCTTTACCAGCGTTTTCTGCAGCGACCTGGGCCGCAAACGGCGTTGATTTCCGCGAACCACGAAAACCAGAGCCACCCGCGGTAGCCCACGACAACGCATTGCCCTGACGGTCGGTGATGGTAATGATGGTGTTGTTGAATGATGCGTGCACGTGTGCGACGCCATCGACAATCACCTTCTTGACTTTTTTCTTGCCCTTGGCAGTTTGCTTAGCCATATTGCTTCAATCCTTAGCGAATTGGACGGCGCGGACCCTTGCGGGTGCGTGCGTTGGTGCGTGTGCGCTGACCGCGTACCGGCAGGCCGCGACGATGACGCAAG
>Ga0207419_1002425_pt1 | contig 12317 bp, 7 predicted proteins | sample ElkSloMetagenome_4_FD_184723 | JGI IMG/M metagenome (GOLD analysis project Ga0207419, IMG submission 184723) | Hot spring microbial communities from Elkhorn Slough, Monterey Bay, USA - MD2A (version 2) | ecosystem: Environmental > Aquatic > Marine > Intertidal zone > Estuary: Microbial mat ... | reverse complement strand
GGGTTATATTACTGAAAATGGTCGGGTTTACGAAAAGTTGTTAGTCCGAGATTTTATCGAAAGTGGCTCAAATCCCTTAATTCGCGCTGAAGCGTTTCATAGTGTGGGGAACTTTGATGAATCCTTGGCATTTTCAGAAGATTGGGATATGTGGTTACGGTTGGCAGTTCGTTATGAGTTTGTCGCGGTGTCATCTGCTCAAATTTTATATCGAATTTCCCCGAATTCTGCCTCGTTTAATGTTTGGAAAATGGAAGCTGGAAGTTTGCGTGTGCTAGAAAAAGCTTGGGCACAAGCCCCGCCAGCGACGCCTCACCTGAAACGAAAAATCCTGGCAAATCGTTACCAGTATTTGACGTTGAAAGCCTTGGAAGGTAAGTTAGAACGGCGCAAAGGATTCGTGGCGATTCGATTTTTCGGGCAAGCGATTATCCATGACCTGACTTGGCTGCGAAGGGGAAAACTGATGGGAATTATTCTATTAAAAATAGGATTGGCAACGTTATTACCCATAGAACAGGCTCAAGGAATACGAACCCGGTTGAAAACTTTGTTTCGCTCTAAACGTGCATCTGTAAAAACGTAGTCTTTTGTGTTATAATCTGTCCGCCTTTACAGCTATCATTTCGACCTTGCCACCTGACTTGTTCCTTTCTGCCCTCTACCCTGGAGCCTTTTGCTATAAATGTGCTTGAATGGAAGTGAGAATAAAGTTTGACTCATGAATCAGGATAAAGTCCAACAAATTCAAGATGAGGAATATGATTTTCCCTATCATCATATTCCCCATTATAAACAAGTCTTCTCCCAATGCTTTAACTGGTCTTGGGGAATCAATTATGTGGCAACCATTGAATTTCTTCGGGATAAGCTGAAACAGGAGACGTTTGAGTCCTTAGTCGATGTCGGTTGTGGTGACGGCAGACTGGTGAAGGAATTACGCCAAGATTTTCCATCAAAGCGAGTTGAAGGAATTGATTATTCCGAGAAAGCCATCACCTTGGCAAGATTAATGGATAGTCAGGGAAAGTATCATTGTGTGGATATTCTACAGAAAAATTTTAATCAAACCTATAATATTGCTCTTTTAATTGAAGTGTTTGAACATATTCCTCCCGATAAAGGCAATGCTTTTTTAGAAGCGGTGACGCATTTACTGAATCCGGGAGGAATTCTTTGGTTAACGGTTCCTCATAGTAATGTCCCGGTTGAAGCGAAGCATTACAGGCACTTTTCGGTAAAAACCATATCAAGTTGCTTAAGTCCCTACTTTGATATCCTAGAAATAATTCCCTTTGAACGAAAGGGCAAGCGCAAGCAGTTGCTGGATTTACTTCTCGCCAATAAGCTCTTTATTCTCAATAGTGGTCGGTTGAAAAATATTATCTATGATTATTATAAAAAGAATTTGTTTTTTGTGGAAAAAGAAGAGGTTTGTCAACGCCTCTATATCAAGGCAAAATTAAAGCATTAAATTCCTAGAATTAATCAGACAGTCATGAGTTTAATTTCGGTTATTATTCCTGTTTACAATGGTGCCGATACGATAGAAGAGACCATTCAATCGGTTTTCAATCAAACCTTTTCTGATTTTGAACTTATCGTGATCAACGATGGTTCTAAGGATTCTACCCTAGATATTTTATCACAGATAAACGATTCGCGACTCAAGGTATTTTCCTATGCCAATGCCGGTCAACCCGCCAGCCGCAATCGGGGTATTTCCCAGGCAACAGGAGACTATATTTCCTTTCTTGATGCCGATGATCTCTGGTGTGCTGATAAACTGGAAATGCAGTTTCAAGCCTTGCAGGATAATCCGCAAGCGGCGGTGGCGTATAGCTGGACGGATTGGATTGATCAATCGGGTAATGTTTTCCGGAAAGGTCCTCATTTTAATTACAGTGGGGATGTATTAAGTCGGCTATTTTTAAATGATTTTATCGGCAGTGGTTCCAATCCCTTAATCCGCAAACAAGCATCATTGGATGTGGGCAAGTTTGATGAATCATTGAGTAATGCTCATGATTGGGATATGTGGTTACGATTGGCGGCGCGATATCCTTTTGTGGCGGTTCCGTCTGTGCATATTCTCTATCGAATCTCAGCCAACTCGATGTCGTTTAATATTTGGGGGATGGAAGCTTCAAGTTTGCGGGTGATTGACAAAGCGGTAACGAATGCGCCGGATTCTCTGCAAACTCTCAAGCCAATTTCTTTGGGAAATCGGTATAAATATCTGACGGGTAAAGCCTTAGAAGGGAGGTTAGAACGGTCAAGAAGTTGGGCAGCTAGCCAATTTCTCTGGCAAGCGATTCGACATGATCCGTCATTGCTGCGCGGGCGGGTTTTGATGAAAGTGATGATGAAAATTATTCTGGGTGCAATGTTACCCCCACAGACGGCTCAGGTTTTGGTTAGGAAACTGGGTAAATTGGCAGATATACAAGCGTTATACGGCTATATGAAGTTTGAGCCGTCTTAATTTCAAGTTATCCTGGCTCTGGCGATTGTAAATCGCCGCTATACAAACCAAGTCCGCCTGCGCTGACTAACAGAATCAGGACTTACACACAAACACCCCATGGCGCGTCTGTCCCCCTAGGAATGCTGATTTAGATGCCAATTTGCGTAGTGATAGTGTGTAGGATGGGTAAGATTTATAACCCTTTAAATCCTGATATTATTGTTTGTTGCTCTTGCCCACCACACAGTAACGTGGGCTTTCTTCCCCGTGCAGCAATATCTCAGGTATTGGTGGGTTAGGTTGGACAGGTCATTGAGTGGTTATTGTGCGAATGGAGTACCCGCCTAACCCACCCTACATTATGATGGAGAACGGACTATAATCTGGAGGATTACTCATGTCGCGCCAATGCCAACTCACAGGGAAAAAGGCGAATAATGCCTACGCGATTTCTCACTCTCACCGCCGCACGAAGAAGCTGCAACAAGCTAATCTGCAATGGAAGCGGGTTTGGTGGCAAGAGGGAAATCGTTGGGTGAAACTGAGACTTTCGACGAAGGCGATTAAAACCCTCGAGAAGAAGGGATTGCAAGCCATGGCAAAAGAGGCAGGGATTAATCTGAATAATTATTAACTTCTGCCTTCCCCCCTTTCAAAGGGGGGCAAGGGGGGATAAACTGTGCGAATACCCCGCTAATTAAGTTAAGATAGTGGAAGAAATTTTACGGTTCAATCGAACGCCAGGCTTGTGTCCGTAAAGTTTCCGGGCGTACCGGAAATCCAACAGCCATCGATAAATCAGGAAAAGGGTGATCGGTTTTTTGGTCAACGTGGGTAGAGTAAGGACAGGAGCTTGCTAGCTAAGGGGTTTGCTAAATTTAACTCGTTCGGTGAGAAGTCTCCCACTATACCCGAAGGGTTAGCGGCGAGATGAATCGCTCTAAATAGTATTTTCTGCCTTGGAAGGGCGGCTGCGCGGGTTCTCCCCTTGAGGAGATAAAGGCTGGACATCAGCCAGAGATGCGAAGTAAGACCAATACATCTTTATGGTGTGGCGGCATTGGCAAATGAGACGAGAAGCCTACACCAAGCTAACGCTATGGTGTAGGTAGTTCACACTAGAGTATCAGGCAGGACTGGTGGTTGAGTCTGGCTGCATGATAAATCTACCAGCAGAGGGAACATAAGGCTCAATCTTTATCTCAAACTTACAGGTAGGGATGGGGCTAATCCGGAACACTTGATAGTTGAAGGACTGCTGGTTTAGCGCCCTGCCTGAAAACGACTCACTAGGATTGTCACCCTAGGTCTTCATCATTTAATTCTTAACCGTCCCAGTTTGACAGGAAATCTGCCATGTCAATCCCGAAAAAGCTAATCAACGTACTCCAACGTCTGTGTCACCAAACCGTGAAGCTAATCCAATCAGTCAATAAACGGGTGATGAGTTTGCTGTTGCGTCGCTTAATGAGGCTGCGCCATCAGCTACGTCCCGGCAATAGCGGGTTTGTGCTGCCTACCGTGGTAATGGTGATCATTGTGGTGACACTGTTGAGTACGGCGATTGTCTTTCGTTCCTTTGACCGGGCGAAAAATGCCCAGAATGTCCGGGTGAATCAGCGAGTCATGGCAGCCGCTGCTCCAGCAATTGAACGCGCCCAGGCAAAAATTCAGGCGTTGTTGGCAGATCCCACCCTTCCGAGAGGAACACCCACTGACCAGGCATTGTACCAGGCGATGACAGGCAGTCTGAATCAGTATACTTTGGGAGATGAAACACCGCTGAGACTGGAGAAGGAATTTAATGGACAGTCAGGCATTCAAAGCTCTCTGACAGAAGAGTTAAACAATTTGGAATCCCTAGACACCGCATGGAGATTTCCTGTTGATACGGATAATAATGGAGATTTTGATAGCTATACGCTTTACGGGCTTTACTTTCGGAATCCAACCCCAGGAACTGAGCGAGACAGAAGCCCCCTGGAAGCCCGGAGTACGCCCATGGACAATGCTACAGCCGGGAATGCTTGCGGAACGGGGACGTCAGCGAGTTTAGTTGGGAATACGGGGTGGTATAAAACATCGGATGGAAATCTGCAGAAAAGTTTCTTTGTTTTTGCGGCAACAGTACCGATTGAGAATCCTCCGACTGGCAATTACGAAAAGTATAAGGGTAATCAAGGCTTTGCCGCACTAGAGTACCAACAAGACCAAGCCCGTATTCCCCTGACGAACAATGCGGTTGTCTATCAAGATGACTTGGAGATCACACCGGGTTCTGGGATTAAACTCAATGGGCGGATCATGACTAACGGCAACTTTTTTGTCGGTCAAAACAGTGCAGATGTTCGTTTCTTTCAGGTCAGTAGCATCAACTCTTGCTTCTACAACGAGGACAATGGCAAGATTACGGTAGGCGGTAATTTAAAAGTTGGTAGCGTCAACCCCACGGGGGCTAGTGGCGATGTAACGGTGGATTTGTTCAAAGTTGGACAAAAACCGACTGGCGGCAACTTAAGCGATACTGAGTCATCGGTGTCCAACACAGCACCTGAAACCAGCTACAACAGCAAAGCCTATGCCGCCCGGATCAACGATCTGGTCACCAAAGCTGTAGGTCAAAACAAAATACCTGATGAAGTTACCCAAAAAATCAGCCTGAATCAGAGTCTGACTCAGCAAGAAGCGCTTCAACCTTACTTTGAACAGCGAACTCGTCAGGTACCCTTTGCTGAAGTCCCAGACACTAATCCTGATCCGTTGACAGGTACAGGATTGCAAGGAACAGTAGCCGATAATGATATCCGACCCCCGGACAATTGGATTTATCCAGCTAACCTGACTACGGGTGCGAGTAATACGGGTCTAACCCTGAATAAGGCTCAGCCACCAGCGACAGACCCAGATCTCAGAGGTGCTGATGAAGAGAAACTCGGCGATCGCATTCAGGTAGGAAATGGTTTACCGGCTCAGTGGTGGGACCCAGATACCGAGCAGTTTGTTGATTTCTATGATCAAGTTCCCCAACCTGTGGACGGGAGTGGAAGTCAATCGACAACGTGGACAGGGAGCAACGATTATCGCACCCGCATGACCCAGGTTATTCCCCTTTCCGATTTAGGGGACACAGAACGAGATGGGTTCTGGGAACAAAAAGCCGCAGAAGCTCCTGTACAGCCATTGGATGGGGTTGGCGGTTTGCGCGTGGTTACTGGAGCGGGGATTTACTATCCGAGACGGCTTACGGCTGGTGTGGCTCCAGCAACGTATCCTGCTAGCCCGGTTTCTTCTTCTTTCATGCCTACACCCACTTCTCCCGTGATCGATGATCTATCGACATGGCAGGATGAATCTAACTTTTTGACTGTCTTTCCTGACTCGATGCCAATGTGGGAAGACGATAATGATGGCAATCCAGGTAATGGAATTACTCCTGATGGCATTACTCCAGCTACTGACATAAGAGGCGACTTGCTGATGCGGGCGACTGCTGTCTATCATTACCGGGATGACGATGGTGACAATCAGGGTGACTATCAAGAGCCGATTGCCTGTGTCAGCAGCTACTATGACCCCAGTACAGAGACCACGGCGATTAATCGGGCAGGACTACCCGATATTAGGGACAGAAATCGTCCCCCAGAGCCGCCTAGACCTTTTCCAATCGGTACTGTTGCAGCCGGAGATGGAGGTCTATCCAACAATGGCGTCAGTTATCCGGCTCCAACCACCACGGCGTCAAGCCTATCATTTGGTCAGAGTATTCCGGGATATCCGGGCGGTGGTGCTGGTGCTGGTGTATTTCCGTTCCCTAATATACCAGGTGATGGGTCTTTGGGAACTCAATTAGCCTATCAAGCCAACCTCGTCTTCCCCAATGGGCGCTTAGTCAACGAGCCACTTCATGATGCTCTAGTTAAGAAGAAGGAGAATCAACCACTGACCTTGGCTGAGCAAGGTGCGATTGATTCGGCACTCTGCGCCCTGCAAATTTGGGACGGTACGCTAACTCCTAATGATAGCGTTATCCCCCACGGCACGATCTACGAAACAACCTTTTTAGATGCTAAACAAGTAAAGGGGATTGAGTCGGAATCCCCTGCTAGTGGTCCTACCGCTGACTATGATCTTGCCCTAGAAGAACGCCAGCCGCTAGAAATTCGGGCAACAGTACTGGATCTCGATTTACTGCGGCGAAAAGAGATGACTAGCACAACCAATGATGTTGTCCCAGCACGGGAGTACCTCCTACCAGATAGTGGAATTATCTACGCCACTCGTGATGATGCACTGCGGGATCTGAGTACCCCCACAACTGAAACCGGACAACCCAGCGTAGCAGACGCCGCCGAAAGGATGTCAACCCGGCAGATTAATAGTCCCGTTGACTTTATCCTTGACCCAACCCGCCGTCCCAACGGGATCATGTTGATTAACGGTAGCACCTTGGTGCGGGGTAATGCAGGTAACGACTGGAAACAGGAAGAAAAGGGCTTGATTTTAGCCAGTAACTTGCCCGTTTACGTCAAAGCTAATGAATTGGCGGTCGGCGCTAATGCATTCGGCTTTAATTTGCATCGAACTAGCCGTACCACTACGACACAATTGGAGGAATTTAAGTACAAGCTATCTGACAGAAATAACTGGGACGAGGATGATTTTTACATAAACCGGGAAGAAGACGGAGCGAATGGACGCGATCCCAACTTTGCTTGTCGCAAAGATCAGCCGGGACTTCCTGATTGTGATCCGGGTGACTATTGGCGTCCCGCAACGGTGTTGGCAGATTCGGTGACTCTACTTTCTAATAACTTCCGCTTCGGTTTCCGGAATGAAGGAGATTATGACCTGAGAAAGAATGTCGAGAATTTGACAAATGATCTGGTGACAAGCGGCTATGACTTTAATGGTGATACCGCTATCGATGTAACCACCGTCAGTATAAACGAACAGAACGTCGGACTCGATCTTGATGGGAATGATATACCTGGAGAAAATGTAGCTGTTGATTTTCAAGAAAACCAAATACCAGTCACCCTAGCTCGCCGATTAAACGGCTTTTTTGACAACAACTACCTCACCAGTGCTGATTGGTTGCAACCTGGTCTTGCTCCCCCTGATGCCTACCCTAAAGACTTTGACACCAATATTACTGGCAGCAATCAAGGTAGCTCCTATGTAAACAACTTTGTGACTCCCATTCAGCGTCGAAGAAACTCAAACAACAACAACGCCAATTTCCCCGAATATGTGATGGAAATCTGCCGGAGACCACTGGTTTCCCAATGTCAACCTAATGATTGGGAAGTTGGTACGCCTGGTGATTCTACTTTGAAAGCTAGGGATATTACCCCAGGAACTGTTGTCAATAACCTACTAGCAGGGACTACAGCTAGATTCCCTGTTAACGCAGCTGATCGAGGCTATCCCCGCCGGATCGCTTTCCTTCGTGATGCTCAAAATCAATTGGTACTCCATCCAGTTAACAACACACCCGTTGTTCTGGGAATTGATGGAGGTGGTAACGTAAACTATTACTCCTACGCTTCCAGCTTTACAGCCAATGATCAAACAACGGTTGCTGGTGTTCCTCCCTCTGTAGCTAATGCCTTGTGGTTTAGAACAACTATAAATGCTGCCAATCCAACGACAAGTCCGAGTTACTTCGGTCAAAATCCTTTATTTTACCAAACCCCACTTGCCGTAACAACTCCAGGAAATCCAGCTCCACCGCAAACTCCAGGAGTCGGCACGACTCAACAGCCCCTGTTAGTCCCAGTGCTGCAAATCCAGACATTGGATGATGATGTCCCCACCGATAACAACCTTACGCCACTAGATAACACGGAATGGATGCAGAAACCTCCCACGGGTTCTGCGACTACCTTTAATCTGGTCATAGTGGGCGGTGATACCCCCACCCGTGATAGTGGGTTCGCCGGCGCACCCGTGGCTGAATTCAACGGAGGTATGCCGAACTTCCCCATTTTCTTAGAAAACTGGGATCGAGGTGGAGGAAACAAAGCGGTTACCACCCGCATCAATGGTTCCTTTATTCAGTTCAAGCGTTCTGCCTACGCCACTGCGCCATTTCTATCTGTTTTAGACGCCAATACCATTGAAAACAGCCCTAGTGATTTATTTAATTACACGATAGGCAAAGTAAGTGGAACAAGAAGTCCATATAAAACTAGCAATAGTAGTGGCAGAACTGCATTCTACGGCGCTGCTGATCGTCAGTGGGGCTATGATGTAGGGCTACTCTCTCAGCTCCCTGACTTATTCTCCCAACAAATCACTACCCCCTCGGCGGGTGATCCCAACGAGTACTACAGAGAGTTGAGTCGGGATGACGACTGGGTGCAAACCCTATTATGTGCGAAAGCCGCTGCTAATAACTCCTGGTCCCCCAACAACAACGATCGCAAATATAGCTACAAAACCAACGCCATTGATGGGTCACAACGCCCCTCTAACTGCCCTTAAAGGTTCAACTCCAGAAAACGCTTACGTTCCCGATGTTCTATTCCCAACTGGCAACAGAGAACCATGACTACCCCCAAGAAGACACAACACCCTCCCCAATCTACCCAAGCGGGTTTCACCATCATTGAATCCTTAATGGCGCTGATTGTGGCAAGTATCTTGTTAATCGCCCTCGCCCCCATCATTGTCCTATCTGTAGGCGTGCGGGTGCAGGCGAAGCGGGTAGAACGGTCAGCAGAAGCCGCATCCAGTTACATTGATGGGGTACGATCTGGAGCCATCCCCCCTCCCCCTCAAACCGTAGGAACAGCGCCCAGTGGCAGCACCGGAGCAACCCCTGTTCTAGAAAGCGCTGCGGCACCACCTGGGGGGTCTTTAACCTGTACAACTTCTACCAGTAACCCGAACTACCCGTACTGTACAGCACCTGCACCAACGACGGCGAGTGTTTACTGCGTCAACCTGGATGAAACAGCAGGCTGTCAGGTGGGTAGTGCCAATGATTTAGTCGTTCAAGGGTTTCGCACGGATGGAGATGCAAACAGAGGTTATCGCTTAGGCGTGCGTGTTTACCGAGCCAATGGATTTAGGGAGTCAGGACCCTTAAAAAAGGAAGCCACTCAATCGGCGGCTTTGGGGTCTCTGGGCAATAGTAAAATACCTTTACTCCAAACAACCACAGATATAGCGCCGAGTGGCAATGCTAACTCCTTTACCAGTTGGTGTTCTCGATTGAAACAGACGAATCCAAACTCAGATTGTCGCTAACTATTCGGTTAATCAAGAAGGGGGAAACTTCCGCATGATCAATCCACTCCCATTTCGGCTAAGAAATCCGATTAAACGCCCCCAACAGCTCGGAAACAGCAACGGCTTTACCCTAATTGAGCTGCTGGTGGCAATTATTCTTGCTGCTCTGGTAATTACGCCCTTGCTTGGCTTTATGATCAATATTCTCAGTACTGATCGCAAAGAACAGGCAAAAGCTACCTCAGAGCAAGAAATCAAAGCTGCTCTTGACTATATGGCTCAAGACTTGCAACAGGCAGTTTACATCTATAATGCTGAAAGTTTAACTCGAACGTCACAGCAAGATCCTCGTGGCATTAAAGATCAATTACCCCCTCAGGTAACCACCGGAGTAGATGGTTGTAGTGATAGTGGCTCCGATACCTGTGAACCGATTCTCGTCTTTTGGAAGCGAGAACTCGAGAAAAATGTCATTCCGGTTACAAACTGTACGATTTCGTCTACCACAGACTGTAAAGACGATACTTATGTTTATTCTCTAGTCGGCTATTACCTAATCTCAGGAAACAACACAAGCAATACCTGGTCTAATGTAGCTCGGATTGCGCGGTTTGAAATTAGCGATGGCGTCATCGACCCGGCTCAACCCACTCAAAACAATCAACCTAACTATATAGCCAGTTATTCCCCAGATGGAGGTTTTGCAGCCTTTAGTTTGAGCGGTTCAGGGGATCTTGACCTCAAAATGAACAGGTGGGAAAAGAGTTCAACCAACTATAGCGTAAACTTTGGTAATACTGTACTTGCCGACTATATCGACAACAGTTCAGTCGCTTTGTCAACAGCTCCATCTGCCATTAGTTGTGATACAGCTAACGGTGAGCAAATGGTGCCCAAACCCCCTACACCCAACGCTCCTACCGCCAAGGGAATTTACGCTTGTGTCAATTCCCAGCAAAATTATGCGCGACTCTATCTCAGAGGTAATGCCCAAGCTCGCCTACAAACCAATAATATCGCTTACAATGCCAACAAATCAACCTTTTTCCCAACGGCGACAATACAGGTGGAAGGACGAGGTACTTTGTTTACCCGATAAGAACAGCAGTTAAGTCTAAGCGAATAAGTGAGACGTAACAATAATGAATATCATCGCTTTTATGAAGCTATCAAATTTATTAACGTTGCCAAAAGTAGGGAGGAGATGGAATCAGTCTCAGTCGCAGCGATTGCTCCCTCAATCTCAATCAGGATTCACCTTGATCGAGATGATCGCCGTTGTGATTATTATCGCTGTATTAAGTGCGATTATCGCTCCCGGTTGGTTAGCCTTTGTCAACCGTCAACGAGTAGCGAAAATGAATGATGCGGTGTTTAGTGCGATACAGGAAGCACAACGAGAAGCGAAGCGGACAAAGCGTAGCTATAGCGTTAGTTTTAGAAAAGACAACACCACGAATGCTCTGCAAAAGGTTGTTTATAGAACATTTGCAGATAATGGAACGACCCCTATCACCCCGACAAACAACGCTTGGAAATCTTTAAGTGAAAGTTTAGATATCAAACCGGATCAAGTCCTTCTTTGTTCTAATCTTCTGAGCGCATTTAATAAGAAAGGCAATTCCCTAGACTGCGGTTTTACCACACCTAAAACCATCACCTTTGACTATCAAGGAAATTTAGCAGAGCAAGCCAGTGGAGATCCGGCTCATACTGATTTAATGGTTGCAGTGGGTATACCCCAATCCAATAATCCTAATCAGGTGATTGATTCAACGAAGCGATGTGTTAGCGTAAAAACGCTGATTGGCTCCATGCAAGTTGGACAAGGAGATGAATGTCAGTAATTAAATAGAGGTTGCCGAATAAGTCTTGTGGTGGAGAGAGGCAACAGGGAACAGGCAATAGGCAAAGGCAACAGTTTCGACCTTCTGAGGGTGGTCGTGTAAAAAATTGAATTAAAGTATATCTAGGCAGTATGATGTCAATTAATATTAACTTTAAAGACAGAACGTTTCATTAAATTAACATTTTTGACATCCCTCTGTACAGAGAAAGACGCTTGCCGCAAAATACCTAATGGGAGTTGCCAGAGAAGCATCCCGAATTGTAGCCGATTATTGATCCGGTTAGAGTGCCAGAGACTCTAATCAGGTTGGAGTAAGACGTTCCCTAATTAGTTTAGGGAGCAAGATGCTCTCATTACCGATATTTTTTTAGGTGGGACTGCTTATGTTGCGGTTAGTATCCTGGAGCCGAGGCGATTAGCAGACGTCGCGATGACAAAAAGAAAGTCCATTGATGTGGACGAGTTGATACAAGGGCTAGTCAATACAGATTTAGGATCAAAACTAACAGCAGGATGCGACATCGTAACCCTGAACTTCCGACACTTTGATGTGATCAGGGGAACTGAGCAATGCAACAGAATCATCGATTAACCCAAAAACCTGTACCTAGCAACACGGCTGGATATTCTCTGCTGGAACTGATTGTAGTCGTTTTCATGATCGGGATATTAAGTGCGATCGCGGCTCCGGGTTGGCTAAACTTTGTGAATAGACAGCGTTTGAATACAGCGCAATACGAAGTTTACCAAGCGATGCAGGAGGCG
>Ga0207419_1002423_pt1 | contig 12324 bp, 11 predicted proteins | sample ElkSloMetagenome_4_FD_184723 | JGI IMG/M metagenome (GOLD analysis project Ga0207419, IMG submission 184723) | Hot spring microbial communities from Elkhorn Slough, Monterey Bay, USA - MD2A (version 2) | ecosystem: Environmental > Aquatic > Marine > Intertidal zone > Estuary: Microbial mat ... | reverse complement strand
TTTTTCACTATCCAAGATGGAAACAAGGCCTTTATTCAGATTCCGGCAAAAGCCAATTTCGACAACACCCGCTGGATTACCTGGAGGGGTTGGAAAGTACGATTGTGGAAGTGCTAAGTAAAGCACCTGCAGGAGCTGCCAACCAGGTGAAAGCTATTGCAATCGATACAACAGGGTCTACACCAGTTGCGGTAAATGAAGAGGGAACTCCTTTGGCCTTATTACCCGAATTTGCTGAAAACCCCAATGCCATGTTTGTTTTGTGGAAAGATCACACTTCCATACAAGAAGCCAATGAAATTAATAAGTTGGCTAAAAGCTGGGGTGGGGTTGATTATACAAAATATGAAGGGGGCATTTATTCCAGTGAATGGTTTTGGGCCAAGGTATTGCACATTTTAAGAAAGGATGAAAAAGTAAAAAAATCAGCTTTTTCATGGGTTGAACATTGCGACTGGATACCGGCATTACTTACCGGAAATACTAACCCGCTGGAGATAAAAAGAAGCCGCTGTGCTGCCGGACATAAAGCTATGTGGCACCCGGAATGGAACGGGTTGCCTTCGGAAGAATTTTTGTCAAGTTTAGACCCAAAGCTTAGTGGATTGAGAGAAAGACTATACCATGATACCTATACCTCTGACGTAACTGCCGGAGATTTGTCATCAGAATGGGCCAAAAAATTGGGTTTGCCAGGCAGTGTAAAAGTTGCCGTTGGAGCGTTTGATGCCCACTTTGGAGCCGTGGGAGCCGAAATAGAACCCTATACATTAAGTAAAGTAATGGGTACTTCTACCTGCGATATGCTAATTGCACCGGCAGCTGAGGTACAAGACAAAATCGTAAAAGGTATTTGCGGGCAAGTGGATGGTTCTATTGTTCCCGGCATGATTGGACTTGAAGCCGGCCAATCAGCATTTGGTGATATTTACGCCTGGTTTAAGGAAGTACTTAGCTGGCCGCTAAAAGAAGTTTTAGCATATAGTAACCACCTGGATGAGGATACTAAAAGCAAATTACTGGCAGAAGCTGAAGAAAACTTAATACCAGCTTTATCGGCAGCAGCAGCTAATATTCCTACGGAGCAATCGTCAATTGTAGCGCTGGATTGGATGAACGGCCGACGTACCCCTGATGCTAATCAAGCATTAAAGGGAGCCATTATGGGCTTGGATTTAGGTTCAGATGCGCCCAAAATATTTAAAGCATTAATTGAAGCAACCACTTTTGGTTCACGACGCATCATTGAAAGATTTGTAGCCGAAGGAGTGAAAATAGAACAAGTGGCTGCTTTAGGCGGTGTGGCCAAAAAGTCACCATTGGTAATGCAGATAATGGCTAATGTGTTAAACATGCCAATAAAGGTGGTAAAAACAGAACAGACTTGCGCTTTAGGTTCCGCTATATTTGCCGCAACAGTTGCAGGCATTTATACTTCTGTGACTAACGCGCAAAAGCATATGGGACAAGGATTTGAAAAAGAATATTTGCCGAACAAGGAAGAAGCAGCTAAATATGATTTAATTTACCAAAAATATCTTGCATTAGGCGAATTTATAGAACGTAATACCCGATAGTCAAATTTACGGTAGATCATATTCACTAAAAGGTTTTATATCAAATACAGGAGTACCATTGATTGCATCCAAACCTTTTACTACCAAACAATTATGCGAAACTCTAACCAGCTTTACTATGCTTACCGCCAGATTATTAGGCCTTGGAGCTTTTCGGTGAGCAAACACAGTTTTAGAGTTATTACTAAAGCTAAATTTGTCAGCACGATGAAAACTAAATATTACCTGAATTTGACTCGCTCCTTGTAGTGGATCAAGGTAATGTGGATCAAACAGGTCTTGCATTTTTATCTCACTAATTGTATCAAACCATTCGTGGAAATGGATATCTTCTATGTTATTTCTAACCAGGGCAATTGGTGTAATTGTCATCATTTTCTTTTCAATTGGCTTTATCCGGCGAAGTCTCCCATTTGCTCCCTACAATTTCTTATCCGCTTATTTACCTTCGACTTCCAAAAAGGGCCGGCTTTAAAAATCAAAATAAACTTGACACCAAAATTATGAAAAAATCTATTAAACTCACTCCTACTATCAGGTCTTCCTGATGGCTCTACCACATATTCAAAACCTAATTTATAAGTATATTCTTCAAAACACTTGTTACCATAAAGTATTTTTTTAGTATCTCTTTTTACAATTTGCAATAGATTTTCGGAAGATGAGTATTCTTTGGCTGGTTTAGGGGGCGCTTTGTGAAAAATGTCTGTTCCTGAAGTAGGACCTTCTTGTGGTGGTATGTCCTGAGGCAGGGCCGGTATAGAAAAAACAGAAAGCAGCCCAAAAGAAAAAAACAATATTTTCATAAGAGGCTGCTTCATAGACTTTTAATTGCAAATTTAGCAACTAATTACATACAAAAAAGTGCTATTCGCCTTTATAAAGTACCTCATTCTCAGCAAAATCATATAAAGTTAATCGACGCATTTCATAATAAGCAGTCCAAAATTCATCAAGGGATTGAATGTATCTTCTACGAGCCTGATCTTTTTTCTCCAATGCATCATTCAAATCGGTAATGGATATTTTACCAATCAAAAACCTGTTTTTAGAAATATCGTAACTTTTTTGTCCTATTTCCGATGACTTTTGGGTAATCTCAATCTGATTGCGCAGCATGTTGAATAGCCTTACCTGGGTGAGGATTTCTTCTTCAAATTGCACTCTGTTCTGTTGCACAGCAAATTCAGCAAGTTTTTTATTGGCCTCCGCTGTTTTTACCCGTGATTTTGTTCTACCCCAATCTACAATTGGAATTTCAAAACCTATACGCACTTGTTGCTGGTCCGATGGATTTGCATAAATGGATTCAAAGTCGTCAGCGCGATTGGTAAGTCCAAAGCTCCCGAAAAGATTGGCATCCAATCCTGCATTGCCTTTTGCTTGTGCTACATCCCTTTCGGCTTCTAATACTTCACGCCTGAAGCTAATAGCTTCCGATCGGTTGGCTAAAGCCTGACGTAAGGCCACCATATCATTTACGGCAAACTCGGGTATGCTTTCCGGCAAAATAAGTGATATAGCCTGACTACCGGTGTAGCCAATGTAAGACTTCAAACGAAGAGAAGAGGTTTCCAGGTCCAGATTGGCCTGAGCAACTGACTGTCGAGAGTTCATCAAGTTTAATTCTAACTGTAGCAGTTCATTTTCTGCAATATTTCCCAAATTATACCTTCCTTGTGCAATTTTGAAAATAGTATCGTTATTGGCCAGGTTTTTCGCGGCAATTTCGATATCTACTTGCGCAAGCATTAAATCGAAAAAACGGCGAGTAGCTTCCTTGGATATGTTTTCCATATCTTCTACATATTCTCTTTTAGATTCCTCGTATCGTAAGGGTTCAATTTTTTTATCCCACAATAAGGGATTAAAACTAAATAAAGGCTGCCTGAAACCTATGAATAAAGGATTAGTATTATATTCAATCCTATCGTTGGTGAAATCATCAAATCGTCTTAATTCACTATCCAGAAAAATTTCTCCTCCGGTCAAGCCTATTGATTGACTTAAAGATAAGTTTAAACTTGAATTATTATTATTGATAAACCTTACCTGATAATCGCCCGAAGGTTGTCTTACCTGCTGAAAAGTTCGCTGAAAATTTGGCAACTCTCCACTAAGTCTCAATTGCGGATTATAGTTGCTCTTAAATACCCTGTATTGCCAATAGCGATTTTCTTTCACAACTTCGGCTCTTAAGGCCCAGGTACTTTGATTTTTAGCTAATCTTATAATATCTTGTAAGGTAAGGTATTCAATATTTTTTACTTGCTCCTGGGCATGGCTGGTATGGATGATTATTAATAGCGCCAGCACCACGCTACATGCTAATTTATTCATATCTTAATGAGGTTATAGGGTCTTGTTTGGCTGCTCTGCGCGCAGGTGCTATTCCAAAAATTAAGCCTACGGTAGCAGCTACACCAAATGAAATAACAATAGAAAAAACAGTGACGATGGTCGGAATTTCGGCAAAGCGCGAAATGACGACTGCTAAAAGAAAGCCCAGAATAACTCCTATAAGCCCTCCACTAACACTTATCAAAACAGATTCCAATAAAAATTGAAGAACGATGTCTACCTTTTTAGCTCCCAATGCCATACGAAGACCAATTTCTTTAATCCGCTCCAGTACAGAGGCAAGCATAATATTCATAATACCAATGCCACCTACTACCAGCGATATACTGGCAATGGCAAATAATACAATGTTGAAAATTTGATTGGTGCGTTGTTGCTGCTTTAACAACAGCTCCGGAATAGTCACTTCAAAGTCTATTACACCATAGTGTCTTCTTTGCAGCAAACGAGACATCACTTCAGCCACGTTGGTAAGCATTTCTGTATTTTCTACCTGCACTACCATTTTATCTATTTGGTGATAATTGACCGGTGCTTTGGCTTGTTCTTCTTCAGCATTTGCTCCACCCATGCGCCTTCGCATAAACCCTTGCTGTTGGGCACGCAACATATTACTGGTAACTAAAGCGCGATTTTTGTAACGGATTAAAAAAGTTTGGATGGGCACATACACGTCCATATTGTAATCTCGAATACCTAGTTTTTTAATACTTGCTTCGGAAATATATCGCTCATCCAATACGCCAATTACTTCCAGCCAGTGAGGACCTACTTTAATTTTTTTTCCCAGGGGATTGGATTGAGGAAAAAATTTGGATTTGATACTTTGACCAATGATGCAAACTGCACTCCCCTTGTCCATCTGTTCCGGGCTAAACATGTTGCCCACCTGTAAATTGAAACTTGATAATTTAAAATATGATGGTTGAATACCCACTAATTTTGCTGAGCGACGTATACCATTGTTAATAATATAAGTTTCTAAAATAATTTCAGGGCTGATACTGCTTATTCCCGGTATTATTTCAGCTATACTTTCTACATCCTTTAAATTAAGGCCGGGTGAAAATTTCTTATCTTTCTTATCGCTATCAACTTCGGATGCAAGATCTTCTTCCGATTGCTCTACTATGGGCTCAATCACAATATTATTAACTCCTACAAGCTTTATTTGCTCATTAATTTCTTCCTGTGCTCCAGCTCCTATGGCAAGCATGGAGATAACAGCAGCTACTCCAAATATAATGCCCAGTGCAGTGAGTATGGATCTTATTTTATTGGCTAAAACTGCCTCAAAAGCAATATTGAAATTTGACTTTAATCGCTCCAGCATATTTACTTAATTGAGGTTATTGGTTGGGTGGTATCTTCCTCTTTCAGTTTTTCCAGCAGCACCAATTTTTTATTTTCAGCATTTTCCGGAATAGACAACAAAACTTCATCTTCTTTTAAAAGCCCCTGGTAAATAATGGCTTCATTGCTATTAGTTTTCCCTATCCTTACTTGCTGTTTTACCATATTCAACCCATTCTTTTTAAATACATATGAAATGGAATCTCCCTGATTATGCAGGGCCTCCAGCGGAACAGAAAGAACATCTTTTTCTACATCAGCAATAATTTGGTTGCCCGTGGTCATACCAGGACGCAAGGTAGTATCAGCTTCATTAACTTCAATATCTACTTGAAATACTTTAGCATCAGAGTTGGGCTTTTGCTCTCCTATATTAGCTACTTTTATCACTTGACCGGTAAGCCTTTTATCCGGAAAAGCATCTAAAGAAATATTTACATCCTGACCTTCTTTTACCCGCCTGATGTCTACCTCATTTACATAAGTTCGGGAAATCATTTTGCTCAAGTCCGGCAACTCAGCCAATGTAGGATCCCATAATCGCAAGATGTCCCCCTCCTTCATCTTTTGCCCATCATGACTTTTTGCATATTCCAACATACCTGGTTCTGGTGTTTTGATCACAAGTTCCAGCAATAATTCCTGCAAGAAATCAAGATCCATTTTCTCCTCAAAGTAGCGAGACCGGGCTTTACGCACTTCAGCCATTGCTTTGTTTTTTTCCAATTCGTAATTTTCTTTGGCTTGCTGTAATTCCCTAATGGCTTTCTCCAGGTTAATCTGGTTTTGCTGTTGAGTAGCAGGTGGCTCAAATTCCGATTGCTCAACAACTAATTTTTTTTCTTCTACTGCATATTCTTTATTAATCAATTCATCTCTCAATTTGCGTAAGCTAATGGCGGTGTCCAATTTTGCTTTTGAATAATCAGATTCACGTTGCTCTAATTCGTTTTGTAATTCGTTAATTCTATCATTTATTGATGAATTATCCAATACAGCCACCACGTCTCCTTTATTAACCATGCTTCCTTCTTCTTCCAATTTGGCAATTTTTATTTCCCAAATATGTGCACGTCTCAAACCTTGCGGAGCTCGAATTTTTACAGAATTTTTGGCTTCCAGCTCTCCGGTAGTTGTTATGTCAATTACAAAGTCGCCTTTATTTACAGCTACAACAATATCTACATCAGCATTATCAACTGTTTTTCTGCCAAAGGCAAAATACAGAATAGCGATAGCCGCCAACGCGGCAATAATAAGCAGTGATTTTTTCTTCATATTAAAGGTTTTTTTTTCTTCACCAATATAACTAAATTTTTAGTGATATATTGACTTGACATGTTAAATTTTGTTAACAAAAAAAACACTTTTTAAGATAATGTCAAAAATATATCAGTGCTGATAAAAAGAGATTAGGAGTAATGGTAGTATTTAAATTTTAAACGGTTTTTAACTACTTTTGCCGGAAAACAAACAAGCAAATAGTGAAGCACATAATTAGTTGGGTGATTAGAAAAATACCCCGTAAATACTTACAGTTGTTTAGCCATTGGGTAGTAAAAGTATTGGCATTATTCTATAAAGGAAACAAAGTAGCGTGCCCGGTTTGCAGTAGCAAGTTTAGAAAGTTTCTACCCTATGGCCGCTCCCCGCGAGAAAATGCCCTTTGCCCTAATTGCCTGGCACTGGAACGACACCGCTTGTTGTGGTTGTATTTGAAAGAAAAAACCAACTTTTTTCACGCTTCACTTAAAATGCTGCACATTGCCCCGGAGTTATGTTACCTTCACCGGTTTGAGGCTATGAAAAATTTGGAATATATTACAGCCGATTTAGAGTCTCCATTGGCCAAAGTAAAAATGGACATCCATGAAATTCCCTTTGACGATGATACTTTTGATGTGGTTTTTTGTAATCATGTGATGGAGCATGTAGATGATGATAGAAAAGCCATGCGGGAAATAAAAAGAGTGCTAAAGCCCAAAGGATGGGCCATAATACAATCTCCTATGGATTATGACCGGGCCACAACATTGGAAGACCCTACCGCCACCACTCCTGCACAAAGAGAAAAACTTCATGGTCAAAATGATCATTTGCGCACCTATGGACTCGATTATCCTGAGAGATTACGTGAAGCCGGCTTTGAGGTAAGTGAAGATAAATTTGTGAAGCACTTGACAGATGATAAATTAAACAGACATGCACTGCCGCGTGAAGAGATAATTTATTTTTGTAAAAAATAATAACCTTTACAAGAGTGCTCCATTTAAATGCTTTTATTTAAGCCTGACCACTAACGCCATCTTTTCTAAAGTTACTTGTTGCCCAACTCTTTCACCAATTCCTCTTTATCCATGCTAGAGCGATTAGGAATATCTTCTTTTTTAGCCATTTCATAAAGCTCGTCTTTCGATTTTGCTCTTAAACCTTCCGGCTTATCCTGGTATTGCTTTTCCGTACCTTTTTTGCCTTCACCTTTCACATGTTCCTCTACTTTTGATTTAGAAACAAGATTGTTGGTACGAACAAGTTTTTTCTGATAATCGCTTTTGGTAGGATAATCATTGGGGAGAATCCATTCCCTGAATTTGTTACCTTCTTGTAAAAACAGATGAGGTAAATCATTAAATTCGGGATCATCATCAAAATTGGCCAAATAAAACTGACCATTTTTAATTGTATTTTTCTTTTCATGATCAGCGTCGGTTCCTACCAAAATATCACCTCGCTGGCCTTCTACCACCGCGAAAAATGATTTATCGTTTAGGTTTAATATTTGACTTCCTTTGGTAGTTTCAAAAAGATCGTATTTTCCTTCTTTTTCTAGTTTTCCTCTCATAAGATTAAAAAATTTATTGGTTCAACTAATATTTTAACAGGCTATCAAAATGATTGTTGATCTTAAAGGCAATTATTATCTTTAGCCCTTCAACTAATTGCCCTATGAAATATACATTGTTAATGATCTTCATGATTACCTTTTCAGCACTTACTGCTCAGGATAAGGAAGAAGAATGGCCCAGCATCAATTCCGATAGGCCGGGGCAAGGTACCGATTCCCCGTTTCTGCTGCCAGCCGGAGCGATACAACTGGAAAACGGGCTGCTATTTCAAAGAGATAAATTGCAACCTGCAGATGCTGTTAATAAAACTTATTTTTTACCCACAGGACTGGTGAGAGTAGGTATTATGCAAAACCTGGAGTTTCGTTTTGGTTATGATTTACTGCTACAAAGAAATAGCTTTGAGGATGAATTGATCAATAAACAAACCGGTTTTTCACCGCTAGCTATTGGCGCTAAATTTTTTATTGGTAAACAAAAAGGGATACTCCCACAATTATCCTTAATTACAAATATAGCTCTACCCGGTACCGGGCATAAAGAATACCAATTAAATAATGTAATACCTACCCTCGGATTACTTGCAGGTAATAAGGTAAATAATTGGCTGGCAATAACCACAAATATAAGATATACCTGGGACTCGGAATTAGTACAAAATGTATTAGGTTATGCCTTATCTCTCGACTATACTTTTACTGATAAGTGGGGAGGATTTACTGAATTTTATGGAGACATATATTCTGAAAATGTAAATCAAAACTTGTTTAACGCGGGTTTTGTGTTCGTGCCAAATAACTCTTTGCAGTTGGATGCTTCCTTTGGAATAGGACTTAACGAAGAAGCACCCGATTTTTTTATTAGTGGTGGAATAGCCTATCGATTTAAAATATTTTAATAAAACTAAATTAAATGAAAAAACTACTATTAATCACTGGTGTAATTGGCCTATTTATAGGCTGTAATTCAGTAAGTAAACCAAAAGGTCCTCCCAATATTCTCTTCATTGCCATAGATGACCTTCGTCCGGAGCTAAATTGTTATGGTGCTTCACACATTAAGTCGCCCAACATCGACAAGCTGGCCAGCCAGGGCGTAATGTTTACCGAAGCCTATTGTAATGTGCCGGTTTGTGGTGCATCGCGAGCCAGTTTGCTCACCGGTGCCCGCCCTACCCGTCACCGGTTTATCAATTATTTTACCAGGGTGGATAATGACTATCCCGAGGCGGTGACCTTGCCTCAACTATTCAGACAAAACGGGTATTATACCGTATCAAACGGCAAAATTTTTCATGATATAGATGATACGGAAAACAGAAGCTGGGACGAAAATTGGCGGCCCTTCCAGTCTAATAGTTGGCGCGACTATCAGGATGAAAAAAACATAGCGTTGGATAATTCTGACACAACCCGAGGGCCGGCATATGAAAACCTGGAAATAGCAGATACCGCCTACTTTGATGGAAAAATTGCCAACAAAGCCATAGCCGATCTGAAAAAACTAAAGCAACAGGATAAACCTTTTTTTCTGGCAGTTGGCTTTTTAAAACCTCACTTACCATTTAATGCCCCGCAAAAATACTGGGACATGTATGATCCTGATGATATATCATTACCGAAAAACTATTATGAGCCAAAAAATGCTCCCGATGAGGCCATTCACAACTTTGGAGAATTGCGTGCCTATGCTGAAATACCCAAAAAAGGGCCACTAAGTGATGAATTGGCGCATAAATTAATCCACGGCTACTATGCCTGCGTAAGCTATACCGATGCACAAATAGGCAGGGTAATGCAGGCGCTGGAAGAAGAAGGACTGCAAGAAAATACAATTGTAATATTGTGGGGCGACCACGGCTGGAACCTGGGTGAGCATACTTTGTGGTGCAAGCATGCCAATTTCAAAACCAGCCTGCAGGTACCCATGCTGCTGGCGGGCCCTGGAATACCTGCCAATACCAAGATAGAAGAACTGGTAGAATTTGTGGACATTTACCCTACCCTGGCAGCACTGGCTGACCTTGAGCCACCGGTAAGTCAACTGGAAGGTGCAAGTATGGTATCACTGCTTCACGATAAAAATGCTGAATGGAAAAATCAGGTAGTGAGCAAATACCATGATGGGGTATCGATAAAAACAGATGACTACCTGTACACGGAATGGAGCCGCACCGATGAAGATGTGTATGCCAGGATGTTGTATAACCATGTAAAAGACCCGCAGGAAAATGTAAATGTTGCTGAACGCCCGAAAAATCAGGAATTGGTTGACAGCCTGAAAAAAGAATTGATGCAGCATTGGGGCGAGGATTTTAATAAGGAGATTAAAAAATAAATGAAGTATTATCTTCATTGCCAAAAGAGTGGCAGATAAAGTAATATAATGGTGAATATTTGCATCTCATAACCCATCAACAATTAATTGCATAAGTGTGTCGAAATGAATTAAAAGAGAACTGCCAATTGAATTATTTATAGTTATTGCAACTTACAACGGATTGTTACTAATTCTCAGTAATTTTAATTTACTACTCATTCAAACTCCACATCTAAAATCTTTTTTTGCATAGATTTTTTATCCAGCTTACTTCTGTTTTCTATGTCCAGTGATTTTGCTTTTTTGTAAAGTTCTTTTTTAGATTGATCACCCAATTGTTCTTTATATGCTTTTTTTACTTCTTTTTTAAGCTTTTTTTTACTCATTTTACTTCGGCCTTTAATGTTCAGTTCTTTGGCCTTTTTATGTATATCCAGTTTATTTTTCTGTTCATTTTCATCGGAATATCCGGCTTTTTCAAATGCTTTTTTTATGGCAGGGGTCCACTTTACTTTATGTTTCCCTTTTTTATCTGCTTCTACTTTTAGCTTTTCCGCTTCCTTTTTGTCTTTTTCAGAAAGGTTATCCCATACTTTTTTGGGTAAATAACGTCTCATCACACCATCTTTTCTTGCCTTCCCTTCCTGCTCTTTTGTTTGCCACTCCTGATCAGTCCATTCTTTCAAACTACTGGCTTCTTTGTTATTTTGGTCTTGTTTATAGCCTCCTCCTTTTTTCTCATATTCCTGCACCAGCAACTGACTTTTCCTGGCCGACCATTTTCCCTTTTTTCCACCTTTATTGCTGTTTTTAATGTCATCTTTAATTTTCTCTCGTAACTTGGGCTTTGTATATTTATCTTTATAATCTTTATTCATAATTTCAAAATATTGATTGAATAAAAAGCCAACTGTATGTATTAAAGATTGTTATCGCTTGATGATTTTTGGTACAAAAGCAATAAAATAGCAACTTAATCACAACTATTAAGTGCTACTTCTACATTAAAAAAATAAAATGAAACAATTAAAGTAAAACAAATGATTTATGAAATTCTGACATTAATAAACTTAATCCATCATCTAAACCATTACTTCTATTTACAATAATAAACTGCGGCTTATTAATCCCTATCTATTCTATTCCGGCTTTTTTGGAAGTGGCTCTCCTTTGGGAATGAATTTCAAGGAAACTGAATTTACACAATGTCTCGTATTCTTAGCGGTAAATCCTTCGCCCTTGAAAACGTGTCCTAAATGTCCACCACAATTGCTACAAATAATTTCTGTTCTACGGCCATCTGCATCAGTTTGACTTGTTACCGCTCCCTCTATTTCATCATCGAAACTAGGCCAACCACAGTGCGATTCGAACTTATCATTAGATTGATACAAGGGTGCATTACAACGTTTACAGATGAAAGTACCAGGCTCTTTCAAGCTGGTATACTCACCTGTGCCTGCTCTTTCGGTTCCTTTTTGCAATATCACGTATTCTTCAAAGTCGGTGAGTTTATTAAATTCAAACTTTTGACCATCTTTAATAAGTAACTGATCATTTGTCTTTTCCATGTTTGTTTTCTTTTCTATTTTTTTACCTTTTTCTTGGGCACATGCTTGAGCAACTATCCCGAAAGCAAATACCAACCACAAAATATTTTTCATCTTAGTACTAATTGATCTATACATTCCAAAACGATAGCGATAATAAATAATTTCAATGGGAGTACAAATATCTTATATTCAAATTACTATAAATACTTCAACCATTTTTGAAAGGGCACGATATTTTTGGGATAATCTTTATCCACGGTTACTCCCATTTCCTGCAATTGTTCATCGGAAAGCATTCCGGGAAAATGTATATAT
>Ga0207419_1002422_pt1 | contig 12324 bp, 15 predicted proteins | sample ElkSloMetagenome_4_FD_184723 | JGI IMG/M metagenome (GOLD analysis project Ga0207419, IMG submission 184723) | Hot spring microbial communities from Elkhorn Slough, Monterey Bay, USA - MD2A (version 2) | ecosystem: Environmental > Aquatic > Marine > Intertidal zone > Estuary: Microbial mat ... | reverse complement strand
ATCGTGCGCGAGATGGCCGAGGCCGGCGAGTTGCAAGCCCTGTTCAAGGACAAGGGCGTGCCCATGACGGCGCCGGCATGACGGGGCGTCACGCTCCGTTCGCCTGACGCCTGCCTCGACCATCCGGTCTCAAGGAGACAGGAACCGGCCCGGTCCAAGACCCGTCCCAAGACCCGTCATTGCGAGCCCTCGTCACCAGACGAGGGCGAAGCAATCCAGAGCGATTTTCGACGCCCATTGCCCTGGATTGCTTCGTTGCTCCGCTCCTCGCAATGACACAAAAAAAGCCGTGCCCCCCCCCTCACCAAGCACTGCCTCACCACGTGGTGAACGCACCGTCCATGGGGAACGCCGCGCCGGTGGTGCCGTCGGCGGCCTCGCTGCACAGGAACACGGCCAGTTCGCCCAGTTGCTCCGGCGTGACGAACCGTTCCGTCGGCTGGCGTTCGCCCAGCAGTTTGCGGGTGGCCTCCTCGATGGACAGGCCCTCGGCCTCGGCGCGGGCCTCGATCTGCTTTTCCACCAGCGGCGTCTTCACCCAGCCCGGGCAGATGGCGTTGGCCGTGATGTGTTGCTTGGCGTTTTCCAGCGCCGTGACCTTGGTCAGGCCGACAAGACCGTGCTTGGCGGCGATGTAGGCGGCCTTGAACGGGCTGGCCACCAGGCCGTGCGCCGAGGCGATGTTGACGATCCGTCCCCAGCCGCGCTCCTGCATCCCCGGCAGCGCGGCGCGGGTGGTGTGGAAACAGGCCGACAGGTTGATGGCGATGACGGCGTCCCACTTCTCGGGCGGGAAGGCCTCGATGCGGTCGGTGTGCTGGATGCCGGCGTTGTTGACCAGGATGTCCACCGGCGCCAGTTCCTTTTCCGCCTTGCGCACCAGGGCGAAAGCCTCGTCGGGGTTGGCGAGGTCGGCGTGAACGAACACGGCCCGCACGCCGTGATCGCTTTCCAGGCCGGCGCGGATGGCCTCGATCTCGGCCGGGTCGCCGAACCCGTTGAGCACGATGTTGGCGCCGCGCGCGGCCAGGGCGCGGGCGATTCCCAGGCCGATGCCGCTGGTGGAGCCGGTGACCAGGGCCGTCTTGCCGTTCAGCATGGGATGTCCTCTCCTTGTCGATCGTGTGATGGGCCGTCTGCCGGATTCTGCCGGATGGGGTCTCGCGCCGGGATGTGGTCCCGATCCCGCAGAGTTGGCCTGTTCGCGCCGCCGGATGCAAGGGGGGAACGCCCGGGCGGTTGGAACCCTTGGGCGTCGCCCGCGTTCGTTCACAAAGGGGGAATGATCCGCCGGGCCGGACGGTCCCCTGCGGGCCGCCGGTCAGCCACCCGAAATGAAGGAGAGGCCCATGTCGCCGAAGACTGTCGTGATCGGCGCCGCTGTCGTCGGCGCGGTGCTGTTCGCTGGCTATCAGCTTCGAACCGCCAGCGAAGAACAACTCGCCCGCGCCGAGGCGCAGGCGGCCCAAAGCCCCACCTCATCTCCAGGGGCCGTCGCGGAGCTCAAGGACCTGGACGGCAACACCCTCGGCACGGTCGAATTCACCGAGACTCCGTCGGGCGTTGTCCACGTCGTCGCCAGCGCGTCCGACGTCCCCGAGGGGGTGCACGGCTTCCATATCCACGAGACGGGCGCCTGCGACGCGTCAACCGGCTTCAAGTCCGCCAACGGGCATCTGGCCGGAGACATGAAGCATGGTCTTGTCGCCGGCGGACCGCACCCGGGCGATCTGCCGAACGTCCATGTGCACGCGGACGGCAAGCTCGATGTCGAGTTTTTCCACGCGGGTCCGGACTTCCAGGACAAGAGCTGGTTTGATGCGGTCGGCCTGTTCGACGACGACGGCAGCGCCATGGTGATGCATGGGGGCGCCGACGACTACGAAAGCCAGCCCTCCGGCGCGGCGGGACCCCGCATCGCCTGTGGCGTCATCACGCGAAGCGGCGACGCGTAGGCCGGCGTCACACGCTCGCCAGGTGTCGAACGAAAGCGGGCCGTTGGCTGAGGTGAGCCACGGCCCGTTTTCGGTGTTGAAAGCCGGACGCCAAGCCGCGTCACACGGTCGGGGCCGTGTCCTCGTCCTCGTCCAGGTCCGCCGGCACCTCCTCCAGCCCGTCGGCCTCGTCGGCGTCGGGGTTCGATGCCCAGGCCAGATCCTCTTCGCTTTCGGCGGCGTCCTCGGCGCTGCCCGCCTCGGCGGCCTGCTGGGCGCGCTCGGCCTCCTCCAGGCTGCGCGCCACGGTGACCGGCACCGTCACGCCCACCTCGGGATGCAGCGACACGCGCACCTCGGTGGTGCCGAGGACCTTGATCGGCGTGTTGAGCTGCACCTGCGAGCGGCCCACCATGTAGCCCTGCTCCTTCAGCTCGTCGGCGATGTCGCGCGCGCTGACGGAGCCGTACAGCTGGCCGCCCTCGGAGGCCTGACGCACCAGCACCAGGGCGACGCCGTTCATGCGCTCGGCGGCCTGTTCGGCCTCCTGCTTGCGCTGCAGGTTGCGGGCTTCCAGTTCGGCCTTCTGGTCCTCGAAGTACTTCAGGTTGGCCTCGGTCTTGCGCAACGCCTTGCGCTGCGGCAGCAGGAAGTTGCGCGCATAGCCCGGGCGCACCTTCACCACGTCGCCCATGAAGCCCAGGTTCTCAACACGTTCCAACAGAATGACGTCCATCACTCGTCCTCCGATGTCCGGCCGGCCGCGCGCCTGCGCAGGGTGGCCGAATATTCCACCAGCCCGGCCAGGACCATGGCAATGATGCCCACGGCCGACACGGACAGAAACACGATATAAAACGCGACCAGCAGCAGGGTCGGATGCGGCATCCGCCGCGCCACCACGTGCACCAGCTTGAAGCCCAGCAACAGGAACGGCAGCGACAGCCCGACCACCGCCGACCACGCCACATAGCCCACGTCGCCCGACACCAGCACCGCCGTCAGCAGGGCGACGCCATACACCGGCCCGTACCAGGCCGGCAGGGCCAGCGCGATGTAGGCGGGCGACGGGCGCAGCGCCTGCCCGAGCCGACGCACCAGCGCCTGGGCCAGCATTCCGGCGACCATGGCCCGAATGCCCCACGACAGCGCCAGCGCGCCGGGCACGATCGCCGCCGCGCTGTCCACCATGGCCGTCCGGGTCTGCTCGTCCAGTCCCGGAGCCGAGGCCCCGCCGACCGCGACCATGCGATCCAGCACCTCGGCGGCGGTCGTGCGGACCAGGCCGAACAACCCGCCGCCCTCACTCGGCGCCACCAGGGCCAGCGCGGCGATCAGGATGGGCGGAAACAGCATCAGCCACGCCAGAATGCGCCCCGGCGGATACCAGTGCTCGACCCGCGACGGATCGGGCTTGCCAACATCCGGGGCCGGCCGCAGCGCCAACGCAACGATCACCACCGCTGGCAGCGCATCCATGATCACGTACAGTCCGGCGGCGGCCGGCGAGAGGCTGAGCCCCCCGAACGCCACCGCGCCGGCAAGCCCGGCCACCGCGCCGGCGGCCGTGCCGCGCGCCAATCCGACGGCCACCAGCGGCACCGGCGCGAGGAACCACGGCAGTGCGCCCACGACCGGCCCTAGAGCCAGCATGAAGGCCTGGAGCAGCGCCCCGGCGATGCCGGCGGCGATGGCGAGCGGAACCGTCTGAAGCATGACCGGGAAGCCCCTAGCCGTGGTGCCCGCACCGACATCGGCGCCGGCGCCGCCGCCGTTACTGCCGGATCACGTAGGGCAGCAGGCCAAGAAACCGGGCGCGCTTGATGGCCCGGGCCAGTTCCCGCTGCTTCTTGGCCGAGACGGCCGTGATGCGGCTGGGCACGATCTTGCCCCGCTCGGACACGTACCGCGACAGCAGCCGGATGTCCTTGTAGTCGATCTTCGGCGCGTTGGCGCCCGAGAACGGGCAGGTCTTGCGCCGGCGGAAGAACGGACGTCGCGCCATGATCAGGCTCCTCCTTCTTGCCGGGCCTCTTGCCGGGCCTCGCCGCGCGCATCCTGGCGGCGCGGCCGGTCGCCGCGATCACCCCGGTCGCCCCGGTCGCCCCGGTCGCCGCGATCACGCCGCCCACCGCGATCGCCACGGTCGCCGCGATCGCCACGTTCGGGGCGGTCACCGCGTTCGGGCTTCTGCATCATGATCGACGGGCCCTCTTCCAGCGCCTCGACGCGGATGCTCATGTAGCGCAGGATGTCCTCGTTCAGGCGCAGGCGGCGCTCGGCCTCGTGCAGGGCCGGCGGTGGCGCGTCCACGTTCAGCATGAGGTAGTGGCCTTTGCGGTTCTTCTTCATCCGAAAGGCCAGGCCGCGCAGGCCCCAGTATTCCTTTTTGGTGACCTTGCCACCGCCTTCGGTGATCACCTCCGTGATCTGGTCCGCCACCTGGTCAACCTGGTTGGCGGACAGATCCTGTCGGGCGATCACCACGGTCTCGTACAATCCCATGGTGCGACTGTCCCTTTTGGCTTGTCTCAGCCCGGGAACGCGTGGGCACCCCACGGCGTTCGACAGGCATAGCCGGCCCATGCCGGCAAGGGTTGCGGGCCGGCCTGCGCCGGCCCAACAGAAACCCGCCCGCCGACGGTGCCGGCGGGTCGGAAAGAGGCTGCACTATACACATCGCCGCCGCCGGTGCAAGGGACGCTTGACAAGTGTTACACGGTTTCACACTGTGCCGCCCACCGCATATGCGAAGAGACCGGCTGTCACCGGCCAGGGGCCTGATTCTCGCGCCTTTTCGGCTGCCCCCGGGGATCGCGGTGGGGCGATGACCGGGGAGGAGACGGCGTGGAGATCCGCACGCCGCGCGGCGGCGCATCACCCTTTGGGGGGCACATTTCGTGTGAGGGAGATCGACGAGCAATGACGCAGGCGAGCCAGACGCGGGCGTTCGTCTTTCCGGGGCAGGGTTCCCAGGCCGTGGGGATGGGACAGGCCCTCGCGGAAACCTTTGGCGTGGCACGTGAGGTCTACGAGGAGGTCGACGACGCGCTGTCGCAGCCGCTGTGGCGGTTGATGCGCGAGGGACCGCTGGAGACCCTGACCCTCACCGAAAACGCCCAGCCCGCGCTGATGGCCGTGTCCATGGCCGTGGTCCGCGTGCTGGAACGCGAGGGCGGGATTCGTCTGGCCGACACGGCGCGGTTCGTCGCCGGGCATTCTCTCGGGGAGTATTCGGCGCTGGCCGCCGCCGGCACGTTCTCGCTGGCCGACACGGCCCGCCTGCTGAAGGCCCGGGGCCAGGCCATGCAGCGCGCCGTGCCGGTCGGGCAGGGGGCGATGGCCGCGCTGCTCGGCCTGGACGTCGACGCCGCCCAAGCCATCGCCGCCGAAGTGGCGGGCGACCGCGTGTGCACCGCCGCCAACGACAACGCTCCGGGCCAGGTGGTGGTGTCCGGCCATACCGAGGCCGTCAAGCTGGCGGTCGAGGTGGCGGCCGACCGGGGCGCCAAACGCGCCGTTATGCTGCCGGTCAGCGCGCCGTTCCACTGCGCCCTGATGGCTCCGGCGGCCGAGGCCATGCGCGAGGCGTTGGCCGACGTGTCGATGGCCGCGCCGTCCCCGGCCCTGGTGGCCAATGTGCTCGCCAGCACCGTCACCGACCCCGAGGAGATTCGCACTCGCCTGATCGAACAGGTCACCGGCGCCGTGCGCTGGCGCGAGAGCGTGCTGTTCATGAAGGACAACGGGGTCGAGACGCTGGTCGAACTCGGCGCCGGCAAGGTTCTGTCCGGGCTGGCCAAGCGCATCGACCGCGGCCTGAGCGGCGTGGCCATCGAAACGCCGGTCCAGGTGGAGGCATTCCTGAAGGACCTTCAGGCGCCCGCGCGCGAGGTTTGAGGGAAAAGGACTCCATCGCATGTTTGATCTGACCGGCAAGACCGCGCTGGTGACCGGCGCGTCCGGCGGCATCGGCGGCGCCATCGCCCGCGCCCTGCACGAGCGGGGTGCGACGGTTGCCCTGTCCGGCACGCGCCGCGAGGCCCTCGACGCGCTGGCCGCCGACCTGGGTTCGCGGGCCGTCGTGGTCCCCTGCAACCTGTCCGACGCCGACGCCGTCAACGGGCTGGTGGCGGCCGCCGAGGACGCCGCCGGCGCGGGCCTCGACATCCTCGTCAACAACGCCGGCCTGACCCGCGACGGTCTGGCCATGCGCATGAAGGACGCCGAGTGGTCCGACGTGCTGGACGTGAACCTGACCGCCGCCTTCCGCCTGTCGCGCGCCGCGCTGAAGGGCATGATGAAGCGGCGCTGGGGGCGGATCATCTCCATCACCTCCATCGTCGGCGTGACCGGCAATCCGGGTCAGGCCAACTACGCCGCCTCCAAGGCCGGCCTGATCGGCATGACCAAGTCGCTGGCCGGCGAGGTGGCTCCGCGCGGCATCACCGTGAACTGCGTGGCGCCGGGCTTCATCACCTCGGCCATGACCGATGCCCTGTCCGACGACCAGAAGAACCGCCTGCTGGGTGCCATCCCGGCCGGTGCCATGGGGCGCGGCGAGGATATCGCCGCCGCCGTCGTCTACCTGGCCAGCGCCGAGGCGGCCTACGTCACCGGCCAGACCCTGCACGTCAACGGCGGCATGGCGATGATCTGAACCCGACCGGGACGGCGGACAGCCGCCAAACCGGCGCCCGGGATTGCTGGCCAAGCGGGGGTGAATATGCTAGGAACCGCCTCTCGGTCGGCTGGCGCGCACGCTCCGTTGACGGTTTCCGTGCGGACCGGCGCCGCCTCTGGAGGCATCAGGCCATCCGGGCGCGGGATTGTCGGCTCCACCCGCACGGGACAGCCGAACCCGCCGAACATCCACCCCCGAAAACGGACTCCATACGGATCCAAATCCCCCTAAGACCATTCAAGGACGAAGCAAGATGAGCGATGTCGCCGAGCGCGTGAAGAAAATCGTGGTCGAGCACCTGGGCGTCGACGAGGCCAAGGTTACCGAGAACGCCAGTTTCATCGACGATCTGGGCGCCGACAGCCTGGATACCGTCGAACTGGTCATGGCCTTCGAGGAAGAGTTCCAGTGCGAGATCCCCGATGACGCGGCCGAGAAGATCCTGACGGTCAAGGACGCCATCGAGTTCATCAACGAAAACACCAAGTAAGGCACTGGCGCGCCGGGCCACGCGTCGCGGTGCGGGCAGTGGCCGGGCGCTGGCCCAACGGGGTCGGAGTCGCGCGACTCCGCTCGCGCGGGCTTGCGGTACCCGAGGGACAGATCGACCAGACATGGCAGGGGCAATGAGACGAGTCGTCGTCACCGGACTGGGCATGGTGACCCCGTTGGGCGTGGGCGTGGCGCACAACTGGGAGCGGATCACGAACGGAACGTCGGGCCTTCGGGCCATCGAGCACATGGACGTCTCCGACCTTCCGTCACGGGTGGCGGGCCTGGTTCCGCGCGCCGATCGCGGCCAGGACGACGATCCGGCGGCCTTTCACCCTGACATGGGGGCCGACGCCAAACTGCGCCGCCGCATGGACGAGTTCATCGTCTACGGCCTGAAGGCGGCGGACGACGCGGTCGCGGATTCCGGTTGGAAACCCGAGACGGACGAGGACCAGGAGCGCACCGGCGTCATCATCGGCTCCGGTATCGGCGGCCTGCAGGGCATCGCCGAGGGCGCCGTGACGCTGCACAAGCACGGCCCGCGCAAGATCAGCCCGTTCTTCATCCCGTCCAACCTGATCAACCTGGTCTCCGGCCACGTCTCCATCCGGCACGGCTTCAAGGGGCCGAACCACGCCGTGGTGACCGCCTGCTCGACCGGAGCCCACGCCATCGGTGACGCCAGCCGCATGATCATGTTCGGCGACGCTGACGTGATGGTCGCCGGCGGCGCCGAGGCCGCCATCTGCCGCATCGGCATGGCCGGCTTCTGCTCGGCCAAGGCGCTGTCGACCGGGTTCAACGACCGCCCGACCGAGGCCTCGCGCCCCTGGGACCGCGACCGCGACGGCTTCGTCATGGGCGAGGGCGCAGGCATCGTCGTGCTGGAGGAGTACGAGCACGCCAAGGCGCGCGGCGCGCGCATTTACGCCGAGATCAAGGGCTACGGCCTGAGCGGCGATGCCTACCATATCACCGCCCCCGCCGAGGACGGCAACGGCGGTTACCGCGCCATGCGGGGTGCCCTGCGCAATGCCGGACTCAACCCCGAGGACATCGACTACATCAACGCCCACGGCACCTCGACGGAACTGGGTGACAAGATCGAGCACGATGCGGTCAAGCGTCTGTTCGGCGACCACGCCCACGCGCTGTCCATGTCGTCGACCAAGTCGGCCATCGGCCACCTGTTGGGCGCGGCCGGCAGCGTCGAGGCCATCTATGCCATCCTGGCCGTGGTCAACGGCGTGGTGCCGCCGACGCTCAACCTGGAGAACCCCACCGAGGGCTGCGACCTGGATCTGGTGCCCAAGGTGGCGAAGGAGCGCGCCGTCCGGCACGCCCTGTCGAACAGCTTCGGATTCGGCGGCACCAACGCCTGTCTGATCGTCGGCGCGGCCCCCTGAGCGCGCCCATGGAACACGGCACCCAGCCCGGACAGGAGACGGAGCGCCCGCCGCCGAAGCGCCCGCCCGGCGGAGGGGGCTGGGTCCGCGCCGTGGTCACCTCGCTGTCGCTGCTGGTGGGGCTGGTCGTGGTGGTCGCCTACGCCGGCTGGCGTTTCCTGGAGGACCATTTCGACACGCCCGGCCCGCTGACGAGCCCCACGACGGTCGTGGTGACCCAGGGCGAGGGCCTGGCCACCATCGCCGAAACCCTGGCCGAGGCCGGCGTCATCCGCGATCCGCAGTTGTTCGAGATCGGCGCCCGCCTGGCCGATCGCGCCCGCGACCTGAAGGCGGGCGAGTACCGGTTCGATGTCGCCGTCACGCCCCGAGGCGCCCTGGACATCCTGACCCGGGGCGATGTCATCGCCCACCGGGTGACGGTGGCCGAAGGCATGACCACCGAACGCGTGCTGGCCCTGGTGGGCGCGACGGAGGGCCTGGACGGCGAGATCACGCTACGCCCGAACGAGGGCTCCCTTCTGCCCGAGACCTATCACTTCACGCGCGGCGACAGCCGGGACGCGCTCATCCGCCGCATGATGGCCGCGATGGAGGAGACGCTGGTCGAGTTGTGGCCGACACGGGTCGAGGGGCTGCCCTACGACACGCCCGAGGAGGCGTTGATCCTCGCCTCGATCGTCGAGAAGGAAACCGGCCTCACGTCGGAAAAGGCGCATATCGCCGGCGTGTTCGTCAATCGGCTGCGCCGGGGAATGCGCCTGCAGTCGGACCCGACGGTGATCTATGGGCTGGAGCCGTCCGGCGTGTTGGGCCGGGGCCTGACCCGCTCCGACCTGCGCGAGCCAACGCCCTATAATACGTACGTGATCGACGGCCTTCCGCCGGGGCCGATCTGCAATCCCGGGCGGGACACCATCGCCGCCGTCCTGAACCCGAAGGAGACCGAGGACCTGTTCTTCGTCGCCGACGGCAGCGGCGGCCATGCCTTCGCCCGCACGCTGGCCGAGCACAATCGCAACGTGCGGGCCTGGCGCCGCTTCCTGCGTGAGCAGCGCCAGACAGACGATTAGCACCGCACCGCCAGCCGCCGGGCGCGTGGGGGACGGCGGCAGCAGGGGATACCGAGACCGTGCGCATCTGTATCGTCACGGATGCCTGGCGGCCCCAGATCAACGGGGTCGTGCGGGTGATCGAAGCGGTTCGTCGTGCCCTGGAGGCGGACGGACACACCGTGGCCGTGATCGAGCCGAACGCCTTCCGCTCGGTGCCCCTGCCCACCTATCCCGATATCCGCCTCGCCGTAGGCCCCCGCCGCAAGGTGCGGCGGATGCTGGCCGCCTTCCGCCCCGACGCCGTGCATATCGCCACCGAGGGTCCCCTGGGTCTGGCGGCGCGTCGCATCTGCCTGGGCTGGGGCTGGCCGTTCACCACCGCCTACCACACGCGCTTTCCTGAATACGTGCATACCCGGTTCCGCACGCCGCTGTCCTGGCTCTATGGGTGGATGCGTCACGTGCACCGGCCGGCAACGCGGGTTCTGGTGCCCACCGCCTCGATCCACGCCGAACTGGAGCGGCGCGGCCTGCAACGGCTCGTTTTGTGGTCGCACGGTGTCGACACCGCCATCTTCCGTCCCATGGAGGACGCGGGGAACGCCCCGTTCGCCCATCTGCCCCGGCCGATCTTCCTGTTCCTCGGCCGCATCGCGGTGGAAAAGAACCTGCCGGCGTTCCTGGACCTGGACCTGCCGGGATCGAAGGTCGTGGCGGGCGTGGGACCGGCCCTGGACGGGTTGCGGCGGCGCTATTCCGATGTGTTTTTTACTCAGCCGGCGGACGACGAGGCCATCGCCCGTTGCTACTCGGCGGCCGACGCGCTGGTCTTCCCCAGCCTGACCGACACGTTCGGGCTGGTGCTGCTGGAGGCCCTGGCCTGCGGCCTGCCGGTGGCCGCCTTTCCCGTGGCCGGACCGCGCGACGTGCTGGCTGGCGCCGCTCCGGAACACCCGGTCGGCGTGCTTGACGACGATCTGCGGCGCGCGGCCCTGACGGCGCTCGACCTGGACCGGGCCGCCTGCCGCGCATTTGCCCTGCGGCATGGATGGACCGCCGTGGCCGCCCAGTTCCTGGACGCGCTGGCGCCGATCCCCGAGGCCGCCCTGTTGCCCGCGCGCGGCCCGGATGACTGGGACCGCGACCTGGCGTTCGATCTGCACCTCGACCTGGACTTCGAGGCCGAGCGGATGCAACCCGCCGCGCCCGACACGCGCCGATAGGGTGGCGCGGGCGTCGATCGGGACCAAATCCATTGGCCACGGCGCCCGCGCCGTGTCATGCTTCTGTCAAGAATTCTGTGGTGACCGGCCCCGCCCCGCCACTTCACGGGTGCGGGCCGAGTCTGGTTGCGCATCTCGAGGGCACGGGAGGACAGCCTTGACCAAGCGGACCGACCTGGACACGCAGGCCCTGCGAGACCGCCTGGTGGCTCACCGCGCGGAGGTGCTGGCCGACGAGGCGAGCACGGTCGCCGACCGGGCCACCGTGGACGCCGGCGACACGGCCATGGGCCGGCTGTCGCGCATGGACGCGTTGCAGCAGCAGGCCATGGCGCAGGAAACGGAACGGCGGCGCCAGGTGGAACTCAAGCGGATCGACGCCGCCCTTGAGCGCCTGGAGACGGGCGACTACGGCATCTGTGTCCACTGCGGCGACGACATCGCCGCGCGGCGGCTGGCGTTCGACCCGGCCGTGCCGTTGTGCATCCGCTGCGCCAACGCGGCGCGGTCGTGAGGGGGGCGCGCCGAGACCCGGCGCTGGCTCGGGCCGTGGGGGAGGGACGAGGAGGCCGGACCACCGCCGCGCCACGGCTGATCGTCACCCCGTAGGGTGCGTCTGACCGCCGCGACTGCGGCGGACGACGCACCGGCTGATGGTGCGTCGCGCCTTTCGGCGCAGACGCACCCTACGGTGTTCCGAATCCCCCACCCCCAGCAAGCCGTAGGGTGCGTCTGACCGCCGCGAATGCGGCGGGCGACGCACCGCGAATGCTATGCCTCCCCTCACTCCCCATGCCGGGCGATGTACTCCCGCAGGGCGGCGTTGATGCGGGACTGGTAGCCTTGCGCTCCGCCGGCCTGGAACCACGCGATAATGTCCGCGTCGAGCCGGATCGTGACCTGCCGCTTGACCGGACGGTACAGGGCGCCGCGCCGGGCGCCCGCCCATTCGGTGGCCTCGGGGATGTCGGTCGTGTCGATGGCGTCGTCCGGCATGTCTTCCAGCGCCTTCAGTTCGGTCTGGTGGTCCGGGGAGAGTTTGTCAGGCGTGGTCATGATAGATGCGCCTTTCCCGTGGCGTTGCCTTGCGCGCGCTGATGATCCGGCCGGGACGGTCGTTCAATGGCCATGTGTGGACCACGAAAAGGACCGTGGTGCCGACCGCGCCCAGAGTCCGGTATCGAGCCTCCGACGGTTCAGGATCTTCTGTCGTCAGGTGGAGGGGATCGTCGAAAACCCTGACGGCGAGCGCGAAACTGACACTGTGTTTGGCCTTGTTCCTTGCCGCCTTAGCCGGATCCCACGTCCAGTCATCGTCCTCCATGGTCGCGCGGTGTCCTTACAAAAACATAACGACAAACCTCCCCGACGGCAAGCCGTAGGGTGCGTCTGACCGCCGCGCCCGCGGCGGACGACGCACAGGTTGATGGTGCGTCGCGCCTTTCGGCGCAGACGCACCCTACGATGTGCCGAATCCCCCGCCCCCAGCAAGCCGTAGGGTGCGTCTGACCGCCGCGACTGCGGCGG
>Ga0207419_1002421_pt1 | contig 12329 bp, 7 predicted proteins | sample ElkSloMetagenome_4_FD_184723 | JGI IMG/M metagenome (GOLD analysis project Ga0207419, IMG submission 184723) | Hot spring microbial communities from Elkhorn Slough, Monterey Bay, USA - MD2A (version 2) | ecosystem: Environmental > Aquatic > Marine > Intertidal zone > Estuary: Microbial mat ... | reverse complement strand
GAGAGTTATCAGCATCTAAGGGGCAGTGGGCAGCTTGGCTATAGGCGTGTAGGGGCGGGGTTTCCCTGCCCAAGGGGGAGTTGAATTCTACCCCAGAAAGGGGGTCTCCAAACTTGGGCGCTTAGGGTAGACTCTAAAAAAGGCTAAAACCGTTGTATATTCTAGCGTTGAGCTTTTTTAAAGTCTGCTCTCTCGGCCAAAGTTTCTAATCCTCTTTCTGGGGAACAACACTTCCCGCTATCATGCCAGACTAAACAACCAACAACCAACAACCAGTCAATCATCGGAAAAACGTGACCCTTAGATGCTGATAACTGTATTAAATTTGCGCGACTCCATCTTTGCGGGCGGCTTTTTCGACAGCAGCAGCAACAGCAGGGGCAACGCGCTCGTCAAATACAGAGGGAATGATGTTTTCTGGGTTAAGATCGCCAGGGACGATAAGGCCCGCGATCGCGTAGGCGGCTTCGAGACACATATTCGTGGTAATCTCGGAAGCCCGGCAGTTTAAAGCGCCGCGAAACACCCCAGGAAACGCCAGGACGTTGTTGATTTGGTTGGGATAGTCGCTGCGTCCGGTAGCAATAACGGCAACATCATTTTGCACCAATTCCGGCTGAATTTCAGGAATGGGGTTAGACATGGCCATGACAATCGGTTTAGGGGCCATGGATTTTACCATCTCAGGATTCACAACACCGGGAACGCTGACCCCCAAGAAAATATCGGCATCTTTCATCGCGTCGGCTAGAGTCCCACTGGCTTCTACGGCAAATTCTTGTTTTTGGGGGTTGAGGTCGCTGCGTTGCTTCGAGAGAATGCCTTTCGAGTCGCACATCCAGATGGTCGTTGCCCCTGCTTCTTTGAGGAGACGGGCGATCGCGACTCCGGCAGCCCCGGCCCCATTAATGACGATTTTCACGCCTTCTAGGGTCTTCTCGACCATGACCAGGGCGTTATAGAGGGCAGCGAGGCTGACGATCGCTGTGCCGTTTTGGTCGTCGTGGAAGACGGGGATGGGGATGAGATTTCGCAGCCGTTGTTCGATTTCAAAGCAGCGAGGGGCGCTGATATCTTCGAGGTTAACGCCACCAAACACGGGGGCAAGATATTGGACGGTTTCGATGATTTTTTCGGTGTCTTGGGTGTCGAGACAAATGGGAAAGGCATCAATCCCGGCAAATTCTTTGAATAACATGGCTTTTCCTTCCATCACGGGAAGGGCGGCTTCGGGGCCGAGATTGCCTAAACCTAAGATAGCGCTACCATCGGTGACAATGGCCACCATGTTACTTTTGCAGGTGAGGCTGTAGACTTTTTCGGGGGAGTCGGCGATCGCGCGACAGATTCGCCCTACACCGGGGGTATAAGCCATTGCGAGGTCAGATTGGGCCGCGAGTCCGGTGCGACTGGTAACGTGGATTTTACCGCCTTCATGGAGGGCAAAGGTGCGATCGTAGGCTTCGTGGACGGTAACATCTTGAAGGGCTTTAATGGCGCTGAGAATGCTGTCTGCGTGATCGGTACTCGACGCATCTACGGCCATTTCCCGCATTGTCGTTTGGCGGCTTTGTTGCAAAAGTTTAATTTCGCCAATACTACCGCCACACTGGGCGATCGCGCTGATAACATGGGCTAACATTCCCGCTTGGTTGGGCAGTTCTAAACGAATGGATAAGCTGTAGCTAGGGTTAGGAGTGAGTTTGACCATTTAATTCTCGAATAATGGTAAATTTTGGATGATGACGGGCGGATTTCAGCCGGGAGGCATTTTTTTGGGTGATGCTGCCCTGGATGTATTTTTCCGCTTGCAGCCAATCATAAACAATAAAGCATGATTGGGTGGGCTGTCGTGGTCGCGATCGCCCCCAAGGAAAAGTAGCTGTTGTTACAATAATCGTTATTTTCAGTTTCGTTCCCCTACAAAAAAACAAACTAGGTTATTACAGAAATGAGGCGGGTTTATTGCTTTGTTTTTAGGAAGTTTAGGGGGAAATAGTTAGCTTTTGAGGAGTCAGGATTTTTCGCAATTCAACTAAATTTTAACCGCGATGCGATCGCGTTATATTAACCGATGAAATATTTAAATTGGCGGGTTGGAGTATTTTTAGCTTTCGGTTTGACGGTGGCTTTACCCGGACAAGCCCAGATTACAGTTCCCCTGAATAATGATACCGGGACGCAGTTAAGAATTGTGGGCGATCGCATCGAAATTTTCGGCGGTACTTTTTCCGGTGATAATACTAACTTGTTTCACAGTTTTGAGCAGTTTAATCTCAATCAAGCTCAAATTGCAGATTTCCTGGCTAATCCCTCTACTCAAAACATTTTAGGACGGATTCTCGGCGGCGATCCTTCCCTGATTAATGGCTTGATTCAAGTCAGTAATAGTAACGCCAATTTATATTTAATGAATCCAGCAGGGATTGTTTTTGGATCGGGGGCGAGGTTAAATGTAGGGGGAGATTTCTTCGCGACAACGGCCACCGGAATTGGTTTTGATAATAACTGGTTTAATGCCTTTGGAGAAAATAGCTATTCTGAGTTAATCGGGACTCCCAATCAATTTGCTTTTGATTTGACTGAAGCTGGAAGTATTATTAACAACGGCGATTTACAAGTTAATGTCAATCAAAATTTAACCCTTTTAGGCGGAACAGTAATTAATACAGGCAGTCTCACCGCCCCCGCAGGCGAAATTACGATTACAGCCGTTCCCAACAGCAGTTTAGTCCGTATTTCTCACGCGGATAGTCTCCTCAGCCTAGAGATTGAACCCCCCCGCAATTCTCAAGGTCAAGTTACTGATTTTACAGCCTTAGATTTACCCCAATTACTAACGGCAACGCCCGATAATTTCAATCTCAATCTAGCTGCTAATTCTACCGGGAATATACAACTTGATAATACCATTATTCCCAATGAAACCGGAGTCGCGATCGCGTCAGGAAATTTAGACGTTTCTGGGACAACCGGGGGCAGTCTCAATGTGTTAGGAAATAAAGTTGCCGTTATTTCTGGAAACCTCAACGCCTCCGGGGAGACTTCTGGCGGTAATATTCGCGTTGGGGGCGATTTTCAAGGTCAAGGTCTGATTCCCAATGCAGTTATTACTATTGTTGACGAAAACTCACTCATTAACAATAACGCCAATCAAATTGGGGATGGGGGGCGAACTATTGTCTGGGCAGATCGCACGACAAAATTTGATGGAACTGTCACAGCAACAGGGGGACAAATATTAGGAAATGGCGGTTTTATTGAAATATCAGGCAAAGAAAATCTAAGTTTTGATGGGACTGTTAATGTCAGTGCAAATAATGGTAGTTTAGGAACAATTCTTTTCGATCCTCGCGATATTTTTATCGGAACCGATCCAACTAATGACGCTCAATTAGATATAGATATTCCTAATCCTGGCGATCCAATTGGTAGTATTTTCGCTAATGATGACGGCACAACAACAGACTTTAGAATTAGTGCCAGCAAACTTCAGTCACTTGTAAGTTTTGGTGTAACAAATGTTGTGCTACAAGCCAGTCGCAATATTAACCTAGACACAGATTTGATAATTGAAGTAGACAATGTTACTTTAATCGCCGGTAATAATTTTAATGGCGCTGGTCGAAATATTACGTTACCGGGGGGCAATTTAGAAATTTCTGCCAATAACATTACTATAGGCGCTATTAATACTTCGAGTACAGGGGGTTCTGGTGGAAATGTAACTTTAAACGCGGCTGGAAATGTCAATACAGGTAGTATTGATACTTCAGTCGGTTCTTCTACTAGTTTAGTATTGAATAGTGGTGAAGTCGAAATTATAGCAGGAGAAAGTATCGTTACAGGCAGTATTGATACTTCTGCGGTGGCAGGAATTACAGGTACTTCTACTATTGAGGGTGGAGATGTTACTTTAAAAGCTGGAAGTCAACCGGGAAGCAATATTACTTTTAGTAGTATTACTACAAGAGCTGAAGACCCAAATATGGGGTCTACCGCAACTGTTTCAGGCGGGGATGTTGAGATTTTAGCCAATGGTTTAGTGCGGGGAACTGATGTTAATCTTAATAGTAATACTATCGATACACAAGCGATTAGTAATTCCCCCAATACAACGAATAATAGCGGGGATGTAACGATTCAACATGATGGTGGTTTCGGAAATGTGCCTTTTATTGTAGGGGATTCAGCCGTTGCAAGCGATTCCAATCGTAACGGTACAGTTGGGGGAATTAATGCTGGAAATGGCTCCCCTTTGCTATCGGGTTCGTTTCCCGTTGCACCCAATGGCGATACAGTGAATCCTCGCCCTAATATTCGGATTACTTCGATTAATTCTCCCCCTGTTATCGCTGCATCTCCTCCAGTTGTTCTCGATTCGCAAGCAGGACAAACCTCGGTTTCTTTTACGTTTAATCAATTAGCAAGTCGCGTATCAGATGCGGATTTAGATACAACTTTTATTGCGAATACAGCTAATCCTTTTACGATTTCGATTGATGAAGTAACGCCAATCGGAACTCTTAAATTAATTCGGAATAATGGAGAAACCATTTTACCGCCTGGCAGTTCTTTGCTGTTACAACCGGGTGATATTTTGGTTTATGAACCCGAAAATGATTTGACGGGAACGATTAATATTTTCCGTTTGGGTGCAAATGATAATGCGGCCCTTGCAGTTCCGCAATTTGTGAGTGTATCAATAAGCCAAAGAAATATTGATTTCGATCCCAAAAATATTGAGTTAATTAATAATTATCCGCGATTCGATGAACCTATCTTTTTAGATGAACAACCCGTTCTTAGTAATGAGGGCGATCTCCTGTTTTCACTTGAAACCGAATATAGCGAGGACTACACCGATTATTTCGGGTTACCAGGTGCAGATATTGTGAGTCTGGATGAAGCGAGAGAAATTCTCCGAAGTATCGAAGAAGCCACAGGAGAGAAACCCGCTTTAATTTATGTTCTTTTCACCCCAAGTTTAACCGAAGAAACGGTTTACAATCGTCCTAAAGTACGCCAAAATAATATAACAGAAGCCTTAGAACTTTGGCGCTTTTCTAACAATGGCTTCGGAGAAATTGCACAAACCCAAACTCCATCCAATCGCCCCCAAAATCCCAATGATGAATTAGAATTATTATTAATTACGGCGAATGAACCTCCGGTGCGCGTACCGATTCGAGATGTCACTCGCACTCAAGTTTTAGAAATAGCACGAGAATTTCGCCGTAATCTTATCAATGCTTCTCGTCCAACCGCTTATCAAGAACCCGGACAACAACTCTATGAATGGATGATTACGCCATTAAAAGCTGAACTAGAACGGCAAGAAATTACTAATATTGCCTTTATTATGGCTCCGAATTTGCGATCGCTCCCGGTGGCTGCCCTATACAATGGCGAGGAGTTTTTAATTGAGCAGTATAGCGTGGGTTTAATGCCGAGTTTATCCCTGACTGATAATCGCTACCAAGATGTCAAAAATATGTCAGTTTTGGCCATGGGGGCTGAAGAATTTGTACAGTTACAACCTTTACCCGCAGTTCCGATTGAGTTAGATATTATCGCTACAGAACTTTGGTCAGGGGAAGCCTTTTTGAATGAAGACTTTACCATCGAAAACCTCAAAGAAGCAAGAGCAAGAAACCCTTATGGTATTATTCACCTCGCGACTCATGCAGAATTTAATGTAGGTCAACCGCAAAACTCTTATATTCAGTTTTGGCAAGAATCCCAACTAACTTTAGACCGCTTGCGAGAATTGGGTTTAAATAATCCAACTGTGGAATTATTAGTATTAAGTGCTTGTCGGACAGCCCTCGGAAACGAAACCGCCGAATTAGGCTTTACGGGTTTAGCGGTGCAAGCTGGCGTAAAATCAGGATTGGGCAGTTTGTGGTATGTCAGCGATGCGGGAACTTTAGCCCTGATGAGTGCGTTTTATGAAGCGTTGCAATCTGCCCCGATTAAAGCCGAAGGGGTGCGTCAAGCTCAATTAGCCTTGTTACGGGGAGAAGTGCGATTTGATGAAGAAGGGATGTTAATTTCGCGGGGTTTAGCCATTCCCCTGACCCCCAATTTTACCCAAGACACCAATCGCAGCCTCGCACACCCTTATTATTGGAGTGGGTTTACTTTGGTAGGAAGCCCCTGGTAACTGAAAAGGTGTTGAATCCAGGTAAACATCGTATTAATCTCAAAATGGTTTCAGAAGTAACCCTGGCGCTGTTGGCTTCGCTATTGATTCAATATTTAAAGCATTATGGTTGACTCAGTTTTTGAGCGCAAAGCAAATAACCCCCGTTTTCAAAGCCAAGAAGCGTTTAATCTGGCCGCGATTGATATCGGGACCAATTCCATTCACATGGTTGTTGTGCAGATTGAACCGACACTCCCCGCTTTTACCATTATCGCTAGAGAAAAAGATACGGTTCGTTTGGGCGATCGCGACCCCCATACCAAAAACTTAACTCCCGAAGCCATGCAACGGGCTTTGGCCTCCCTACAACGCTGTCACGATTTGGCCGTGAGTTTCCAAGTGGCAGAAATTGTGGCTGTGGCCACAAGCGCCATGCGAGAAGCCCCCAACGGTCAAGCCTTTTTGCAGCAAATTGAAGCGGAAGTGGGCATTTCAGTCAACCTGATTTCCGGTCAAGAAGAAGCGAGACGGATTTACCTGGGAGTCTTGTCCTGTATGGACTTTCAGAATCACCCCCATGTCATTATTGATATTGGTGGTGGTTCGACCGAGATTATCTTAGCCGATTGCGGTCGCCCTCGTTTCCTCAGCAGCACCAAAGTCGGGGCTGTGCGTCTCACCCAAGAATTTGTTACCACAGACCCCATCAACAAAAGCGAATTAAACATCCTGCAAGCCTATGTGCGGGGAATGTTAGAGCGTCCCGTCGAAGAATTGCGCTCCACTCTCAAACCGAGCGATCGCTTAAACTTAATTGGGACTTCTGGCACGATCAAAACCATTGCCACCATCCACGCTTTAGCTCACCACGGCAGCGAACCGAATCCCCTCCAAGGCTACGAATTTAGCCGTGAAGACCTGGAAACCCTGATCGATGACTTGGCCGCCCTCGACTACGAGAAACGGGCTGAAGTGCCAGGAATGGACAGCAAACGGGCAGAAATTATCGTTCCGGGGGCGATTATTCTCCTCGAAGCCATGCAAATGCTCGACCTCAAAAGCTTGATTGTTTGCGAACGGGCTTTGCGAGAAGGGGCAATTGTAGACTGGATGTTAGCCCACGGCTTGATTGAAGACCGTTTGCAATATCAAGGGGAAGTGCGCCGACGCAGCGTGATTAAGATTGCTCGCAAGTACCAAGTTAATATGGACTATAGCGATCGCGTGGCGCAATTTGCCGTGAGTATTTTCGACCAATTACAAGACAAAATGCACGAATGGGGCGATTCTGAGCGAGAAATTTTAGGCGTTGCCGGAATGCTGCACAATAGCGGCTTGTTCATCTCCCATTCTTCCCACCACAAGCATTCTTATTACCTCATTCGTCACGCGGAGTTACTGGGCTTTACCGAACTCGAAATCGAACTGATTGCGAATATTGCCCGCTATCACCGTAAAAGCAAACCCAAGAAAAAACACGACAACTACAGCAACCTCGGCAAAACCCAACGGCAAATTGTCAGCGAAACCAGTGCCATGTTGCGTCTTGCAGTCGCTCTCGACCGTCGTCAAATTGGGGGCGTGAAAGCGGTAGAATGCGATTACAATGAGGGCGATCGCGAGTTGACTTTGACCCTACATCCTACCTTCGAGAAAGACGACTGCGCCTTGGAGTTGTGGAATCTGGCTTACAAAAAGGACGTTTTTGAGGAAGAATTTGATGTAACTGTAACGGGTAAAGTCGCTGAGGTTTGTTCTTAGTCATTTGTCCTTTGTCTTTTGTTGTTAGCACCTAATGGTCGCGTTTTCCCGATAATTTATGGGTTTTTTGTTGTTAGTCGTTAATGTGTAGTGCCATGACACCGCTAAAATTGTGCTTTATCGTAGGGTGGGTTAGGCGGCTAGAATCTAGGCTGTGACTGTGGGCAGATGGGAAAAATGCTCGTTGAGGGTAAAGAGATCGGGGAAAATATTGGGATATTTGTTCTGTGTTTTCTAGACTCTCCCGATGAAGCGAGAATCCCCGGTAAACACAAATGACAAAGGACAAATGACAAAGGACTAATGACAACCCTCAACTCAACAACCGGGGGCGGATGTGATAATGACGATAACGCCAGTAATCTTGCAAAATGCGGTCGTGGTCGAAGCATAGGGGTTGGGGTAAATCCCAAAGGGAGAAAATGCCTAAATTCTTGGCATCGTCGTCCGCTTTCGGTTCTCCCGTGGCGGTTGCGAGAAAGACCACACTCAGGGTATGCTTGCGGGGGTCGCGATTCGGGGCAGAATAGACCCCAAACTGTTCGATCAGTTCTACTTCTAAGCTGATTTCTTCCTTGGCTTCGCGACAAGCGGCAGTTTCAACCGATTCGCCATAATCGACGAATCCCCCTGGTATCGCCCATCCAAATGGCTCATTTTGCCGTTCGATGAGGATGATGGGGCGATCGCGACGGTCGATCAGTTCGATGATAATGTCTACAGTAGGGGCAGGATTGCGATAAGCCATCAGTTAACCTGGGGTGAAATTTTCCACCCCTCAGCCTACTATTACACCGGGGTTAAGGGGTCAGTGCGCGTCGCCATGACTGCATAAAAGGGATCGCTACCCCCCAAGCCTAACATCTGCATAATCAAGGGCTTAACGGGCTTTTGCACGATGACTTCGGGTGAGCTAAAGCCCTGGGTGGAGTGAAAGTAGCGCTTGACTGATTCTATTCTGCCCGGTTCGCTATTGTCTCGCCACGCCGCGATCGCTTTCTGGTAAAACATCCGATTAGAGAAGCTGACAATCGCCTTGCCTCCGGGCTTGAGAATGCGGTGAATTTCGCTAAATACTGCGTCGGGATATTGTAAATACTGCACCGATACTGCAATCAAGACGGCATCAAAATCGGTATCGGGTAGGGGGATTTTAGGATTATCGTTGAGGTTTTGGACGAAATAATGGTCTAAACGCCGATTTTTACTTAATTCTTCCTCGTTTAACCCGTGACCTTCTACATGAGCAAAATTCAGGTCATCGGGGAGATGAGACACCCAACTGCTCATTAGGTCTAAAATGCGACTATTCGGTTGCAGTTGGTCGCGATACAGTTGGGTGAGGCGATCGATAAAAGTTTCGTCAACGTGAGTAACTAAACGCGGTAAAGCGTAAAAGTCAGTATCGTTGCTAGAGTCGATTTTGGTGCGTTGTTCGGGTCGCAGCAACATGATTCTTTAGTGATGGGGTTGTCGGCTTTTTTTCAAATATAACGAAATATTAAGCACTGCCGATCGAACTATGGGGAAAACTCGCGATCGCGTCCGAGGGGAAGGGTGACAATAATTTCTTGTTCTTCCATATACCATCGGCTTTCATGGACATACTTGACCTCATGCACCGTAAATTGACCGTATTCGTCCTTTTCCGCCTTCTGAACCAGGGTTTTGAGGTGAGAAAAGGCTTCTGCCCCTACTGGGTCAAGAATGCGGCCTAGGGAAATATGAACCAGTTGGGATTGTTGTACAGAAGCCCAAGGTATTTCTTGACTCAGGCGATCGCGAATTTCATCGCATTCGGTGTACCCTTTGACCATCACCGTACCATCAGGCGCAATTAAAAAACCGCGATACTGAATGGTTAGGGGCGCAAATTCTGCCAAAATGCTTTTGACTCGGTGAGGCGTTTGTTGTAAATCAAATTGTGAAACTTTTTCAGGAGGACGCTGAATAATAAAAACTTCCCAGTGATAGTTTTGCGGCCAAACTTTGTAAAACTGGCAAGTTTTTGGGATTGTTGCCACCACTTCATCAAAAAGTTCGCTAAAGCGTTGGGTCAAAACATTAGGTAAGGGTAAACCCCCCAACAAAGTCCAGACCTCAAACTGTTTAGGAATCGGGCGATCGCGGTGTCCTTCAAACAATTGACGAGACAAAGCCAAAAAATCTGGGCTGAAATCTGGGAAAGCTTCAGTTTGATTTTGAATAGCTTGATAACGTTGATTTAAGTTAGAAAAGTTAGAACATAACATTTGCTGAAATTGGTGTTATTTTAAAAATAAAAAGCGAGAATACCTGAATATTTAGAATTCTTTGAAACCCAGTAATCAACGTAAATTCAGCCCTCAACCCGACAAAATATAAACTTAGCATGGTTGAGCTCGTCAAACTTCAAGCTCAAACTCTGAGGCGGGTAATGCTTTTTCAAATTTAGAAAACAACGACAAACATCTGAGCCAGTTCAAAGAGTTTCATGACAAAGTTATATGTAGCTTAGAGGGATTGTGCTTCGAGGTTTCACCATCCAATTCTAGAATAAAAATAATCCAGTCTTATTTTTAAGTTGTCCCCCTTCATCTGAGGTCATGTAAGTTATGACTCATCCCGAATCTTTAGATAATACCAGCAAAATTTTGATTATTGATGATAGCTCTATTAATACTCGTGTTTTGACCAAAATATTAGAAAAACATAACTATCGTAGCGAAATTGCTAAAAACGGTTTATTAGCCCTCAAAGTTGTGCGGCAAAATCCGCCAGACTTAATTTTACTCGATATTATGTTACCCGATATGAACGGCTATGCAGTTTGCAAAATGCTCAAAGCCGATCCCAAAATTCAAGATATTCCCATTATCTTTATGAGCGCCCTCGAAGAAGTCCCCGATAAAGTCAGAGCTTTTGAAGTCGGGGCCGTTGATTACATGACCAAACCCTTTGAACCGATCGAGATGATCGCCCGGATTGAAACCCATTTGCGCTTGCGATCGCTGCAAGTGAAACTGCAAGAACAAAACCAGCAATTGCAAAAAGAAATTCACGACCGCTATCTTGCCGAAACCGCCCTCAAGCAAGCCAACCTACAACTCAAACGCCTAGCCCACCTCGACGGCTTAACCCAAGTTGCTAATCGTCGCTTGTTTGACGATACCCTCGCCCAAGAATGGCGGCGTTTAGAGCGCGATTCCTTACCCTTGGCGTTGATTTTAGCCGATGTGGATTATTTTAAAGACTATAACGACTTCTACGGTCACCTAGCAGGCGATGACTGTTTAAGACAAATGGCGCGATCGCTCAGTCAAGCCATCAAACGCCCTGCGGATTTAATTGCTCGTTATGGGGGGGAAGAATTTGCCGTAATTTTACCCCAAACCAAAGCAGAAGGCGCAATTAGCGTTGCCCAAAGGATTCAAGCGCAAATCCACGACCTTGCCATTCCCCACGAACGCTCCCACGTCCGGGAAATTGTCACTATGAGTATAGGGGTGAGTGCCATCATTCCCTCCCACGACCAAAGCCCCGAAGACCTGATTCTTTCAGCCGATCGCGCCCTTTATCAAGCCAAACAAAACGGACGCGATCGCATTACCGCCGATCGCCTCCTACACGCCCAAATCATTTAGCCTAACCTCAATACGCGATCGCGCCTCCATCCGCCCTAGGGTCAGACCCCGCCATCAAAACATCTTCCTGGCGCAAAATCATTTGGCCGCGACCAAACTGCCCCACCCCATTCGTCACCGCGATTTTGTGACCTTGTTCAACTAAAGCCGCCACAATTTCGGTTGACACACCCGGCTCGACAATCGCCTGATTCTCCCGCAAAAAGCGCCAACGGGGAGCATCCAACGCCGCTTGGGGGTTCATGCCATAATCGGCTAAATTCACCACCATTTGTACATGACCTTGGGGTTGCATTTGACCCCCCATCACCCCAAACGGCCCGAGGGGGCGATCGCCTTGAGTCAGAAAACCGGGAATAATCGTGTGAAACGGTCGTTTTTCCGGGGCGACTTGGTTCGGGTGATTTTCCGCCAAAGTAAAGCCCGACCCGCGATTATGCAACGCGATCCCTGTTTCTGGCACTAAAATCCCACTGCCAAAACCTTCAAAATTCGATTGAATCAAAGACACCATCAAATCGCCATCCGTGGCACACAAATACACCGTATCGCTGTCGGGAAAGCCCGGATCGGCACAGGGAATCGCTCTGGGGTGGATCAATTGTTGGCGTTGTTGGGCATAACCCTGAGACAGCAATTGCGCCGGATCGACATTCATAAACCGGGGATCGCCCACATACTGATTCACATCCGCAAAGGCCAACTTCATCGCTTCGATTTGACGATGATAGGTTTCCACCGATTCCCTCGGATGTGCCGCAATATCATACTTTTCGAGAATATTTAACGCCATCAAC
>Ga0207419_1002417_pt1 | contig 12347 bp, 5 predicted proteins | sample ElkSloMetagenome_4_FD_184723 | JGI IMG/M metagenome (GOLD analysis project Ga0207419, IMG submission 184723) | Hot spring microbial communities from Elkhorn Slough, Monterey Bay, USA - MD2A (version 2) | ecosystem: Environmental > Aquatic > Marine > Intertidal zone > Estuary: Microbial mat ... | reverse complement strand
CCGCTACGAATAAGAAAAGGCCGGTAAACTTCAATATCGTTTACATACACCAGGTTTTCATCAAAATTCCCTCCGCGCACGGAGTATTGTGAGCTCAATTCATTTGTAGAAGAAACGCCAGGCAGTGTTTTTAAGATACTTTCCAAACCTCCGGAGGTATTGGGAAGCATGTCAAAAGATTTCATCTCAATTCGATCCAGGGTAGTACCTTTCTCTGCATGTTCTGTTACGGAGACTTCTTTTAGTTCCTCCCTGCTTTCTTTAAGGCTTATGTTTCTGGTGGTAACCCCAGTTTTCCGGGCATCAAATGAGAATTTATAAGGTTGATAGCCAATGCGTGAATAAATAATGGTATAAGTAGTGTCTGCAGGTAATTCAATGTAGTACTGACCATCATCCCCGGTAACTGAGCCAACAGATGTACCTTTGGCAGAAACATTCACCAGAAACAATGACTGGCCGTTCTCATCAGTCACAATGCCTTTTAGTACTGTCTTTTCCTGAGCATGCGCTGCAGGTATCAGAAAAAGAAATATCAAAAAATAAAAAAGCAGCCTCATAAAGAATTTCACCTCGGGTCAAGTTTATTCATACAACTTAAAATTTGACAAAAAATTGTCGCTAAAATAACATATAATTTTTGCTGAAGGGGTATTTTAAAAAATAATTAGCAGATAAATGCATTACAAAAGACACCTCCCGATAAGAAATATGATTACTCGCAAACAGTAAAAGGAAGAGAAATAGAATCTGTATTCGTCTGGCCCAAATTAAACACAGCGCTTTATTTGGATGAAAAAAAAAGCGCAGGCTGTTAATTCAGCTTATTAACTTAACCAGTCAACTAAAATGGGACGAAAGAACAAAGGCAAGAATATATCAATACAGCCGAATTTGCAACCTTCTTACATAACATAATACAATAGCAATGCGCAAATTAGTCCAACAATTGCCACAATACTTTCCATTACAGTCCATATAGCAAATGTTTGTTTTATACTAACGTTGTAATATTCTTTAAACATCCAAAATCCAATATCATTAAAATGAGAAAACATAAGGCTTCCAGATCCGGTGGCCAGAACCATTAATTCAGGGGAAATATTGGTCTGACTAACAATTGGCAGCATAATGCCTGCGGCAGTCATAGTAGCAACGGTTGCTGAACCAATGGCAAGCCTCAATATAGCAGCAACACACCAGGTAAGGATTAGCGGATTTAAACTAATATCTTTGGTAATGGTTTTAATGTAATCAGCAACGCCACTATCTAGCAATACTTGTTTTAATGCCCCTCCTGCAGCAATTATTAAAATAATCATAGCAATAGCAGATGCAGATTTACCAAGACTTTTCATTATATCATTCATATTACGGCCTTGCTTTAAACCTAAAGCATAAATACCAAACACAACCGATAGAAAAAGAGCAATGGTAGGAGCACTTAAAAATCTGATGGTATTGACAGCTTTGGCCTGCCATAAATTCATTTTGAGGACTTGTTCATTTTCACCTAAAAATAAATCCAAAGTTGCTCCCAAAAGCATTAAAAAAACAGGAGACAAAACAACCAATACACTTTTGGTCATTCCAGGTAATTCATTTTTCTCAAAGATTCTTTCAGTGTATAGTTCTTTAGGTGGTTTTACCTTCAGTTTTTTAAAAAATTTAGACAGAACAATTCCTGCCAGCAAACATGCAGGAATTACCGGAGCCAACCCGTATAATAAAACAAGGTTTATATCCGCACCAAATACTACGGATACATAAACAGGTGCGGGTGAAGGAGGCAGGTATGCATGGGCAACAGACAAGGCGGCAGATAAAGGTATGCCCAAATACATTAATGGGAGTTTAGTGTTTGAAGAAAGAGCATAAATAAGTGGTATAAGAACTAAGAAACTGGCATTATACATCATGGGGATGCCAACCAGAAAACCTGTAATCAAAATGGCATATTGAATGTTCTTTTTACCGAATAATTTTGTAAGCCCATTGGTTATTGTATGGGCTGCACCACTTTCTTCTACAAGCTTACCCAGCATGGCACCAAATACGAGGATAAGCACAATGCTGCTCAAAGTCTCCCCAATACCTTTTAGAACTGAATCAAGGATAGCCATTGCCCCCATTTTGTTCAGCACACCTATAATAAAAGCAGTTATTAGCAACGAGAAAAAAGCATCTAGCTTAAACTTCATCATTAATATAAGCAAGATGATAATACCGATAAATACAAAAAACAGTGGCATAATTATAACCCTTAAAGTTCTTTTGGTTTATAGTAATTTAATGAAGTCCTAAATAAAATTCAGCAAAATTTCTTCCTAAAAAATTCTTTTGCATCTCATCATTAAATACCTTTTTATTTTCCTCTACCCTTTTATCCTGGTGGCTATCTTCATGAATAAGTGTTTTAAACATAGCCTTAAAGCCACCAAAATTCCATGATTGTCTTCCATATGGAGCGTCACTAGCACAAAATATATTTTTACTATAGGGTTCTCCAGCTATTTGGTACCTGATAAAATCACTTTCCATATGGGTATCCCTTTTTGCGCTCTGTATATACTTAATATTTGAATATTCAAGGCCAATTTTACGTGCGGCATCGTATATTTTTTCTCCTTCCGTATAGGATGAGCCGCCACCGCCCATATGTACGGCCAACAAAGGTTTTCCGGCAAAGTTTATGGCCAGTTTTTCCAGAGCACTCACAGGGGTATAGGGTGTGTCTGCGGCAAAATGAAAAGCAGGGATAGCCCCTAAAGAATAAATTTTTTCGAAAACTTTTACAACATCATTGCTATCCAGCATGAATTCATTTTGTGCCGGATTAAGCTTTATAATCTTAAACCCAAATTCATTTACACAAATCTCAGCCAGTTTAAGGGCGTCTTCTGTTTCAAGGGCTTTGGGATCGGTCCAACCGGCAGGTATAAATTTTTCAGGGTATTTACTGGCCGATTCAAAAATATAAGTATTGGCTTTCAATAAGGCTTCAAAATTCTCTTTTTTATTTGATTTATAAACAGTAGCTGCCGGATTTTGCCAGGTCAGGCACATGTCTACACCTGAGGCTTGCATCTCCCAAAGTAATTCTTCTGCTGAGATTGGTTTGCCATGATAATAATTGCGTGTTGAATGCAGCTTTTTTAGTAACTTTTCATTTAAATTCTCTATATCAGAAATATGCGTATCTGCATCAATAGTTAAATTATTTACATTTGCTTTAAGGAAAGCCAGTTGTTTATTTACGTACTCCATAAGTAATTATTTAGTTGATAAATAAGAGGTTATATCCGTTTTAAAATTTATTTTTTTAGCTAAATCTGTATTTATATACGTCTTGGATTTTGAATTGGCTGTGATTGGTATTTCCGAAATTTGGTCGCCCGCTAATATTCGGTTTGCAGTTTCCCCAACCCATTCACCCTGCTCACTTGCAATTTTTGTCATGCCATACACGCAATAAGGCATCATAAAATCGTCGCAGGTTACTACCGGAATCTTTATATTTTCTTCTACAAATGCTACTGCAAGGCTATCTTCCCAGTTTTTAATAGCTCCATTTGTTGAGAAATAAATCAAATCACTAGACTGGTTTGCTTGAATAAAAAAGTCCTTCCATTCTGCATAGTCCTCGGCCAATTGATAATTTGGCGTAAGTCCCGTATTCCTGAACAAGGTGTCAAGTATTTCCTTATTGTTGATTTCTGACTGGGAGTACTCTGATAGTATGGTGATGGTTTCAGCCCGTGGATATTGTTTAAGGATGATTGAAAGCATTTCTTTTAGTGGCAGTACTTCCAGCATTCCGGTAACCCGTTCCATATTTATAATATATTTTTGGGCACTCCAGTTTACCCCACAAAAGATTACCGGCAGACTCTTCTGTAACATTAATGAATCAATTAAGAACTTCATAGCATTATCATCAGATAAGATTACCAGGTCAGGGTTTGATGTGCGGATGGTTTCCAAAATGGCTGATGACTTTCTCTGAATACTGTCAGTGTTTTGTTGTTTTTTAGAATCCAGATAAAATGTGCGCATTTCTGCATTTTTTATTGTTTTATTTAAACCATACTCTATACTATCGCTGGAAGGATACCCCTTATGGTATGAATTTACATAAATAACTTTTGTTTTATGTTTACATGAAAGAAGAATTACCGCAAACAAAGTGTAGTAGAAAATTTTTTTATACATACCTGTATCTAGTTGATTCAAGATATAAAAGTACTTTCTTTTTTTTTCACCCATCCCAGTCTATTGTGCTATTATACATCGTTAAATGTTGTACTCTTGCTTTTTTTGGTTAAAGACGAGGCTCATATAGCTTATCATTCATTCCCACTTAATATACAAGGAAAAGAAATGATAGAGCTTGACCTGTCTCAAATCCATTTCAGAACATGCCAAATATTAATCAAGAAAAATAACCTTGTTTCAGCCTTTCTCTGAAGAACCTGCAAAGCTATATTCCAAAGCCAGGTATCAAAAAACAAAGTGCTGATTTAAAAAAATAACAGGTCTATCACAAACTCAGGCTCAAATTCATATTACTAAACCATTATTTTTCTTACAAAGATTACTGAAAAAAATTCTACAAAAGGTTCTGATCCAAATATGGCCAAAACAACAAATGACATGTAAATATTACACATATGTCACTTTACTAAAGTTGACTGAACCATCAGCCCAGTGCATCTTCATCAATAGTATCGCCTAAAATGAAATTTGATACAATACTTTTATGATGTTGATAAAAAAGAAAAAAGATATGATAAAAAATGAAGAGGGTAATAAAGATAGGAAACAAAAAAATTAGGGTTTTGAAGATAGTTGAAATATTATTAGGGATTAGTATCGTAGCCTTTATCCTTTTATTACTTGATATGATTTTAAGATAGCAAAATACATTTTTTTAAACTAACTATTAAAAACTGATAAGACATGAAAAAGCAACTTCTGTTGATAATTGTAGGATCCTTATTTACTTTTTTTGGGGTCTACGCACAAAAAGTTATTTATGGGAAAGTAATTGATGGTTCGAATGGTGAGCCTCTTCCTGGTGTAAACGTGCTTATAGAAGGTAGCAATGAGGGTACCGTAACAAATTTAGAAGGACAATATGAAATAACAGTGGATGGATCAGATGCTATATTAAGCTTTTCATACGTTGGATATTTAAATGAAATAGTGCCCGTTAACAATCAGTCTGAAATTAATATCTCGTTATCACCTGATATTCAATCTCTGGATGAAATTGTTGTGGTTGGATACGGTACACAAAAGAAAAGTGATTTAACGGGTGCTGTAGCGTCTGTAAATGCTGAGGAGCTTGAAAATATTCCCGCGCCGGGCATTGATAGGGCATTACAGGGTCGAGTTGCAGGTGTAACAGTAAATGCAAATGGGGGCGCTCCTGGTAGCGGAACTACTGTTCGTATACGCGGGATGGGTTCCATTTATGGAGCAAATGGCCCATTATATGTAGTAGATGGCATACCTCTGGCTGATGACAACATATCAAACGTAGTAAATCCTGCCGATATTGAAAGTATTGAAGTTTTAAAAGATGCTGCATCAGCTGCTATATATGGAAGCCGTGGATCGAATGGCGTCATCATTATAACCACAAGAAAAGGTACCTCGCAAGAGCCAAAGATCACATTAAACGCTTGGGCCGGCACTTCAAATCCTGTAAATACACCTGATGTAGCAAATGCACAAGAGTATATTGATCTGGCGTTGATCTATTTTGATAATACCGGCAGACCCCTCCCCAGAAACATACGCACACTTCAGGCTGATTCTTTTCGTTACGAAGGACCTGGCACAAACTGGTGGGATGCTGTTACCAGGGAACAAGGTACACTGCAAAACTACGATTTCAGCATGACCGGGGGATCGGATAACTTCACATATGCTACAGGTGCAGGATATTATAGCCACAAGGGTTTTATCAAATCAAGCAGTTATGAAAGGTTCAATTTCAGGTTAAATACCAGCTATAAATTTCTCGATATGTTTACTGCCGGTACAAATATGTCCTTTACGAATTACACCTATAAAGGCATCTCAGAAAACAACCCAGAAGGGGGCGTTGTAGCAAAAGCCTATCAGCTTTCTCCACTTGAGGCCGTATGGAAAGATCAGGATGAATTAATAGAAACAGCAAATGCAGGTTATGATACTACTAAGGTAATTAACAGATACGCACCAGTTAATTCCGGAGGAAATATAGTGCGCAATGTAGAGCAGGACAATTCTTTCCATAAGGAAAATGTACTTTTCGGAAACGTGTTTCTTGAGGCAAATTTATTTGATCATATAAAAATACGGTCAGAATATGGGATGGATGTCAGAAGAAGAGACAATTATAATTTCAATCCGCGTTTTTGGTCATCAAATGTTGAAGTGAATGAATTTCCTACCGTTTCCAGAGGGTACGAGTTTAGGAATAATTGGGTTTCGAACAATATTATTACTTACGATGAAAGCTTTGGCCAGCATAATTTCACCCTTATGGCCGGAGCAACTTTTGAAGAATTTAATTATGAAGATTTGTTCGGTTCTGCAAGAAATATGCCAAGTGAAGATCCAGGGTTCTGGTATATCGACTCAGCGGAGGAGATTATTGACGCTGATGGTGGAGCAAGCGAAAGCGCCCTTATGTCTTACCTTGGACGCCTCAACTATTCATTTGCAAGTAAGTACCTTTTAACCTTTAATATCCGGCGCGATGGCACATCAAAGTTCAGAACAGAGGATGGCCGCGCATGGGGTGTTTTTCCTTCCATATCTGGTGGATGGGTAATTTCAAAAGAGAATTTCTTTCAGAGCCTGAATGCTGACTGGGTAAACAGGGTTAAACTCAGAGCCAGCTGGGGACAGGTGGGAAACCAGGCGATCCCGAATAATGCTTTTAGACCGGTACTAACCAGTTCTGAACGTGATTTTTATGCCTTTGGTCCTGGTGAAATTTTTTATACTGCTTACCGCCCTGCAAATAATGCCAACCCATTCCTGCACTGGGAAACATCAGAGAGTATAAATTATGGGGCAGATATCAACTTATTTGGCAACAGGGTTCAATTTACAGGTGAATACTTCATTAGAAAAACCATAGACAACCTTATGATTGTTCCCCTTCCGGAGTATGCCGGCACACCTTCGGCATGGGCCAATATTGGAGAAATCCACAATAGAGGTACCGAGCTTGCACTTACCTATAATAACTTTGACGGTGCTTTCAATTATAGCATTGGTGGTAATATTACCTTTCTTACAAATGAAGTAGTAAACTTAGGGCCTACAGCTGATCAAATAGTAGGTGACAAAAGCGGTCGTTTAGGCTTTAGCTCTAATATAGCCAGGAACGGCCATCCAATAGGTGAATTTTATGGATATGAGATCTTAGGTGTTTTTGACACCGAGGAAGAAATTGCCGCATATTTAAACGATGGGGGGAATTTAATTCAGCCCGAAGCTGAACCAGGTGATTTCCAGTTTGCTGATATTGCAGGTGCCCCTGATGAAAATGGAAACCCCACAGGCCCTGATGGCATTATTAATGAATTTGACAAAACCGGTATTGGTAGCCCCCACCCTGACTTTGTTTATGGGTTTACCATAAATCTTGCTTATAAAGGCTTTGAACTTGATATGTTTTTCCAGGGCCAGTATGGCAATGATGTTTTTATGTATCAAAAATTCTATAACAACAAAGGGTACAACGGAGGCTTTAATCAGATAAGCGGGCTTGAGGAAATTTCCTGGACCGGACCAAATACAACAGATAAAAATCCAAAACTGGGTGGTAATCCTAATAATTATCAGATGTCAGAATGGTGGCTGTCCGATGGTTCATATTTCAGAGCTAAAAATATCACCCTTGCATATAACCTGCCTGCTAGCATTTTATCAAACGTTAAGCTTTCCGGATTAAAAATATATGTCACAGCTGAGAACTTATTGACCCTTACGAAATACCGGGGAATGGATCCTGAAATTCCATCAGGCTACGGTCTCAATTTAGGGATAGACAGATATACTTATCCGGTAGCAAGAAACATTATTGGTGGGGTAAAATTTAATTTTTAAACAAATAAAAATATAAAGGATATGAAAATCTTGAAAAAAACTATTCTGTTATTGGCTATTTCTATAGTTTTTGCTACTTCCTGCAGTGAGGAATTTATAGAAAGGCCATTATTGGTAGATCTATCTGCCGAAAATTTCGATCCTGAGACTGCAGTCACTGCTTGTTATAACATTATGGTTAACTCCGTTACCAATGCCTATCCTAATCAGCGGTGGTTCAACTGGCAAACCTATATTCAGGGTGATGCAATAAGTGACGATGCCTTTAAAAGTGGTGCTGATTGCGACGATGCGCCAGCAATTGCAGAAATGGAAAGATTCATGCTCGATCCTGCCAATGTTCAGGTTGGAAACTTCTGGAGAACACAGTATCAGCATATTTATTATTTCAACTGGACGTTGGCTGGTCTGGCAGTAAATGAATCAATCCCGGAAGAATTAAAAAATCAGTACAGATCTGAAGTACTCTTTCTACGTTCACTGGCCTATTTTTGGCTTAACCGCGCCTTTGGGGGTGTTGTGCCAGTTTTTGAACTTGTCGGCGATGAAGTTGAAATAAAACGCGCAACTGAAGATGAGATATGGGCACAACTTGAAAAAGATTTGCAGTATGCCATTGATATTCTGCCAGAAAAGAGTGAATACCCACTTGCTGATTTGGGACGTGCAACCAGGGGAAGTGCCAGGGCGCTGTTGGCCAAAATCTATTTACATCAGTTAAAATATCAGGCTTCTTTGGATCAAACGCAGGCAATCATCCAGAGTGGTGAATATGAACTCGAAAATGATTATCGGAATTTATGGAAACGTGGCTTGCCAGGGGATGACAGAAATGAACATGGAATAGAATCAGTATTTGAAATAACTTTTGCCCCAGCAATAGATGAAAGAAATCCGGCAGACTGGGCACGTTCCCAACGTGGACGGCAGCCGGAACTGGGCGGTTGGGGCTTGATTAACCCAACGCTTGATCTCCTTGACACATATGAAGAAGGAGATCCCAGGATCATTTCTACTTTTCTATTCGATGGTGACACCATGCCAAAGGTAGATAGCCTTGGAGCTTCCCTGGGTATCACTGTAGGTGGTCAGCCCTGTAACATTCATATGATGTTAAATTATAAAGTGCATCGTGCTCAGAATGAATACTCTGAACTCACAGATAATATGGCAGAAAATTTTATTGTGATTCGTTTTGCAGATGTTCTCCTGATGTATGCCGAAGCGGCCAACGAGCTTGGCAGGACTTCTGAAGCGCTTGATAAACTAAATATGGTAAGGGAGCGTGCAAGGAACTCAAGCCGGGTAGATCCCAACCGGACTTATATAAATTTCAATGGACCTATTGGAGGTAATTATACGGGCCCAGAAAGAGGATATCTTACCTATGATTGGAATACGGTTGATGAATCTACCATTCTTCCTGATATTACAATTACCGATAAAATAGAGTTAAGACATGCCATCTGGAAAGAACGCAGAACAGAATTCGCACTTGAAGGCGAGCGGTTTTTTGATTTGACCCGGCAGACAAAAGTAGAACCCAACAGAGTAGGCCAGGTAATGCGAGCTTTCGCTGAAAAATGGGATATAGATTGGAAGGGTGGTAGTTTTAAAGACGGGAAGCATGAAGTATTTCCTATTCCCGGTAGTGAAATTGATCTGGTTGGTTTGGAATTCTTACCTCAGAATAACGGCTATTAAAAAATTCAAATAAGCTAGTTATGAAGCGAATATAAATATTTTAGTTGTTTAAGTAGTGTAACTGGTAGTAATTACCATCACAAACATAAAATCGGTTTATACTGATTGTACAAAATGTTTGTGATGGTATACACCGGGTCAAAAAAAAACTAAAAATCAATTGATAACAGTTAACAATATATCATTCATTATCAGATAAATAATTCATCTGAAGAAGCAAGTTTCCTGGACTAAAGTTTTTAATAATATTTTAATTATTAGAAGATAAATTAAAAAATACAATGATAAATAGCTGGACAATACTAGTAAAGTTTATACCTATTTTATTTATAGGATGCGCGCAAAAAATCAATGTACAGGAACAAGATATTTCAGCACACGAAATAAAATGGGAACAATCTGAATTAGGCGGAGGTGGGTTTATCACAGGTATTGCACAAAATACTAAAAATCCGAACATTATTTACATACGTTGCGATGTTGGCGGTGTGTTTAAAAGCACAGACCGAGGGAAATCATGGGAAATTGCAAATAAGGGAGTTAGCAAGGGCTATCACCATAATGTAGAAGCTATAGCTATTAGCCCGCATAATCCAAATATCCTTTTACGTGGTTCAGGTGAAGCACGTGGGCATAAACTTGTTGGCGACATTCATAAGTCTGTTGATGGTGGCGAATCATGGTATCAGGTTACAGATAAGGTAGATTTTTATGGCAATGGATTAAACAGAGTTTATGGGGAAAATATTGATTTTGACCCATTTGACTCAACTAAAGCAATAGCAGCCGGATATAAAAATGGCATATATTTAAGTGAAGACCAGGGCGAATCCTGGATCTATACAGGCCTTAAAGGGGAACCAATAGCAACCATCGCTTACCACCCATATAGTAAAAATATTGTTTATGCAGGCACCCTACGAACATTACGCATGGAAGAGTATCTGTACCCTAACGGCGGATATAACAGGGAACAAGTAGGTCGGCTATATCAATCAACCAATGGTGGAAATTCATGGGAATTGGTATATGAATCAGATAGCATTGAATTTGGTGGTTTTGCTTTTACCAAAACCAATAAAAACTTTTTGATGGTAGCTGGAACTGAGTATGGACTCTTCGCCTCTCATGATGGAGGCAAATCTTTTTCAAAAGCTATGAATGGTCTACCCAAGAAGATGGCCTATAATTCGATAGCAAATAATCATCACAAACCCGAACAATTTTTAGTTGCACCAAAAAGAGAAGGCCGGCATGCGGATGTACCTCTTGTACCTCTTTACGTAAGCAACGATTTTGGTGAAAATTGGAAACTATTAAATGCATATACAAGAGAAGACTTTACAGAATATCCCTCCTATATTAAAACAGAAGAATGGATTGGCTGGTCTATCTCAAGATTTATCGTTGATGAAGCAGACCCCTCACGGTTATATATGTCAAACTGGTATGGTGTTTCCGTAAGTGAAGACACAGGAGCCACATGGTGTGGTAATTATTTTGAAGGGACTGAAACTACATGCGCAGAAAATGTTGTTGTGCACTCGGCAATACCGGGTACAGTTTTTTTTACATTACCTGATCACAGGCCTTTTATTTCAACCAATTATGGTAGATCCTATAAACAATTTGCTACAAGAACCGAGTATAATAATTCTACCGCTCTGGTTGCATCAGTAGAAAACCCTGATTTAATTATATACGGAGGCAAACAAGAATGGGATGGCACGGGCGGCTCAGCTATTTTAAGGAGTACTGACAATGGCGAAACTTTCGCCATTGTAAAAGTGTTTCCTGAAGACCTTACCATACAGGCATTAAAAGAAGACCCTCATGCTCCAGGTACTTTTTATGCCTATTTAGACAGATCATTGAAAATAGGAGCAGGATTATATAAATCTGATGATTGGGGTCTGACGTGGAAACAATTAAACCTTGAACTTCCAGGCCATATCAAATCTTTGCCTCACTATGGGAATTGGATTGAAAATGAGTTGCTTTCAGTTACTTATGGACAGAGAAAAAATGTGTGTGGAACAAATCAACTGCTTGCACTTGATCCACATAAACCAAATACTATTTATTTTGGAGAATGGACCGAAGGTCTATTCAAAACCGAAGATGGGGGAAAAAACTGGAAGGATATTAGCCAGGGGCTCCCTTATAAAAATGATACTACCACGGCACTTGTTGCATTGCTAGCTGACGAACAAAATCCCGGGTGGGTATATGCAGGATTTATACATGACGGGCTATGGAGAAGCAAAGATTATGGACAAACATGGTCTAAAATTTATCCATTGGAAACCAAAATCTTTAATGCGAGCTCAATTACCCTGGGCGGCAATACGAACGAGCAAATATATATTGCCAGTGAACCACTCTACTGGTCGCCAAGTGAATCTGCCATTATGTATAGTCCCGACAACGGACAAACATGGAGCAATATCTATGACAACAGGTATGGCGCCTTACGCTGGAAGTCGATTGACCTTGATGCCGATGGAAAGGTATTATATGGCGTAACGGTT
>Ga0207419_1002414_pt1 | contig 12362 bp, 8 predicted proteins | sample ElkSloMetagenome_4_FD_184723 | JGI IMG/M metagenome (GOLD analysis project Ga0207419, IMG submission 184723) | Hot spring microbial communities from Elkhorn Slough, Monterey Bay, USA - MD2A (version 2) | ecosystem: Environmental > Aquatic > Marine > Intertidal zone > Estuary: Microbial mat ... | reverse complement strand
GCTTCATGGGGCGTCAGGCGAAGGAGGTCCGCGAGGAGGAGAAGTTCGTGCCGTACGAGGTCGTCGCGGACGACAAGGGTCGCGTCGAGGTGAAGATCCCGAATGCGGAGGAGTCCTTCTCGCCGCCCGAGATCTCGGCCATCGTCCTGCAGAAGATGAAGCAGACGGCCGAGGACTACCTCGGGACGACCGTCGATCAGGCGGTCATCACCGTGCCGGCCTACTTCAACGATTCACAGCGCCAGGCCACCAAGGACGCCGGCAAGATCGCCGGCCTCGAGGTACTCCGGATCATCAACGAGCCGACCGCTGCTGCACTCGCGTACGGGCTCGACAACGATGCCGATGAGAAGATCGCGGTGTTCGACCTGGGTGGAGGTACCTACGACATCTCCATCCTCGAGCTCGGCGACGGCGTCTTCGAGGTGAAGGCCACCAACGGCGACACGCACCTCGGTGGAGACGACTTCGATCAGAAGGTCATCAACTGGCTGATCGACGAGTTCAAGAAGGAGCAGGGCATCGACCTGTCGGAGGACGCGATGGCGCTCCAGCGGCTCAAGGAGGCCGCGGAGAAGGCGAAGATGGAGCTGTCGACCACGATGTCGACGGACATCAACCTGCCCTTCATCACGGCCACACAGGAGGGTCCGAAGCACCTCAACATCGAGCTCTCCCGCTCCAAGTTCGAGCAGCTCTGCGAGGATCTCATCAACCGCACGATCCCGCCCATGGAGAAGGCGTTGGCGGACGCCGGCCTCTCCAAGGAGGAAATCGATCAGGTGATTCTGGTCGGTGGTTCGACGCGGATCCCGAAGATTCAGGAGATCGTGAAGGACTTCTTCGGGCGCGACCCGCACAAGGGCGTGAACCCGGACGAGGTCGTGGCGGTCGGTGCGGCCATCCAGGGTGGCGTGCTCTCGGGTGACGTCACCGACGTGCTCCTGCTGGACGTGACGCCCCTCTCGCTGGGAATCGAGACGCTGGGTGGCGTGATGACGCCGCTCATCGAGCGCAACACGACGATTCCGACCAAGAAGTCCGAGGTGTTCTCGACGGCCGAGGACAACCAGACGACGGTCGAGATCCACGTCCTCCAGGGTGAGCGCAAGATGGCGCTCGACAACAAGACCATCGGCAAGTTCCAGCTGACCGGGATTCCGCCGGCACAGCGGGGATTGCCGCAGGTCGAGGTGACCTTCGACATCGATGCGAATGGTATCCTGCACGTCTCGGCGCAGGACAAGGCGACCGGGAAGGAGCAGAAGATCCGGATCGAGGCGTCCAGCGGTCTCTCGGACGCCGAGATCGACAAGATGGTGAAGGATGCGGAAGCGAACGCGCAGGAGGACGAACTGCGGCGTGAGAAGGTCGAGGCTCGCAACCAGCTCGACTCGCTCGTCTACCAGGTCGAGAAGGATTCCGCCGAGTGGGGCGACAAGGTCTCCGGCGAGACCCAGCAGCGGCTCGGGGCGGCGATGGACGCCGCGAAGGAGGCCCTCAAGAGCGACGACGCCGACCGCCTGAACGGGGCGCGTGACGAACTCATGCAGGCCTTCAGTGCGGCCGGGCAGGAGATGTACCAGGCCCAGGCCGCAGAGGGTGAGGCGCCCGACGCCTCGGGCGAGACGGCCGGCGCGGAGCCGGACGCCGGCGCGGACGAGGCGGAGGACGAGGAGGACGTGGTCGAGGCCGACTACGAGATCGTCGAAGAGGAGAAGTAACCGACGATCGGGATGGGGGCGCGCGTCGCCCCGTCTCCCTCGATGCAACGCCCGTGGCCGCTCCGTCATCCCGAACAGGGGTGGCGGAGCGGACCACGTTTCACCGCCCTCGTGTACTCATGATCGGCGGTACCGACGAAACAGAAACACGATCGGGTGCGCCCGACGTGATCACCCCAGCACCAGACGACACGCATGTACGATCCACTTCGCACCAAGGGAAAGCTGGTCGCGTACACCGCGACGGCCTTCCTCTTCGGTGTAGGAATCGCCTCCGGACTCGGCTGGACCGAAGACTCCGTGGCGATGCCGGTGCTCGACGACGCACCTCAGGTTTCGGCGACGGCGGTCGCACCCGCGACCGACCTGTCGGAGGCCTTCGTGAATGTGGCCGAGGCGGTCACCTCGTCCGTGGTCCGCATCGAGGCGACGATTCCCGCTTCGGCGGCCCGCGGAAGCCGGCCCGAGCTTCCTCCGGGTTTCGAGGACTTCTTCGGGCCCATGCCCGAGAACGACGGTCCGCGCATGGCCGGCGGGTCGGGGTTCGTGGTCTCGGAGGACGGCTTCATTCTCACCAACAATCACGTGGTGGAGAATGCCTCTTCGCTGCGCGTGTACTTCCCGAACCGGGAATACGTGGACGCCGAGTTCATCGGTGGCGATCCGCTCACCGACGTGGCCGTGATCCGCATTCCCGAGCAGTCCGTGCCCGGGACCCTCTCCTTCGGTGATTCCGACGAGGTGGACGTGGGCGAGTGGGTTCTCGCGATCGGTAATCCGGGAATCGGGGGCGGTGATGCTCTCGACTACTCCGTCACGGCGGGCATCATCAGCGCACGCGGCCGGAATCTGAACCTGCTGCAGCGTGACCTCCAGGGGCGCTCGACGCCCAACGGCGATCCCCTCGGCGGCTTCGCCATCGAGGACTTCATCCAGACCGACGCGGTCATCAACCCGGGCAACTCGGGCGGGCCGATGGTCGACATGTCGGGCCGGGTCGTGGGGATCAACTCGGCCATCGCGAGCCGCACCGGCTACTACCAGGGGTACGGCTTCGCCATTCCGATCAACCTGGCGCGGCGGGTGATGGAGGACCTCGTGGAGTTCGGTCAGGTCCGCCGGCCGCAGATCGGCGTGAACATCCGTGAAGTCGCGCCGGAAGACGCGGAGTACTACGGGCTCCCTGCCGTGGAGGGCGCATTCGTCTCGGGCGTCACCGAGGGTGGTCCGGCCGCCCGGGCGGGCATCCGGGAGGAGGACGTCATCGTGGCGATCGAGGGTGACCCCGTGGGCTACGTCAGCCAGCTGCAGGGGGAGGTGGCGATGTATCGACCGGGCGACCGGATCGAGGTCACCGTCTACCGCGACGGTGAGCGGCTCGACGTCACCGTTCGCCTCGGTGAGGCACCGATCAACACCGAGCAGGCCGCGGCACCCGAGCCCGAGGCCGACGTGGTCGATCGGATCGGTATCGGCGTCCAGGAGCTGACGCAGGACGTCGCGACCCAACTCGGGTACGACGACCCGGGCGGCGTCGTCATCAGCGAAGTCCAGCAGGGCTCACCGGCTGCCCGCCGTGGCATCACCCGTGGCTGGAAGCTGCTGGAGATCGATCGGACGGTCATCGAGGAGGTCGCCGACGTCGCTGCGGCGCTCGACGCGGTGGAGCCGGGCTCGGTGGTCCGGTTCCTGCTTGGTGCGCCGGACGGCGGCTCCCAGGTACTGACCGTGCGCATGCCCACCGAGTAGCGCCGGACTTCGACGGGACGATGGGGGGCGGTCCGGCGCATGTCGGTCCGCCCTTCCTCGTCTCTTCGACTCCCGGTTATGTTTCCACGAGCGTCGGAATGGCGCTCCACCGGCTTCACCGCCGGTCGCCCGTCGCAGATCCCGGGAGGCTTCGTGCCTCCCTTTTTCAGCAGTGAATCATGCCCATCGACGCATCCGACCTGACGATCGACCTCGAGAAGGGCGCCGCCTGGCGCCGGACCCTCAAGGTCAGCGTTCCCGCCGCTCTGGTCTCGGCCGAGCGGAAGAAGATCACCGCCCGCATCGCCAAACAGGTGCGGATGCCGGGTTTCCGAGCCGGAAAGACGCCCCCCTCCGTGGTCGAGAAGAAGTATGGCCAGGCGGTCGATCGCGAGCTCGTGGACCAACTGGTCAACGACGCCTATCAGGCCGCTCTCGGCCAGTCCGACCAGCGCCCGATCTCCGAGGGCGAGATCGAGGATATCAGCTGGCAGCCGGAGGAGGATCTCACCTTCGAGATCTCCTTCGACATCCAGCCGGAGATCGAACTGTCCCGCGTTTCCGGATTCAGCGTCGAGCGGCCATCCAGCGACGTGGGGGACGCCGAGGTGGACGAGGTGGTCGAACGCCTCCGCGAGCAGAATGGCGCCTGGCAGCCGGTCGAAGAGGGCCGTCCGACAGCCGGCGACATGGTTTCGCTCACGGCGACCCAGCTCGAGGATGGTGAGCCGGACGCCGAACCGCAGGAATACGATCTCGTGCTCGGGCAGGGCGAAGCGATCGAGGATGTCGAGAGCGCCGTCTACACGCTCGAGGTCGGCGAGACCGGCACCTTCACGGTCACCTTCCCCGACGACTTTCCCAACGAGGAGCGGCGCGGCGACTCCCAGGAGATCCGGCTCGAGCTGAGAGCCCGCAAGGAGCGGGACCTCCCCGAGGTGGACGACGACTTCGCGACATCCGTCGGCGACTTCGAGTCCGTCGAAGATCTCCGGTCGCGCATCCGCGAGGATCTCCAGAAGGAGGCGGAGAGTCAGTCGCGGTCCGTGGTGCGTGGTCAGCTGCTCGATCACATCATCGAGGCCAACCCGTTCGATGTGCCGATCTCGATGGTCAACCGCTATCTCGACCAGGTTCTCGGAGACGGCGAGGGTGCCGACCCCCAGCGACTCGCCCAGGCCCGCGAGTCCGTGAAGGGCGAGGCGGAGCGCGCCGTGAAGCGCATGATGGTCATCGAGCGCGTCGCCGACATGCAGTCGCTGCGGGCCGACGACGACCAGATCGACGATCGCGTGCAGGAGATCGCGGACGCCAACGACACGAATCCCGCCAAGGTCTACGCCGAACTGCAGAAGAGCGGAAACCTCGAACGCCTCGAGCGCGAGATCACCGAGCGCCTCGTCTTCGACTGGCTGCTCGAACAGTCCGAGGTCACGCCGGCGGCTTCCTGAGCCGACCGGTCCCTCACCGAATCATTTCGCACGAACCCGACCCGATCCACCGACCCAACGTCATGACGACCTACCCGCCGTACGTCATCGAGCGCACCAACAGGGGTGAGCGCAGCTACGACATCTTCAGCCGCCTCCTGATGGACCGCATCGTCTTCCTCGGGAGCGGTGTGAACGACGCCGTCGCCAACATCATCGTGGCGCAGCTCCTCTTCCTCGACGCCGAGGACCCGGAGCGCGAGATCCACATGTACATCAACTCTCCGGGTGGCAGCGTCTACGCGGGGATGGCGATCTACGACACGATGCAGCACATCCGTGCGCCCGTGTCGACCTACTGCGTCGGGATGGCCGCCTCCATGGGCGCCATCCTCCTCACGGCGGGCGCCGAGGGCAAGCGCGGTGCGCTGCCGAATGCACGGATCATGATCCACCAGCCCTCGGGGGGGTCTCAGGGCACGGCGGCCGATATCGAGATTCAGGCGCGCGAGATTCTCGACATTCGTGAACGTCTCAACTCCATCCTGCACCGTCACACGGGGCGTCCGATCGAGAAGATCGAGGAAGACATCGACCGCGACCGCTTCATGAGCCCCGAGGAGGCCGTGGACTACGGACTCATCGACCGGGTGCTCGAACAGCCGGTCGGGAGTGGCGAAAAGCCTGCCGACTCCACAACCTTGGATACGGACGCGAAGGACTGACGAAGGGGCTTCGGCCCTCTCGCCGGCCCCGGGTCGTATCTCGCCGGAGGACTGATCATGTCGAGCGACAAGCACCTGCGCTGCAGCTTCTGCGGAAAGTCGAAGGACTCCGTGAAGAAGTTCATCAGCGGCCCCTCGGTCTACATCTGCAACGAGTGCATCTCACTCTGCAACGAGATCCTCGCGGAGGAGGAGGATCGCGAGCAGTCGGAGCAGACCGTCCCCTCCCCCACGCCGCAGGAGATCAAGGCAATCCTGGACGAGTACGTCATCAGCCAGGACGAGGCCAAGCGGGCGATGGCGGTGGCCGTCTACAACCACTACAAGCGGGTGAACAACCTCGGCGTGCTGGACGACGTCGAGATCGACAAGGCCAACATTCTCCTGATCGGGCCGACCGGTACGGGCAAGACGCTGCTGGCCCAGACGCTCGCCCGCATCCTGCACGTGCCGTTCACGATCGCGGATGCGACGACGCTCACCGAGGCCGGATACGTCGGTGAGGACGTCGAGAACATCCTCGTGCGACTCCTGCAGGCGGCGGACTACAACATCGCCGAGTGCGAGCGCGGGATCGTCTACATCGACGAGATGGACAAGATCGCCCGGAAGTCCGAGAACCCGTCCATCACCAGGGATGTGTCCGGCGAGGGTGTGCAGCAGGCCCTTCTCAAGATCCTCGAGGGCACCATCGCCTCCGTACCGCCGCAGGGCGGTCGAAAGCATCCGCAGCAGGAGTACATCCAGATCGACACCCGCAACATCCTCTTCATCTGCGGGGGTGCGTTCGACGGGCTCGAGAAGATCGTGGAGAACCGGATCGGCAAGCGTGCGATCGGATTCGTCGGCGACGCCGAGAATCGCGACCGCGCCGATCTGATCGAGAAGGCCGAGCCGGAGGACCTCCAGCGCTTCGGGATCATCCCCGAGCTGGTGGGTCGACTCGCGGTCACGGTGGGCCTCGAGGAGCTGGACGAGGATGCCCTGGTTCGGATCCTCCAGGAGCCCCGGAACGCCCTCGTGAAGCAGTACACGAAGGTCTTCGAGCTCGAGGACGTGGGGCTGACCTTCGACAAGGACGCCCTGCGCGCGATCGCGGAGAAGTCGCTGAAGCGGGGGACAGGAGCTCGGGGGCTGCGGTCTGTGATCGAGGACGTGATGCGCGACGTCATGTTCGACATCCCGTCCCGCGACGACGTTCGCGAAGTCGTGATCACGGTGGAGAGTGTCGAACAGGGCGTTCCACCGCTGCTCGTCCTGCACCCCTCGGCCGACCAGCGGCTCGAGGCTTAGGGCCGGGCGTGGACAGGCCCTAGATGCCCCGCCTGCTGCGCGTCGACGAGGAGATCGACCTCGAGGACCGGATGCCGGTCCTCGCACTGCGCGACCTGGTCTTCTTTCCCTACATGGTGCTGCCCCTGCTCATCGGGCGGCCCCGATCGATCGCCGCCCTCCGCTCGGCCGAGGCGGGCGAAGGTCACCTGCTGCTCGTGGCACAGAAGGATGCCTCGGTCGAGGCCCCCGGCGAGCGGGACCTGCACCGCGTCGGAACGATCGTGCGGCCGGTCCAGTCGACCGTCCTCCATGACGGGACGGCTCGAGTCGTCCTCGAGGGCCTCGGGCGCGCCAGCGTCCGGCACTTCCTTCCGCACGAGGACCACTTCCACGCGGCGATCGATCTTCACCTGGACGCCGAGTGCGAGCCGGCCGCGGTGCGCGACCCGGAGCAGCTCGAGGCGGTCGTTCGCGCGGTACGCCGTGGCTTCACCGAGTACGCCGCTTCGCACGACCGCGTCGCGACCGAGCTCCCCGACTCGATTCTGGAGACCCGCGACCGGCAACGACTCGCCCACGTGATCTCCGGTCACCTTCTTCTCCCCCCGGCCGAGAAGCAGGAACTCCTCGAGGCTCCGGAGTTGACGGCCCACTTCTCGCTTCTGCGCGAGGTTCTCGCGCGCGAACTCGAGATTCTCCGCATCGAGGAGAAGCTCGACCGCCAGATCCGCTCTCAGATGGATTCGGAGCGGAAGCAGATGTACCTCACCGAGCAGCTCAAGGCGATTCACCGGGAACTCGGGGAGGAGACCACCGAGTGGTCGGAAATCGAGGACGCGCTCGCCGCGGCCGGCCTTCCAGCCGAGGCCGGTGCGCGCGCCGATCGTGAACTGAACCGGCTCCTGAATCTCAACCCCGTCGCGCCGGAAGCCGCCGTGATCCGGACCTATCTCGACTGGATCGCGACCCTGCCCTGGCACGCCCGCAGCGAGGAACGGCACGACGTCGGCCATGGCCGCGAGGTGCTGGACGCCGCCCACCACGGTCTGGACGAGGTCAAGGAGAGGATCCTCGACCACATCGCGGTCCTGTCGATGGTCGGCGAGCTGCGGGGACCGATTCTATGCCTCGTGGGACCTCCGGGTGTGGGAAAGACGTCGCTGGGGCGCTCCATCGCGACCGCGATCGGACGCGAGTTCGTCCGCGTCAGCCTCGGCGGCGTGCGCGACGAGGCGGAGATCCGCGGACACCGCCGCACCTACGTCGGCGCGCTCCCCGGTCGAATCCTGCAGGGAATGCGCAAGGCCGGCACGATGAACCCCGTCTTTCTGCTCGACGAGGTCGACAAGCTGGCGAGAGACTTTCACGGCGACCCCGGTGCCGCGCTTCTCGAGGTGCTGGACCCGGAGCAGAACGGGACCTTCGCGGACCACTATCTCGAGCTCGAGTACGACCTCTCGAACGTGCTCTTCGTGACCACCGCCAACACCCTGGCCGGGATTCCCGAGCCCCTCCGCGACCGGATGGAGATCATCCGCATCCCTGGATACCTCGATACCGAGAAGCGCAGGATCGCCCAGCGATTCCTCTGGCCGCGTCAGCTCGAGCGGCATGGACTCTCACCCGAACGGATCACGCTGGAGGAGGGCACGATCGACGCCGTCATCCGCCGATACACGCGGGAAGCGGGCGTGCGCGAGCTCGACCGTCGGATCTCGCGCATCGCTCGGAAGGTCGCGCGGGGCGCCGCCGAACAGCCGGCCGCGGAGCGCGCTGACACGACCCGCGCGGTCGGGGTCGACGACCTGAAGTCTCTGCTCGGCCCCCCACCCTACCTGCCTCCCGAGATGGATTCCGACACCGATCGTGTGGGCATCGCGAACGGGTTGGCGTGGACGGCGGCAGGTGGCGAGGTGCTGGATGTCGAGGTCGCGGTCGTACCCGGGTCCGGTGAGCTCCGCCTTACGGGAACGCTCGGTGACGTCATGAAGGAGTCGGCACACGCCGCCGTGACCTACGCGCGTTCACGAGCCGCGCTGCTCGGACTCCAGTCCGACTTCCACCAGAAAATCGATCTGCACATCCACATCCCCGAGGGCGCGACTCCGAAGGACGGTCCGTCGGCCGGCATCACGATGGCCACGGCACTCATCTCGGCACTCACCGGCGTCCCGACGCGCCCCGACCTCGCCATGACCGGCGAGATCACGCTGCGCGGACGTGTGCTCCCCGTCGGAGGCATAAAGGAGAAGGCGGTGGCCGCGCTGCGGAACGGAGTGCGCACGATGGTACTCCCGATCGCCAACGAACCCGATCTCGAGCGCCTCCCGGACGAGGTTCGGGACGGCCTGGACTTTCTACCGGTCGCGGAGATGGACGCCGTTCTCGATGCGGTCCTGCAGGACCGGCCCCGCCTCACCGATCGACCCCTGACGGGCGACGCCGGCATCCCCGCCGACCCCGGCATCTCCCTGTCGCAATGAAGATTCGCACCGTCGAGTACGCGGGCACGATCGTGAAGCCGGACGCCGAACGACCCGGCCCCCTTCCTCAGATCGCCTTCTCCGGACGCTCCAACGTCGGGAAGAGCTCTCTCATCAACGTCCTGCTGCAGCGGACCCGAAAGAAGATCGCGCGTGTATCGGCGACGCCGGGCAAGACGCAGGCGATCAATTTCTACGACGTGAACGAGGAGTTCTACCTCGTCGACCTGCCCGGATTCGGGTACGCTCAGGTCCCGAAGAAGATGCGGGACGCATGGCAGCATCTCATCGAGGGATACCTGGGAGGCGAGGAGGGTCCAATCGGGGTCGTCCACCTGGTCGACTGCCGGAGGCCTCCGACGGATCTCGATCTCCAGATGCTGGACTACCTCGCGGGTGTAGGGCTTCCTGCGCTGATCGTTCTCACCAAGATGGACAAGCTCAAGTCGGGACGCGCGCGCGACGTCGCAATCGAGACGGCTGCCCACGACCTCGGGGTCGACGCGGAGCAGCTCCTGCCCTTCTCGAGCAAGACGGGTGAGGGACGCGACGGGCTCCTGGGTGCGCTCGGAGAACTGCTGCGAGAAGCGGGTTGACTCCATCGCTCCGCGGCCCGGGCCGCTCCCTCCTCCTGCTCCCCGTCCTGCTGCTGTGCGCCGCCTGCATGGCGGGCTCCGGGCTCCCGTCCTCCGTCGACCCGTCGGCACCGTCCGACTCCCTGCCGAGCGGCTTCGGGTCGCTGCGACAGGAGGCCGTCAGCTTGACGCTCATTTCCGGCGCCGTGCAGCTTCGGATCACGCCGCTCGACCCCTCGGTGCTCAAGCTCACCGCACCGGACACCGAGTCCCGGCTGGCGGCCATGCTGGAGAGGTCGGGCGGGGTCCGGACCGGAACGACGGCGCTGCTGGTGGCCGCGTACACGGACGAGCCCGCAGCCCCCTTCGAGCCGCGCGATCTCGGCATCTACCTGCGTGGACGCCAGCTGCTGACCACCCGGATCCACCCGATCACTCCGGAATGGGGCACCGGGCAGCTCCGACAGCGCACGCCGATGACCGCCGTCTACCGGTTCGAGGGAGAGGTTCGCTGGCTGGAAGAGGGACCGAGATTCGAGTACCTCTCCACCTCCAGCGACGCATGGACGGGCATCCTGCCGACACTCGACGTGGAGCGTGCCCGGGTCCGCGCACGAGCCCGCCAGGACTGACCCACGCGCGCGCCGGGACTGACCCACACCCGCTCCAGGATGGACCCACACCCGCGCCGGGTCGCCCAGGTGTCCCACCGGCCTCGGGCGTCCCGCCGGCCGCAGGCGCCCAGCCAGTCTCAGGCGTCCAGCCCGAACTGCTTGATCTTCCGGTAGAGCGTCCGCTCACCGATTCCCAGCTGCTCGGCCGCCATGCGGCGGTTCCCGCCGACCTGCCCCAGAACCACGCGGATCGCCTCTCGCTCGAGTTCCTCCATCGTCATGCCGTCCCTGTAGACCACGACCGCATCGTCGGTGACGTCCTCCTCCTCACCCTCGACGTCGACGATGGGGGCGTCGCCGTAGTCCGACGTCCCACGCGTGGACTCGCCGGACCAGCCACCCAGCTCCACGCCGCCGGGGATCGGCAGTTCACGCCCAGCCGTATCCCGACCGTCCGAAGCCTCGTCGGGCAGCCGGTGCTGATACCGATCGAACTCCTTCCGGAGATCATCCAGATCCACCCGCAGGTCAACGAGCGTCCGAAAGATGAACTCGAGCTCGGGACGGAGGCCCTCCGCCTCGTCGCGGCCGGAGCCGGCGGCCCGCGGGATCGGCGCGGGCAGGAGGTCATTCTCGCCCCCCCTCTTCCTCACCTCGTCGGGGATGTCCCCGGGCTGGATCTCGCGACCGTGGGCGAGCACCACCATGCTCTCCACGAGGTTGCGCAGCTCCCGAACGTTTCCCGGCCAGTGGTGATCGACCAGAACGCCCATCGCGGCGTCGGAGATGCCCGGAAACTCCAGGTCGTTCCGACGGCTCACCTCCCGTACGAAGCGCTGCACCAGAAGCGGGATGTCGGCCCGGCGCTCCCGGAGGGGCGGCAGCTCGATGGAGAGCACGTTGAGCCGGTAGTAGAGGTCCTTCCTGAACTCACGGAGGGCCACCAGCTGGCGGAGGTTCTGGTTCGTCGCGGTGACGATGCGGACGTCCACCCGAATGGGGTCCTCCCCACCGACACGCATGAACTCCCGCTGCTCGAGCACGCGGAGCAGCTTGGTCTGGGTCGTGAGCGGCATCTCCCCGATCTCGTCGAGGAAGATGGTGCCCCTGTCGGCCAGTTCGAACAGCCCCTTCCTGGAGTCGACCGCCCCGGTGAAGGCTCCCTTCTCGTGTCCGAAGAGTTCGCTTTCGAGGAGGGTCTCCGACAGCGCGGCCACATTCACCGCGATGAACGGCTTGTGCCGTCGTGGCGAGAGTGCGTGGATGCCGCGAGCCGCGAGCTCCTTGCCGGTTCCCGACTCCCCCGTGATCAGCACGGTCGAGTCGGCCGGGGCGATCTGCACGATCCGCTCCAGCGCCTGTCGGATCTCATCCGTCTGGCCGACGATACCGGTGGTCTCCTGCAGCCACTGCCGCTGAGCCAGCGCGCGCCCGACCAGCGCGACGTCCTCGGGCGAGGCCTCGGGGCCGAAGACCTCCGAGATCCCGGGCGGCAGGGACTCGCCCGGCCGCGGCGGTTCCTCGGTCTGGGCCAGCACCGGCAGGCCCTCGGCGACCACCTGGTTGACCAGTGCGCGGCCCCGCCGCGGGTCCGTGGTCAGCACGAGTACCCGTGCGTCCGTCCCCTCGACATCCTCATTCGGCGTGACGAGCTCGACAGCCAGATCGACGCGCTCGAGCGCGGTTCGGAGGGCGCCCGCGCGTTCGAGGTCGTGGGTCGAGACCAGAACACGGTCCGCCATCAGTCCGCCTTCGGCTCGGGGTGAGCTGCGGTGCGGCCCGCGAGC
>Ga0207419_1002413_pt1 | contig 12368 bp, 7 predicted proteins | sample ElkSloMetagenome_4_FD_184723 | JGI IMG/M metagenome (GOLD analysis project Ga0207419, IMG submission 184723) | Hot spring microbial communities from Elkhorn Slough, Monterey Bay, USA - MD2A (version 2) | ecosystem: Environmental > Aquatic > Marine > Intertidal zone > Estuary: Microbial mat ... | reverse complement strand
CGAAATGCCAGAGCCCAATTTGAACCGCGATCAGCTGAATTCCAGCATTAGCGGCCTGCAAAGGGAGCTTAGAGAAATCAAAAATACCTTGAGAAAGAAAGAAGCGCAGACCGACTGATTGAGCGGCATTTACTGCAACCATTGCTTATATTTACCGTCTAAGTATACCAGATACCAAAGTATTTGCAATGAACCTATTCTTTACCTTTTTCATTTCGCTGATTTCTCTTTTTTATGTTGGGCTAGCCCCCACTACTGAGCACACCGCTGATCAAAGCCCGGGAGTAAGTATTTTTAGTGAGGAGGTGCCCCCCTTCTCAAATTGTCCGGCCTCACCGTACCCCACCATTATTCAACAACCTAACAACACCACCCTTACCGTGATTGGGAAGGGAAACATGGTGAATAATTGGACTGAAACCACCGACGGTTACACGGTAGTGCTGAACAAGGGAATTTATGAATATGCCAAAAAATTAAACGGGGAACTTGTGGCCACGGGTGTTGCTGCACACGACCCTTTGAACCGAAATGCCTCAGAACAGGCATTCTTGTCGGGTATCTCCAAATCCACCAAACCCAACTTGAATCCACTCAATCAGGCCATTCTGAATCAAGTAAGAGGACGCTTGATGAGAAAAACCTTCCCTTCCACCGGAAATATCAGGGTTTTAGCACTCTTAATTGATTATCCAAACCTTCAACAGACTTATCCGGCCAGCGACTTTGATAGTCTGCTTTATGCGGCCAACTACCGCAGCGGCGACGGAAGTTTCAAATATTTCTATGAAACTTCTTCAGATAGTATATTGACCATCGACGTAGATGTTCGAGGCTGGTATCGAGCCGCCAACAATTACCTTTACTACAGTCGCGACAGTGGTTATGACCGGGCTGCCGACCTGGTTCGCGAGGCGGTAGATGCTGCTGAATTGGCCGGAGTCAATTTTGCCAATTACGATAACGACAACAACGGCAATGTGGACGGTATTTTAGCTGTTCATTCAGGGCCTGGAGCTGAACAAGGCGCTCGCACCCAATACATCTGGTCGCATCGATGGGTGCTGGCCGGTGGCAATTTGGGCGCGGTGACCTACGATGGGAAATTCATCAATGATTACATGATCAATCCCGAAACCCGTATTGCCGGAGCCAATCAAAATCTAGTTGGAATAGGAGTTTTTTGCCATGAGTTCGGTCATAACTTGGGTCTTCCAGACCTCTACGACACCGACAATAGCAATGGAGATTCAGAAGGTATCGGCAATTGGTGTCTGATGGCCGGTGGAACCTGGCTTGGAGGAGAACATCGCCCTGCCAATCATAGCGCTTGGTGCAGAGTGGAGTTGAATTGGGCTACCCCTACGCTTTTGAGCATTGGGAACAGCAGCGCTCATAGTATGCAGCCCTCAGTGAACGACCCTAACGAGATCTACCGTATCAACACTTCGCTCAGTAATGAATACTTCTTACTTGAGAATCGCCAAAAAATAGGCTTGGACGTTGAACTTCCCGGTGAAGGCCTGGCGGTGTGGCACATCAACACCAACAAGACCCTTGCTCCCGGCAATGGGGTGAATGCCGATGAAAATCTAAAAGGAGTGGACCTGGAGGAGGCCGACGGGCTAAATGACCTTGACAATGAAGTGAATCGAGGGGACAATGGAGATCTCTTTCCCGGGAGTACCACCAACCGAACCTTCGACAGTACTTCGAGCCCAAATTCAAGAACCTACACCAACGCAAATACAGGTCTTCAGTTACGTAACATTACTGAGAGCGGAAATTTGGTCACCTTCGATTTCGGGCCTCCGATCACCTCGACATGCACCGGAAACACGAACCTAACAGCTGCCAGTGGTACATTTGATGATGGAAGCGGAAGCAGTTCTCAGTATGCCAACAATCTCAACTGTTCTTGGCTCATTCAGGTCGCTTCGGGTCCGATAAACCTGAGTTTCAATCGTTTTGACCTTGACGCTTCGGGAGACACACTTTACCTCTACGATGGCGCCAACAATGCTGCAACGTTAATAGGAAAATATACCGGTGCAAGCTTACCACCAGCGGCTGTTTCAACCGGCAATGACTTATTCATCGAATTTGTAACTGATGGCCTGACCGCCTCTTTGGGTTGGGAGCTAAGCTACACCTCGACACCCCCATCAATCACTTGCAGTGGAAGCACTAGTTTAACAGCGGCCAATGGAAGCTTTGATGATGGCAGTGGTACCGCAAATTACAGCAACAACTTAAATTGTTCCTGGCTAATTCAACCCAGCGGAAGTCCTGCAGTGATCACACTCGACTTCAATAGCATGAATTTGCAAAATTTTGGAGATTTCGTGCGCGTTTATGACGGCACCAACAGCAGCGGGACTCCTTTAGGCATCCTTACCTTTTCGAACACAGGCAACACTTTTAGGGCTTTTAGTGGTAGCATGTTCATTCAATTCAACACCGGAAGCTCTGGAACTGCAGGAGGCTGGGATGCCACTTACAGCAGTGCGAACTCTTTCTGTATACCAAACAATACCCTAACCACTACCTCGGGTTTTATTGACGATGGCACACCTATCGGGGTTCCTTATCTCAACAATACCTCTTGCTCATGGATTATTCAGCCCCCAGTGGCGAACCAAAGCATCCGTTTTAACTTTTTCAGGATCGTTACTGAATTGGGCAGTGATTCGGTGACCTTTTATGACGGAACTTCCACCTCTGATCCTATTCTTGGATCATTCTCAGGTAATATACTACCCAATGCGATCATCAGTTCCGGTCCGGAAATGCTGATCACTTTCAACACCAATGGCAGCGTGAGCGCAGATGGTTTTAGGGGCGCCTATCTTACCGTACCTTCCCCTAGTTGTGCCGGATTAACCACTTTCACCTCGGCTACGGGAACCTTTGATGATGGATCTGGGCCAAGTGCAAACTATTCCGACAACTCGAATTGCAGCTGGTTGATCCAGCCACCCGGAGCCATCACTATCGACCTTAGCTTTAACTCATTCCGGACCGAAGTCGGCTTTGACTTTCTCGATGTGTACGATGGCACGAACAATCTTGGAACCTTGCTGGGTAGTTTTTCAGGTACTGCCATTCCTTCTACTCTTCAAGCGAGCTCGGGGTCGATGTATTTAGAGTTTAGATCAGATGGATCGGTAAATGACGACGGTTGGGAAGTGAGCTACACTTCATCAAATACCGCAAACCTGACTGCCAGTCCGGATACGATTACCTTGAATGCCGCGCTTGGAAGCCAGAGTCCCTTTAACGTGAGCTCAAATACGTCTTGGAATGTGACAGATAATAGCGCTTGGATGTTGACCAATCCGCTGAACGGCAACCTCAACCAATCAGTGAATGTGATTGCGGTTCAACCCAACATCGGGCCCGTTCGGTTTGGCGAAGTCTACGTGACTGATCTCGCCAATACCACAAGCGATACCGTAGTGGTAAGGCAACTATCCAGCGGTCGTTTCTTAGATGCCCAACCAGATACTTTATTTTATCTCGCAAGTCCGGCAGGAAGCCAAAATGCCATCATTCAATCCAATGTCAATTGGAACCTGAGCAGTCCAGACAGCTGGATCACCATCGGCACGAGTAGCGGAAGCAATAACGGCAGCAGCGCAATCAGCGTGAACACCAATACAGGTGCAGCCAGGGTGGGCCTCATAATAGCTTCCGGAAACTTTGGCGTGAACAACGATACGATTTTCGTGAGCCAAGCCGCAGCGGGTGGGCCAATTCTATCAGCTAACCCCGACACCTTAGTAGTTGGAAGCGCCTTGGGAAGCACCGCCCAAATAAACCTAAACGCCAACACCCCATGGCAAGCCAATACGCAAAATCCGCAATTTAGTCTGAATCAATTTAATGGTAACAGCAATGCCACCATCACGGTAACAGCCAATAGCGAAAATTTCTTAAGCAATCCTGTCTATTCATACGCGGCCTTCAGAGACGCCGGCAATGCCTTATTCGATACCGTGGTAATCGAGCAAAGCGGCATCAATCCAACATTAAGCCTCAACCCCTCGGTAATCACGCTTGGCCAAGCGGCAAACAGCATAGATTCCTCATTTTTGAGCTCGAATACCCAATGGACGCTGGAAAACACCTTTCCTCTCCCGTCCTTCTTTGGAATCTTAACAGGAGGGGGAGGCGGATTTTCCGGACTTAAGGATGATACGATACGCATCACCACCATTAGCGCCAACACTAGTGTAAATCCTAGAAACGGTTACCTGGCTTTCGTGGATGCCTCAGGAACTGTGAGGGACACCTTGTTCATCATTCAATCGGGAACAGGTCCTGCCTTGGATGCAAGCCCTGATACCTTATTCTTAAATGGTCTTTTGGGTAGTAATGGCTCAATTAACTTAATTGCCAATGGCAATTGGACAGCCGTAGAAGGAGATGTATGGTTGAGCAGCAGTGCAAACAGTGGCAGTGGCGGTGCAAATCTTACCATAAACGCGAATTCAGCAAATACCGCAGCAGCTGCTCGAGTTTCCTATATTGCCTTCGCAGACGCTGCTCAATCTTTGAACGACACTGTGGTGGTGGTTCAGGATACCATTCGCCAGACCCTAAGCGCTATGCCAGACACAGTAGTATTGGGTGCAAATTCAGGAGCCGTTGGCATGATCAACGTAAACAGCACGATCAATTGGACCGCCAACCCTTCGGCGAATTGGTTCAATCTTAGCCAAAGCAATGGCAACGGTAATGCCATGATCACCGTGAGCAGTAATAGCGCTAACCAAAACTTTACCGACCGTTTTGCCAATGTGATCTTCACTGACAATAACAATGTGAACAATGCAGATACAGTGGTCATCCAACAAGAAGGATCAGCTTTAATTTTAAACGTAAATCCTTTGGCGGTCAACCTCAATTCCACTTCAGGAAGTTTCGATGTCCTATCGATCACGTCTAACACCAATTGGACGGTAAGCAATCCGGTGAGTTGGTTAAGCTTATCGGCGAACAGCGGGAATGGCAACTCGAACCTTACGGTCACTGCGAATAGTGATAACCTAAGCGGAAGTCCAAGGTTGGCGAACCTCACCCTCTCTGCGAGCGGAGTACCGGATGTGATCGTAAGCATAACGCAGATTGATGGCACCTCGCCGAACTTTGTCTTTTCAAGAGACACCGCTTTTGTCGACTTCGTGCAAGGAAGCATCACTAACTTCTCAGTCTTGGCCAATCAAGCTAGCTGGACGTTAAGCGAAAGTACTCCCTGGTTGTTGCTCAATCCGGCAAGTGGTAGCGGAACCAGCAGCATCACGGCACTAGCCGCTTCGAGAAATGCCTTTGGGAATTTCCGCTATGGAACCGTGGTAGGCTCAGCACAGGGCTTTAGCAACGATACGATCGTAATTGCGCAGCGCCCTTCCAACATATTGTTTCAAGCTGCGCCTAGCGTGGTCAGTTTGGGATCAGATTCTTCAAATACAGTGACCTTCAATATTAGCTCGAACCTTCTCAGTTGGAGCTTATCTGAGAGTAGCAACTGGATGGAGGTTAGTCCGGATACCGGAGGCTTTACTCAGCAAATCGAAGTGAGGGCCATCGAAGACAACAATACTGGCGCAATCCGAAGCGACATCATTACCATTCTCTCACCACCTCAAGTACCCCTGACTGTGACGGTAAGTCAAGACACGTTGCGAGCAATTGGCTTGAACGAAAATCAAAACACTGCCGACATTAGCGTCTATCCTAATCCGACCAGAGATATGGTGATGATTGAAGGTTATGGAATCGAACGCATGGACCTTTCAAAATTTCAAGTGTATAGCGCAAACGGCAGGCTGTTAGAAGTGAACTTCGTGAGAAGAGCACCAACCCAGGTTTCACTTGATCTTAGTAGCCAGGCGGTGGGTGTGTACTATTTAAGGTATCTGCATCAGGATGGAATCTTAAGCAAGAAAATCATCCTATTGGATTAGCGTTAAAATTGAAAGCCCTGTCATGAAAGGATTTGAAGAATACTTAGGCAATATATATCAACAAGGCAGGATATTTGGTCTTGCGGAAATGCCCGAGAGAAATTAAAAACCTTTCGCAGGAAATTGAATCCTGCGCTGCCTACTCCACAAAAAAGCCCATTGATTGCTCAATGGGCTTTTTTACAAATTACCTGATCAAGGCATCGAGTTCTAGATCATAAGTACCTATTTGAAAGCACTAATTCCCGTAACGTCCATGCCGGTGATCAATAGGTGGATGTCGTGCGTACCTTCATAAGTGATCACAGACTCTAAGTTCATCATATGGCGCATGATGGAATATTCTCCGGTAATTCCCATACCCCCATGAATTTGTCGCGCTTCTCTGGCGATGTCTAAAGCCATCTTGACATTGTTTCGTTTTGCCATGGAAATTTGCTGGGTAGTCGCCTTGCCTTCATTTTTGAGTTGTCCCAAGCGCAGCGCCAACAATTGAGCTTTGGTGATCTCGGTGACCATCTCTGCTAATTTCTTCTGCACCAATTGAAATGAAGCAATCGGTTTATCAAACTGAATTCGCTCTTTGGAATACCTCAAAGCCGAATCATAGCAGTCCATCGCTGCACCGATCGCCCCCCAGGCAATGCCATACCTTGCCGAGTCTAAACAAGAAAGCGGGGCTCCCAAGCCCGAGCGGCCTTCTAAAAGATTTTCTTTAGGCACCTTCACATTGTCGAAAACCAACTCACCGGTTCTTGAAGCCCTCAACGACCATTTGCCGTGGGTTTCCGGAGTGGTAAAGCCTTCCATGCCACGCTCTACGATCAGTCCGTGGATCCTACCCTCTTCATTCTTCGCCCAGACTACTGCGACATCGCAAATTGGAGAATTGGTGATCCACATTTTGGCACCATTCAAGAGGTAATGGTCTCCTTGATCCTTAAAGTTGGTGATCATGCTTCCTGGATTGGAGCCATGATCGGGCTCAGTCAAGCCAAAAGATCCCACAAATTCGCCACCGGCTAGCTTAGGTAAATATTTCTTGCGCTGCGCTTCGTTCCCGTATTGATAGATGGGAAACATTACTAGAGAACTCTGCACTGAAGCTGCGGATCGTATTCCCGAGTCGCCGCGCTCAAGCTCTTGCATAATCAAGCCATAAGCGATCTGATCCAAACCTGCTCCTCCGTATTCTTCCGGAATGTAGGGCCCAAAACCACCCAGTTCAGCGATTCCTTGATTCAGGTCCTTTGGATATTCTGCTTTCTGGGCATAGTCTTCAATGATCGGACTTACTTCTTTTTTCACCCAGTCCCTAACGGTGCTTCGAATCAATTTATGTTCATCACTCAACAGGTCATCAATGTGGTAATAATCCGGTGATTGAAAGTTGTCTGTCTTCATAGAAAATTTCTTTGACACAAAATTATGCATAAAGAACAGTCCTAGCTTGAAATGTGCAAGGCCAATTAGGCTTAAATTTGCTCAAAGCCAGAGTCATTTCTCAAGATAGTTTAAATAGCCAAGCCCATCTTCCTCAAGAAGGGGTGTTTTTAGAGGGCACGAATTACCCCAGTTCGCAAAGCGTTGCCGATTGGGCCAAGGATATCTATGGCCTCACCCCGCGGGTAGACCAAATGGTGCAGCATGTTGGTGAACCCAACGTGCAGACTTACAGTTGGGGCTTTTTCCTGCTCAGTTTGCTCGGCGTGGTCATTCTAGCGATCGTGATCGCATTTTACCGAAGGCGGTTCGATCTCTTATTGGGCGTTTTACTCAATTGGAAGCTTTCTAAACAGATCATCCGTTACGAAAAGGTTCATTCGCATCCGGTAAACCTTTTGTTGATGTTGGCTTTTATTCTCTTTTTTCCCCTCTTCTTCGCAAAGGTGGGCAGTGAACTGAGTCACTATACCTTTACGTTCCTGTGGCAGCAGATCCTGCTGTACCTTTTGATCTATGTCGGGGTAAAATTATTGCTTTATCGTTTTTCAGCTTGGCTGCTCGATGAAGGAGACCTGATCAATAAGTATGTGTTTCAATTGAATTTATTTAGCAAGTTCATGGGGGTCTTGCTGATCGGTTTGTGGATCTTGCTGATCTATTCACCGATCTCTACCTCGTATCTTTATGGGGTCAGCTTACTGATCTTGGCGATATTCCTCACTTTGCAGACCGTACGCGCTATCATCATCGGTAGAAGCGAAGGGAAGAATTTGTATTTGATTATTTTGTATCTTTGCGCCCTCGAAATTGTACCATGGTTTTTGGTCATTAAGAGTCTGAAAAACAATTGGTAAACGTTCGCAAACTCATCGAAAACAAATAAAACTAATCTGCTTTGAAAGTAAAGACTATCCTAGTATCCCAACCAGAGCCAGAAACCGAAAAATCGCCATATTTCGACCTTTCACAAAATTGCAAGGTAAAAGTCGATTTCAGACCGTTTATTCATGTTGAAGGGGTAGACTCTAAAGAGTTTAGACAACAAAAGATCAATCTTTCTGAATACGGGGCGATCATCTTTACCAGTAGAAATGCAGTTGATCATTTCTTCCGAATCGCGGAAGAAACCCGCTATAATGTCCCCGATTCGCTAAAATATTTCTGCATTTCAGAATCAACCGCCTACTACTTGCAGAAGTACGTGGTATACAGAAAGCGTAAGATCTTCCACGGACGTCAGCGTATCGAAGACCTTATGCCATTGATCAAAAAGCACAAGGGTGAAAAATTCCTTTTGCCCTGTTCAGACATTCTTAAAAAAGAAATTCCAGACACCCTGGAAGGGCAAAAGATCGAATTTGACAAGGCCATGTTATACCGAACGGTGTGTTCTGACCTTTCCGACCTTGAAAATGTGAATTACGATGTATTGGTGTTCTTTAGTCCTGCCGGAATCGCTTCTCTTTTTGAGAACTTTCCCAACTTCAAGCAGAACGATACGCGGATCGCAGTATTTGGAGCTACAACAGCCAAGGCTGCAGAACAAGCCGGCTTGAAGATCAACATTGCGGCGCCTAAGCCAGAGGCTCCATCCATGACCATGGCTTTGGAACAATACATTAAGAAATCAAATAAGAGATAGTCGTTGACTGCACTTAACAGAAGGGCATCGGGAAACTGGTGCCCTTTTTTTATCTTTAGATCCTAGATTCACGCATGCGACAAAGCCTTAACAAATCTGAGCGCCTGAAGAAAAGAGACCACATTGAACGGCTCTTTAAACAAGGTGATTCGATCTTCGAATTTCCCATCAAGGTATATCACCTTCGCATTGAGGATCAGGAGTCGGCTTCCCCACTTCTTTTTGGGGTAAGTGTGCCCAAGAAAAAATTCAAGCGTGCCGTGGACCGTAATTTACTGAAGAGGAGAATTCGGGAAGCCTATCGAAAACACAATTCACCGCTTAAACTTCTTATCAACCAAAGAGACCACCAACTGCTTATCATGCCAGTTTTTCTAGGCAATGAAATCGCCGAATATGGCTTAATTGAGGGTAAAATAATCTTACTTTTACAACGTTTGCAAGCTATATATGAGCAAGATCATTAGCCGTTTTCTGGTCTTTTTGATCCGCATCTATCAGCTGACCCTCTCCCCTTTTCTAGGTGCGAATTGTCGTTACCAACCCACTTGTTCGCAGTATGCAGTGGAAGCATTAAAGGTTCACGGTCCGCTGAAAGGCGGTTGGCTTGGACTAAAACGTATTTTAAGTTGTCATCCTTGGGGAGGACACGGTTATGATCCGGTTCCAAAATCGAAAAAATGAAGAAACTCAAACTTACTCTTATCGGCCTATGCATAGGGCTGGCCTCTTTTGTCTCTTTTGGATTTAGTGACTACTATTTTGAAGTATCTAAGAACCTGGATATCTTCAGCACCCTGTTCAAGGAGTTGAATACCTATTACGTAGATGACACTGAGCCCGGCGAGTTGATGAAAACAGCCATCGATGAAATGTTGCAGTCGCTCGACCCTTACACCAACTACATTCCCGAATCCCAAATTGAGGACTTCAAGTTCATGACCACCGGACAGTATGGAGGGATCGGTGCATTGATCCACAAGTATGATGATGCGGTGGTTATTTCTGAGCCCTATGAAGGTTTCCCGGCTTTCAAATCCGGCTTAAGAGCCGGTGACCGAATCCTTGAGATTGATGGAAACAGTGTGAAAGAAAAGAATACTTCTGCCATCAGCGATTTCTTAAAAGGACAGGCCGGCACCTCGGTTAAATTGCTGGTAGACCCCTTTAACGAAGAACAGAACAAGACGATCGAAGTGGTAAGGGAGAACATCAAGGTGAACGATGTGCCTTATTATGGAATGATCAAAGACGATATTGGCTACATCAAGCTGGTGAGCTTTACCCAAACCGCCTCTCAGGAATATAAAAATGCCTTTAACGAACTTAAAGAACAAGGCATGAAAAAGTTGATCTTCGATTTGCGCGGCAATGGCGGAGGACTGCTGATCGAGGCGGTTAAGATCGTAAATACGGTTGTACCAAAAGGAAGTAAGATCGTAGAAACCCGTGGTAAATTGCAAGAATGGCAAGCTACCTACACTGCCCAAGAGAACCCGATCGACACCGAAATTCCGATGGTAGTACTGGTCGACGGTAGCTCGGCCTCTGCCTCAGAGATCGTTTCCGGTGCTCTTCAAGATTATGATCGGGCAGTGATCATTGGTCAACGCACCTTTGGCAAAGGTTTGGTGCAACAAACCCGCCCTTTAAGCTATAATGCACAATTGAAAGTGACGGTGGCAAAATATTACATCCCGAGTGGAAGGTGTATTCAAAAGATCGATTATTTCCACAAGAACGAAAACGGCAAAGCCAAAAATGTACCTGATTCGCTCATCTCTTCATTCAAAACCCTGGTGAACAAAAGAGAGGTTTTTGACGGCAAGGGCATTAAACCGGATGTGAATGTAGCGCAAAGCAAATTGAGCAAGATCGCTACGGTTTTGCTTCAGAAGCACCACATCTTCAATTACGCCACAGCGTTCAAAATAAAGCACGAAAGCATCGAGTCGGCCACTGAATTTGAGCTAACCGAAGCAGGATATCAAGATTTCCTAGCTTACCTGAAAGACAAGTCGTACGACTATTCTACTCGTTCAGAAGAACTCTTGGCCGAAGTGAAAGAAACGGCAGAGAAAGAGAAATACTACCAACGTATTGATAAGCAGTTCCGAGAATTGGAAGAAAAGATCGCCTACGAAAAACAAGATGACCTGATGCATTTCAAAGACGAGATCAAATTGATCCTGGAAAATGAGATCGTTTCAAGGTATTACTTTCAGGACGGCAGGATCGCACAATCTTTAGACGATGATCCGGATGTAGTTGAAGGAGTATCCATCTTAAACAACGAAGGCCGGTATCTCGGCATTTTAGCCGGAAAAACACCCACTCAAAAAGGCAAATAATTGAAGCCTTTATATCGACTATTACCCCTTGTAGAAGAGCAGGTTGATCAACTGCATCGCTTGCTTTATCTGCTTGGCCTGGCAACCATAGCCTGTGGTTTGGCGTGGTCGAACGCCCTGATGAGCATTGGGCAATTCATTCTGGCCGGCAATTGGCTCTTGGAAGCAGATTTTGAAGCCAAGTGGGCACGATCCAAACAGCAACGCCACTTAGGTTTGCTGCTTTCCATTTTCGCGCTGGTCTTAGCAGGTTTTTTGTGGACGGAAAACCTCGACTATGCCTTGAAAGACGCTCGGATCAAACTTCCCTTATTGCTGCTTCCGCTCTTTATTGGCAGCACTGCGCGACTAAAAATAAAAGAGTTAAGGGCTATATTGGGGGTATACCTGATCACCTTATCCTTGCTTTACCTCAGCAGTCTTCTGAAGTACTTTGGCCTTTTTTCCGAAGCTTCAATTCAAGACAAGAGAGAACTTTCCATCTTCATTTCGCACATCCGCTATGGCCTGAACCTCCTGCTAGGGTCGCTACTTGCTATTTATTATTCTCCCTTGCTGACAGGGACTCAACTGATGAAGCTTTCCAAAAAGAGAGAATCGGCCAATATTCGACGCCGACCACAACGAGTCTGGTTACTCTATTTGCTGGCGTTGACCCTCTTCACTTCTTTGGTGGTGCTCGAACTGTATACCGCACTTCTGATCGGCTTGCTGATTGTCGGGACCTATCTCTTAAAGGTCATTCTCTTCGGAAAATTGAATCCGCTGGTAAAAAGCAGCGCCATCATGCTCATCCTTCTGACGCTGACCACCGCCATCGTGCAAGTCCGCCAAGTAGCTGCCGACTTCCACCGCAAACCCGAAATGAGTTATGACCAAGACGAAATGATCAAGTTCAGCAAATTGGGCAATCCATATACCCACAAGCGATCCGACCAGAGGAAAGAGAATGGGGTGTTT
>Ga0207419_1002411_pt1 | contig 12371 bp, 10 predicted proteins | sample ElkSloMetagenome_4_FD_184723 | JGI IMG/M metagenome (GOLD analysis project Ga0207419, IMG submission 184723) | Hot spring microbial communities from Elkhorn Slough, Monterey Bay, USA - MD2A (version 2) | ecosystem: Environmental > Aquatic > Marine > Intertidal zone > Estuary: Microbial mat ... | reverse complement strand
AATTCCGTACAAATGGCTGTAGGTATGCGCCATTAATTCATTCGCTTTTTTTGTAGCCGCGTAGAGGCTGATAGGATGATCAACATTATCATGGACGGAGAAGGGAATTTTAGTGTTTGCGCCATAGACTGAACTAGAGGACGCAAATACTAGATGCTTGACTTGGGCATGACGACATCCTTCTAAAATATTGATAAAGCCAACAATGTTGCTATTGATATAAGCGTGAGGATTTTCGAGAGAGTAGCGAACACCAGCCTGAGCCGCGAGGTTGACGACTACATCGAAGTTATGCTGTGCAAATAGCTGAGTCATACCTTCACTGTTTGTCAAGTCTAACTGATGAAAACTAAAGCCAGCTTTACCCTGTAACTGGGCTAAACGGTCTTTTTTTAGCGATACATCGTAGTAATCATTAAGGTTATCTAGCCCAACAACCTCATCACCCTTAGCCAATAGCCGTTGACTGAGATGGAAACCGATAAACCCAGCCGCGCCAGTAACTAAAATTTTTACCACTTGTTCCCCTTAAACAACAAAATTAACACTGATCTTATTTCTTCACGAAAACAAATTGGTTGTTTCCTAATCCACCGCCACAAGTTACCAAATTTTCCAACATAAATCCACGCTGGTGATAAAATTTAAAAATATCTTCGGGCTTGGCAACTTCAAAGGGTAAACCCCCTAACCAATCAAACACATCATGAATGAGTGACATACCTCTCTTTTTTCTATAGTGTAACAATGGATTCTTCCTCTTTATAATCTCTACAACTATTTTTCCTCCAATGAAATAAGGAAGGAAAGCAGCAGAAATGATGGTTCTTCCCATAATCCCTGAACAGTAAACCTGCTTTACCTTTAGCCAATTTTGCGACTTATTACCCTGGTCATTATAGATAGCGATAAACAATTTCCCTCCTGTTGCTACTAATGGTGTAATATTTTCTAAGGCTTGCCACATTGCTCCGGTGTGGTGCAGAACGCCCCAGCTATAAACAATATCAAATTGCCCTAGAGATTTTAAATAATCTAAGTCTAGTACTGAACCTAATTCAACTACCCAATCTGGATCATTTGGTAAATATCTTCTTCTTAGCTCCTGCGTACAAGCTACCGATTGGGGATCGTAATCGAAAGAATAAACCTTGGCTCCGAGACGACGAGCAGCAAGCGAAAACAAACCGCTACCTGACCCAACATCTATAAAATTTTTTCCTTGCAAGTCTTCTAGTTCTAGCATCTGTTTGATAGATTTTTCGGCTTCTGTAATCCGTTCATCATCAATAACAGATAAAAAACGTTCCCAATTTTTCCCAAACTGAAACCGTTGACCAGATGCAACTTCTTCTTTATAAGTGCTTGTCATCATGTCTCCTTGCTACAAACTCCAGTAGTTTATATTTGGCGGCAGTGTAGTGGGATCGATAACTGATTTTACATCCATCAATACACCGCCTAGACGTACACAACCTAGTAGATGTTCAAGAGGCATATCCAGATAGGTTTGATGACTGACGGCGAGTACAACTGCATCAAGATTCGATAAGTCTTGCCAATCTACTAGCTGAATACCGTATTCTTGCTGTACCTCTTGGGAATCAGCTAAGGGGTCATGTATTAGAGGATTAATGCCAAATTGCTGCAACTCTTCCACAATATCCGGCACGCGGCTGTTGCGGATGTCTGGCACATTCTCTTTGAACGTTAGTCCCAAGATTCCTACTCGTGCCTTCTGGATCGATAAATTAGCCTTAACCAAAAGCTTAACTAGGCGCTGTCCTAAGTAAGAACCCATGCTGTCATTAATCCGGCGACCCGCGAGAATAACTTGGGGATGATATCCTAGTTCTTCTGCCTTAGTCGTCAGATAATAGGGATCGACACCAATGCAGTGACCGCCAACCAGTCCTGGGGTAAAGGGCAAAAAGTTCCATTTGGTGTTGGCAGCGGCTAAAACATCTTTGGTGCGGATACCAAGATGATCGCAAATTAAGGCTAGCTCATTCATCAAAGCGATGTTTAAATCTCGCTGGGTATTTTCGATAACTTTAGCAGCTTCAGCAACTTTAATGGAAGGGGCGCGATAGACGCCTGCATCAATAATTGTTTCATAGACGCTAGCAACTCGTTCTAGAGTGTCGGCATCTTCTCCGGCTACCACTTTGACAATCTTGTCCAGGGTATGTTGCTTGTCACCAGGATTAATCCGCTCTGGTGAGTAGCCTAGCTTAAAATCAACACCCTGCTGCAAGCCTGAGACTTTTGCCAGAATAGGTCCACAGATATCTTCTGTTACTCCTGGATAGACGGTGGATTCATATACGACGACTGACCCAGACTTGAGGACTTTACCAATAATCTCAGAGGCTTTAATGAGACAAGTCAAATCGGGTCTGCGGTTTTGGTCAATTGGTGTGGGTACGGCAATTACAAAGAAGTTCGTTTCTATCAAATCCTCTGGATCTGAGATAATTTTGAGATTCGAGGTTTTTAATTCGCCAATAGAAACTGAATCTGTGCGGTCAATGTATTGCTTTAATGCTTTGACTTTATCAGAGCTGATATCAAAACCAATCGTGCTAGAGAATTTTTGAGCAAATGCTAGGGCGACGGGGAGACCGACGTAGCCCAGACCAATCACTGCGATTCGATCACTCATCCAAGGTAAATTATGTTTAAAAGTTTAGGGATTTACTGTTTTCATCTAACCATGCCTGGAAAATCAATACATTCCACAGATAGGCTTGCCAGTTGCGATCGCCTGCAATATGCTCCTCCCATTTCTGGCGAATTAGCTGAGGATTCAGGAATCCTTCTTGACGCAATCGACTCTCATCCAGCAGAACTTCTGCCCAGTCACGCAAAGAACCACGTAACCAGTCGCCCAAGGGAATACCAAAGCCCATTTTAGGACGTTCGATTAAACTTGACGGCACATATTTGTATAAAACCTGGCGTAACAGCCATTTTCCCTGACGGTTGCGAATTTTCATAGACATGGGCAATCTCCAAGCAAATTCTACTACGCGATGATCCAAGAGGGGAACACGGGCTTCTAGGCTAACACCCATAGTCGCTCTGTCTACCTTAGTGAGAATATCATTGGGTAAATAGGTTACAGTATCCAAGTACATCATCGACTGAATCAAATCTGGCAAATCTGCCCATAATTCAGAGTCGTTTAGGGCTGTGGTTGGTTCTGAAGCACCTAAAACCAATGAGTTTGGGTCTTTCCAATGGGAAAGTAGTCTTCGATACAGAGATTCAAGAGATTCAAATGCTATCACGTCTGCCAGTTTATGTAATTTATCACCAGGGTTCAGTCGCTTGAGTTTTTCTGGCAGCCATGGAACAAGAAAGGAGTTCCAGGTTTGGGGAGAGAGAGTTATTAAAGCACGGGAGAGGGCTTGGCGCATCCCAGAGGGCATCCAACCGATCTGCTGCCAGATGCGATGCGTCAAGAAATAGCGTTTATATCCTGAAAATAGTTCATCGCCGCCATCTCCAGAAAGACTGACTGTGACTTGCTGCTTTGCTAATTGGGAAAGCAGAAACGTAGGAATCTGGGAAGAATCGGAAAAGGGTTCGTCATAAAGGGTTGGAAGTTTGGGAATGACGGATATCGCCTCTTCTGGTGTGAGATAAAGCTCTGTGTGGTCTGTACCCAAATGTCGGGCAACTTCCTTGGCATATTTGGCTTCATTATAGGTGTCCTCATAAAAACCGATAGAAAAGGTTTTTACAGGTCGATTACTTTGAGCCTGCATTAAGGCGACTACTGTAGACGAATCAATCCCACCCGAAAGAAAAGCACCGAGAGGCACGTCGGCAACCATTTGCTGACGAATGGCATCTCGTAATAGGCTATCCAATTGCTCAATCGCTTCGGTTTCACTTCCAGAAAAAGGATGAGCCGCGCCCAACTCAGCAACTGATTTGGCTGACCAGTAGGGAACAGCTGTAGGGGGAGATTGGGTATCTTGACTCTTAAGAGTCAAGATTGTACCGGGCGGCAGCTTGTAGATTCCTTGATAAATTGAGTAGGGCGCGGGAATATAGTTATGACGCATAAACAGCGCCAGGGCATTGCGGTCAATTTCGCCTCGCCACTCTGGATGAGCCTTTAATGCTTTTAGCTCAGAGCCGAATAGAAACGTTTGTCCCATCCAACCATAATAGAGGGGTTTTTCGCCCAGGCGATCGCGCCCTAAATGTAAAACCCGTTCTTTACGATCCCATAGAGCAAAGGCGAACATTCCGACAAACTGTTTTACCGCTGCCTGCAATTCCCAATGACAAATAGCAGCCAGCATTACTTCTGTATCAGAATGACCGCGAAAATTATGCCCTAGCTGTTCCAGTTGCTGCCTTAACTCTAAGAAGTTATAAATTTCGCCGTTAAAAGTAATGATATACCGTTCATCTGCTGACTTCATTGGCTGATACCCTTCTGGAGAGAGATCCAAAATTGCCAGCCGTCGATGTCCTAAAGCAATACCCGATTCCTTCTCTACCCAGATTCCCTGAGCATCTGGTCCTCGATGCAGCATCTTGCTTGACATGTGCTGTACTATTCTCTGCCTCTTTTGAACACCTATTTGTCCAGATGTATTCCAAAAACCCGTAATTCCACACATTCGATTTAACTTTTTTCCTTGAGTTTTCGAGCTAGCACATTTTCATATAATGATTCATACTGTGCCACAACAGAACCGAGAGAAAAGTTGCCAATAATTCTGTCCCTGGCAGCTTTACCAAGTGCTTTCCTAGGTTCAGCCCCCATATCAATCAACTCTTTCCATCCCCTAGCGAGTAACTGGGGATTCCGAGGAGGTACTATCCGCCCTGTATTTCCCACAATCCAAGCAGAATCCCCCACATCTGTCACAACACAGGGAACACCGCAGGACATTGCCTCACCAATCACATTGGGAAAAGCTTCGCTGTAGGAAGCAGAAGCAGCGATATCTAAAGCAGCACTCAGGCGAGGGATATCTTTTCGCTCACCCAGTAGATGTATTTTCTCAGTCAGTCCTAATTCTTTGATTAACTTATACAAATGCTGATTATCCCAATTAACTCCTCTGCCGACTAGAAGAAACTGTATGTCTATATCGGGACAGTGTTTTCTTAAAGATGCAGCGGCTTGCAAAAAGTTATCATGGTCTTTCATCGAGTGATAGCGACCGATTAGACCAATCAGAATAGTGTTTATGGAAATTCTTAGTTCTTTGCGTACACTCATCCTAGCGCCGGATGAAGGGGCAAATTTCTCTGTATCAAAACCATTAGGGATGACCACGGTATTGTCATGACAATACCCAATAGATTCATGTTGGCTAGCAGCTACTCTCGAATTATAAATTACTTTTTGAGGAAAATTTGATAATTGGGTACTAAGTTGAATAATAAATCGGGTTCTCGCTCTTTCGTAATCTAAAGAATAGAGTGAGTGACGGATATTCCACAGAACAGATACAGATATTGATGTGTGCAAAAAGTAACTGGTTAGTTGGGCGGCTAAGTTGCCATGATACATCCAACCCTGGATTAAATCGGGCTGGATTTGAGACAGAGTATGAATTAATTGCCAAAACGAAGGAATTGTAGGTAGCCCTCGTTTCATGTTAATGGTATAGACTGAGATGTCTAATGCTTCAAGACAATCGCCCAAAGTTCCTTCATCCATCAAAGAAACTACAATTGGTTCAAACCGCTCCCGATTTATATGGGATAGCAGCTTGTAGAGCATCATTTCAGCACCACCTGTATAAAGGTTGGTAACAATATGAACATTTTTACAACTAATCATCTAATCATCTAATAATAAAGGTTGTATTTTTTTGTCATATCCTTCTACTTGCCTTGAAGGTTTGATTGTAATACGGGAAAAAAATACTATGGCCAATATGAGAATTACCCAATGAAATCTTTCTTTAATAAACAGCTCTATAGAACCCATTCGCAGGAAATATCCCCAAGAAAAACCAACCATACTGTACAAAGCAATGTATATTGTATCAATAGATTTGCTTGGTTTCAATATGTTGTTTAAAAAACGACCGATTATTCCATAAACGAATGACCCAATTATTACGCCAAATATATGACCACTATACCATAAAAATCCGATAAATCCAGGTGGAACTCCGGCAACTTCACCACGTAATTTTCCTGTAAGGAGATAAGTACTTTTATCTACAATACTGTCTGGTAATTTTAGATAAATCATTCGTTCTGGAATTAGCCTTAATAGATCGAGTGGAATATCAATAAAACCGCGTGGTAAGGAGTTATCTCCTGCAACAATGCCAACAGCTTCCATATAGGGTAGTGTAAAATCTTGCCAAAACTTTTGATATAGTCTAATATAGTCAATAACTATAATATTAGTAAATCTTTCCATAACATTTTCTTGATATAAGCCTAAATAAAAAGCATCACCCAAAAATAAAACAAGAATCGAAACAAAAAATATTAACAATAGAATTAATATATATTTTTTTAACTTATTATTTGCAATAATAAAATATATAATAGCCAAGTAGATTATAATTGATCTACGACCTGAAATTAAAGTAAATCCTAAAAAAGCGAAGTTAATCGTCACAAAACTCAAAATTAGTATTGGCAATTGTTTCCATCTAATATTTTTTCTCAAAATTAAAGCTATCAATAATATAGAAGAACTGCTAGAAAAACGAATAAACTTTTTGAGAAATAACCATGTTCCATCACTTGTCTCTATTCCGCTTCTTATATAAGCCGATAAAGTTACAGCTCTTTCAATACCCCCATAATAATTTGCATAAATAAGCGTACTAAAAAAACTTAAACCCATGAATATAAGGATTAGCAAGTAAACAATATTTTTTCTAATACCATGAACATAGATTTTATTACCCATAGATGCTAAAGGCAATAAATAGTAACCTGTCAAAACAAATAAATAACTTACGCAGATGGCAAATGTAGTCCAAAAATTACCACCACCATAATTTTCATAAGCATAACTTAAGCTTGTATATTCTTTGCCCCCAAACAATATATGAAGTGGTGCTAACCCAAAATATACCAAGAATGACATATTAAAGAAAAATAATAAATCATAAATTGCTGTTCTATGTCGCAGACATTCAAAAACAACTATAAAAAGCACGAGGATTACAAAAATACTAACCATTACTCAATCAATTATCCATAAATACTATCATTTTTGGCAGCGAAAATCAAGTTTAAATTATTTGTATTTTTTATTAAAAAAACGCACAATTCATCTATAATAATTATCTTTTATGTTTTTATTATTATTCACATTATATATGTTACGACCTATTTAGGGTTGCTATATCGCTCTATTGTCAATCTGGGAAAAGAAGCGTCAACCCTTATTATTGAAAGCTTTTGAGAATAGTTTCAGTTTTATTTACCAGCGTTAACAGACTAAATTCTTTAACAATACGCTCTCGGCAGGTTTCCTTATCAAGCAATTTCTTAACAATCAGTTGTAGCCACGCATCAACAAGAGCTTCTGGATTTCCGGGTTGGATCACAAGTCCTGCCTGTCCTACAATTGATGCTGAATCACCCACATCTGTTACCACACAGGTTACACCACAAGCCATTGCCTCCGCAATCACATTGGGAAATCCTTCACTTAAAGAAGAAGAACATACAATATCTAGAGCATTATACACAGCAGGCATATCTTTTCTTTCTCCTGTCCAAATAAGGTGCTTGTCTAGTCCTAATTTATTAACCAGAATATACAACTCTTGACGATAATCCATAGAACCATCACCTACACAAACAAAGCGTACATCCTTACGTTGTTTAGCGAGAATTGCTGCGGCTTTCAGGAACGTCGGATGATCCTTTATCGGATCTAACCGTCCAACTATTCCAATTAACGTTTCTTCCTCGGAAACCCTCCATTCTTTACGCACTTTTATACCAGCCTCGCTGTTTGGATAAAATTGGCTGATATTAATGCCATTGGGAATAACTCTATGTCTTTTACAGTGATAGCCTTTAGCTTCATGGTAAGCTAGTCCTGCCTGAGAATTAGCGATTAATAAAGGTACTGATACTGAAACCAATTTACACAAATAAAACGGTAATGATCGCTTCCAATTCAGCTTGAGACTAGAGGCACGAATTCCCCAGACCAAGTTAACTTCTGGTATTCCCTGCACAGCAAGCCAAGCAATAAAATTGCTCATGTACAAGGTGCTGTATACTAACTTAAATCTATTCTTTCGCAGTAAGTGTCGGAGTTTTACAACAGACAATGCTAGTTGCAATCCCACGAGTATAACACTCTTTAACTTTGTCTCGAAAAGTGCCTGAATTTGTATGCCTCTCCTATTTTGAAGCCAATCCCAGTACTGTCCTCCTGAATATACAGTTACAACAGATATATCATGACCTCGTTGAGCCAATCCCTGAACAAGTTGAGCAATCTGACGCTCTGCTCCCCCTGTTTTCAAGGTACCGAGAAAAAACAAAATTTGCATATAAATCAAGTTATTTATACTCATATCGGGACATAAGCCAACCCGTCATCATCAAAACTAGACGCTGATCCTTTCTAGGCATTTTATACACCCATTCCGTATCTGGGTTTAGTTTCACGCTTCCTGCCATTCGCAGACGATTCCCCGCAATGGTGTGACCAACTGCCATAGCATCTCCAGCGCTAAGGCTCTCAGCAACTGCACCAAAATCACATTCGATTAAATTGCCAATCTTATCTAAGGTTTCACAGGGATTGGCTATAAAATGTTCATAACATACTTGGATTGATTTTCGAGTGTTTAGCTGATGCCGAACCCACTCTGATTGGAGATTTGTAACTGTCCAAAATGTTGCACTTCTCCAGATAGGTTTAGATTTTATATCTTTTTGTACTCCCTGCTTTTCATCTTTACTGTAAGCTTTATTTAGAGACCAAACTACTCCCCGAACATCGCGCACTAAATGAATTAAGTGTAGGTCAATCCCCGGTATCAGAGAAAGGGCAAATGCTCGCATTGGGTTTTTAGACGAATCTACAACTATAGATTTTCCACTTACCGTGCGGATTGCTTCAAACAGTGCTTTGGTGTATTTAGCATAGCTCTGAAACTTAAGAGACTTCTTTTGTCGTTCTTTCACCAAACGAGACCAATGTCTAAAGCGCTCGAAGGTATTTTGCAGAGCTAAATACGCTTCAACATTGTCTATGCCACTTCGTTGAACCCATTCTTGTCGCACATTAGACCAAAATAAACAAACATTCCCACGCTCACCACAGGCACAATATTCACCATTAATCCAGCCACTGCGTGGTAGATTAGTTAGTTCCCCTACACTTTCAATTTGGGTATGATTACCTAGTACTGTATTAAGCATTGTAGAGCCACTACGACCAGCACCCAGGATATAAATTACCTTAATTTTGCATTGATTTAATTCCATTAAATCTATCTCTATAACCATTTATATTCTATTATAATAAGCAATTTATATTTCTCGTTCTAACTTAATTTTTTTACAACTATCGCTGCGTTTGGAGAGAGATAAGCAGTATTTGGTAATATTTGACCAATCTGCTCTAGCAACCATAATGGACTTCTAACCAGGAGGTACGGAAATCTTCCTTTGGCTCTCACATAGGCATAAAGATTACTATTCCAAAATCCTAGGTGACCGTAATATCCACCTTGTAAAAATTCTACATTACCAATTATATTTATAGCATCAAGCATATCTTCGTAAGTCATTCGATTATGGATCTTGTACTTTTCCGGGCTGACTATCCTTAAAATATCGCCATAAACACCCTGATGGTTTGGAATTACAAGAACTAAAAATCCACCCGGTTTTACTAAATCAAGGTGCTTTTGAACAACATCAACTGTATTATTGAAATGTTCGAGAAAACCAAAACTAGCGACAACGTCCCACAGCCTTTGTGAAGACATAAATTTATAGGTAAAAATATCACCATGAATGACTTCTCCCTTTACGCCACTAGAATATAATAGTTTTTGTGCCTCTTGACAACACCATTCAATATACTCAATACCTGATACTTTATATCCAAAAAACTTATTAAAGTACCACATATAAGAACCAGGATAACAACCAATTTCTAAAAAGCTGAGTTTTTGATCTCTAGGTAAAGTTTTCATTAAAAGATGGTGCAGGTCTTTAAAATTTAGTCTTTGTGGATTAAATTCAAGACTGTTAATGCATGTTTTTTGCCATCTATTAGACCAATGCTCTGGACTTGAAAGTTTATTTTTATGGCTCATTAATTAACTCCTCACTTACCTATTAAATGCTTTAATATTGGCTTGAGTTCAAAAATAGAAATCGCATTGATACCAATTCGTTTATATACGAAAAAAGCGGCAACAAAATTCCATCCTAAATTGGCAATAGCTGTTGCTAAAGCAGCTCCTATGATTCCCTGTTTAGGGATTAAAACATAGTTTAAAATTAGGTTTAGCAACAAAAATAAAAACAAAATTTGAACAAGCTTATTCTGATAAGCAGTCATAGTCATCAAATGACCAATCGGACCAGTTAAAACATTAAACAATTGAGCTAAACCCAGAATACATAATGCTAAGTAACCATCTGTATAGGTTAATCCAAATATAGCTAGTATTCTTTTCCCAAAAATGAATATACCCAAAAAAATTGGTATAGAAAACATAATGTTAATCCATGAAATTGAAGTAACTAATTCTTGTAGTTTTCTTAATTTAGCCTGACTATACAACTCTGATATCATCGGCGCGGCAATAGTGCTAACAACAGTTAGACTAAATGTAATTAGGGTAGAAATTTTACTAGCAACACTGTATATTCCAGCATCAGTAGTGCCGCGAAAAATTCCGATCATTAGAACGTCTAGCCGATTCATAATGATGTAAACGCTAGAAACTAATAAGAGTGGTAAAGCAACAGATACCCAATTATAAATTTTGTATTGAGGACTAGCAATTTTTACAGGTTCAGGTAATTTATTATATAACCAATAAGTACCAAATACAAAGGAAATACCAAGGGTACAGAAATTCAGGCACATAGTTATTTGGCTATTGACTGACTGAGAAAATCCAGTAAACACAACACCAACAAAAATGCATAGCATCATGGGTTGTAATAAAGTTTCTGGTAATTGTGCTAAGACGATATGTTTTAGTGAGCGTAAAGCAGCTTGACGTAATCCGCTGAGTGTTAGCATCGGTAGAACTGCACAGCCAATCCAGAAGGTGTAACTTAATTCAGACCCAAGTTTCTCGCGGAGTATCCAGATCACCAAAGCAGTCGAGCTACTCACAACTATACTGGTAAACAGTGCCAACTGATTACTGCTTTGCAAAATACCTCGCAATGCACTCCAATCTCCTTGAGCATTGTAGGCAGCAACATAACGCAAGAGGGCAGTATCCAAACCCATTTTGGCGAACAACACCAAAACATATAACCAGGTTAGTACGTAAATGTAAATACCATATTGCTCTGCACCCATAACTCTAGCGAGAAAAATCTGTGTGCCAAAAGCAATCCCTGTACCAAGAATTTTGATAATGAAGGATGCACTAGCACCACGAGCTAAAACTGCGCCAACCCCCTCCCCTTGCAGCTTAGTGGCAATTTGTCTAAAACTATCAGTCACTCGATTTTTGCCTGACTTACCCATCTTTATAATGTGATTTTATGGCACTGATAGGAGTTAGCGTCCAGCGACGGTATAACTCTCAGGCAATAATAAAACATACTGCCAAACGCCCTTAGCTCATGTCGAGTACCTCTGGGAAATGTTCCCTGGAGAATCATAGGCACAAGCTGCAATCTAAAAACCACTATCATCAGGAAAATGTAAATATAGGTTATGGTTAATTCTAATACCAACTGATGGAAGAGGAAAGTCAATCAAGGCAATGGGCTGATTTGAGGAACACCGAGGATTAGTACGAAATTTCTTTAGTGAATGTAATCGAGTTTTTCAACCACAACAGGAAATTCTTACCTCTGACGACACTAGGGCTATCAGCAATCGCGATCGCCCTTCTCCCTACTCCAACCCAAACAATACCAGAAACAGCTCACCCTGTCAGTCACCCCGGTTCCCATCTCCGTGTCCGGTATACCTGGCATCGATATCCAGCAAGCCAGTAACTAAACTATAAAACTGTTGGAGAATCATTACGACAAAATCGACGAGATTGAGGTCAAACCCAACTATAACACCCAAACGCAGCAGATCAACATCACCGTGCGATCGCACGATACCCGTTTTATCGCTTAAGCCGCCTCCCAAGTCTCTACCCTCCTCCAGCAGGAGTTTCCCGCCCCATTAGGTCACG
>Ga0207419_1002410_pt1 | contig 12372 bp, 10 predicted proteins | sample ElkSloMetagenome_4_FD_184723 | JGI IMG/M metagenome (GOLD analysis project Ga0207419, IMG submission 184723) | Hot spring microbial communities from Elkhorn Slough, Monterey Bay, USA - MD2A (version 2) | ecosystem: Environmental > Aquatic > Marine > Intertidal zone > Estuary: Microbial mat ... | reverse complement strand
GGCCACGACGTCGCCGATTTTCTCGCTGGCGGCGGACAAACCCTGCACCGTCTGGTCGGTCTTCCTGGCCTGGTCCACCGCTTTCTGGGCCACGTCGGCGCTGTCCTCGACGCGCTGATTGATGGCCTGATTCGCGGTCGCCAGGCGGTCGGCCGCTTCGGAGACCGCTTCCACGCTGTGGGAGGCCTCGAGGGAACTGGCCGCCACGGTGGTCGATTTCTGGTTGGTCTCGTCCGCCGTCTGAGCCATGGCCTCGGCGATCTCGCGCATCCCCAGGGCGGCCTTGCGGACCTCGGTGACGATGGACTGCACGTCCCGCTCCAGGGTGTCGGCCATGGAGAGCGTTTGCTGCCGCCGCTCCGCTTCCGACTTCTGGCGCGTTTCCTCCTGCTCGCGCGCCAGCTGGTCGACCTTTTCGGCGTTCTCCTTGAAGGTCACCAACGCCGTCGCCATGCCGCCCACTTCGTCCTTGCGGCCCAGGGCCGGGATGTCGATGGACCGGTTGCCGCCGGCCAGTTCGGTCATCGCCTGCGTCATGCCGCGAATCGGCCGGGCCACCAGGCTGATGACCCACAGCGTGATCAGCCCCATGAGCGCCAGGCCGCCGATGGCGATGCCGGCGACCCAGGCGAGGCTGGCGTCGATACGAGCGATGGTCGCGTTGCCGCTGTCGACGGTCTGGGCCTTGATCGCGGCTTCGCGCTGGTCGAGGATCTCCTTGATCTTCTGGTAGTCGGCCTCGGCGGTGAACATGAGGGAGACGGCGGAGCTCAGAACCACCTTGAGCATCTGGCGGAGATTGCCCTGGTAGTTGATATAATGGTCGAGCAACGCGCGAAGCTCATCCAGTTCTTCTTGGACCTCCGGGTTTCCTTCAAAGACAGCCCGGCCACGCTCGAAAGATGCGAGTGTTTTCTCGATGTCCGTATCAATTCGCGCCTCTGCAGCGTCTTTTTCATCTTGAGCAACATTGGCTGCGGCAAGTGAAATCAGTTCGTAGAGATGAAGGTGTGTTTCTGTAATATCCTCTTTAATCTCGGAGATCCAATTCAGCTCCTTAATGTTCTGGTTCACGAGCTGACTTGTGTTGCTCTTGACCTGCAGCAAGTTCGTTGCCGATATGCCGATCGTTCCCGCCAGAATGGCCAGCGCCAAGCCGGCGATCATGCCGATTTTCCAAACCACCGAAAGATTGTTGATGGCCCTCAGCATAACTTGCCCCCTCGTTAAGAAGTCTCTCTTTAGATGCGCGTGGGTTGCGCAAGGATCGCGGGATTGTTCGCTTTCGGTGATATTTTAGGCAATCACCTTAATGGCCGCATGGGAAAGTAAGCATAATTATTCAGTGCTGTGAAGCCAACCAAAAGTCAGAGAGTCATCCTGACGACGTCACATAATCGGTACTTTGCGGCGGTTTTCTTTAAAATTAGTGAATCCCGGGCGTTTGCACGTTAAGGTGATTTTTGGTCGCCCCGATTCTCGCCGATAGCTCGCACTTGTTGCGGAAAGCCGCACGGAGTGCTATTGAATTCAGCAGGGACCGCTGTAAATCGTGTGGAGAGACGGGGGCGCGGTGGCGGGGTGGCGTGCCGGGGCACGCGCCCAGTGTCCGCTGACAGCGGACGGCAACGGCCGGTCTCAAGCGTCGAACGGGGCGACCGTATGGGCGTGGTTCATCGGTCCGTGCCCCTGGCCCAGGCCGGGCGCCGTTTCCATGGCACGCCGGACATAGGCGCGGGCGCGGGCAATCGCCTTATCCATGGGATGTCCCTGGGCCAGACCGCACGCGATAGCCGAAGCCAGCGTGCACCCGGTGCCGTGGGTGGCGGTGGAGTCGATCCGGGGCGCGTCGAAGCGATGCACCGACTGCGGGGTGACCAGCAGGTCAGTGACGGTGTCGCCGGGCAGGTGGCCACCCTTCATCAACACGGCGTGGGGGCCCAGTGCCAGCAGTTCACGGCCGGCGGCCTCCATCTCGTCAACAGAGGCGATCCGCCGGCCGCTCAGCACCTCGGCCTCGGGCACGTTGGGGGTCAATAGTGTGGCCAGGGGCACCAGCGCGGTGCGCAGGGCCGCTTCGGCCGAGGGGTCGAGCAAGGGATGACCGCCCTTGGCCACCATCACCGGGTCGACGACCAAGGGAATGTCTTGTCCGGACCGTGCCAGGGTGTCGGCGACGGCCTCGATCACCTCTGGCGTGCCCATCATGCCGGTCTTCAGGGCATCGGCGCCGATGTCATCCAGGACCAGGGTGATCTGTCGGACGATGAAGTCGACGGGGACCGGATACACCCCAAACACGCCCAGCGTGTTCTGGGCGGTCAGGGCCGTGATCGCCGTCGCCGCGTATCCACCCAGCGCGGTCACGGCCTTGATGTCCGCTTGAATCCCGGCACCGCCGCCGGAATCGGATCCGGCGACGATCAGCACACGCCCGGTCATGTCAGTTCCCCGCCCTGTTGGTCCGACGCGCCGGCAGCACTGCCCGAACGCGCCCGGACCCGCAAGGGAAAACCGCGCCCGCGAGCGCCGGCGCGGCGGCCGTGATCAGGCGGCGCCGTCCGGCGCGCCCGTGGCCTGCTGGCGGGCGATTTCCTCGTGCACCGCCGCCATGTCGACGCCCTTGCCCTGGCTGACGACGCTGTCCAGGTCGCTTTCCTGCAGGGCGCCGGCCTGATTGAACAGCACCACGCGGTCGCGCAGGATGGCCACCGTCGGGATCGACCGCACGCCGAAGCTCTGGGCCAGTTCCATTTCCGCCTCGACGTCGACCTTGGCGAAGGTCACGTCGGGGTGGTCGTCGCTGACCTTCTCGAATGTGGGGCCGAAGCTCTTGCACGGCTCGCACCAGTCGGCCCAGAAGTCCAGAACGACCATGTTGTCGGGGCGGATGACGTCTTCCAGATTGTCCTTGGTCAAGGTGACGGTCGTCACGAGACCCTCCCTATTCTGTGGTGAGATGGGGGCTTGCGGATCGCTTTACCCAGCGGCTCATGAGTCCGATTGGCGAGGTCGTTGGTCGGCTCCAGCCCCGAACGGGGCATCCCTGTCCAGGTCCTTTGCGGACGGCATGTCTGGGGTGGGCCATAAGCAGGGGAGCGCTGGGGGTCAAGGACGCGTATCACGGCCGGCGCCATGGTGCGCCAACCAGTGCCTTTCCTCGAACCTGAAGACTCAGACCCGATGATGCAACCCCCCGCGGGGAAAAACACGGCACGAAGCCTCACGCGGGCCGCGCCGACGAAAATCACTTTTTCGTGCCGGCCGTCGGTTTCATAGTGGACGGACGGCCCCCACAGTCGCGGGGGGATCATCCGGGTCCCGGGGAGGATGCACCATGCCTGGCATCAAGACCATCCTGGCCATCGCGGGCAGTGCCGACAGCGCCACGCCGGCGATGGAGACCGCATTCCTGGTTGGGCAGGGGCTCGGTGCCCACGTCACCGTTCTGCACGTCCGGCCCGACCCGGCCAGCGCCGTGCCCTACGTGGGCGAGGCGATGGCCGGCGCCCTGGTCGAGGAGATGATGGCCGCCGCCGAGCGGGACGGCCAGGCACGCGCGGAGGCGATGCGGGCGGCGTTCGATGCCGTCGTGCAGGCGCGGGGCGTGTCGCTCCGCGACGGGCCGCCGCCCCTCGATGCGGTGACGGGCGAGTGGATGCTGCGTGACGGCGGCGAGGCCGAGGAAGTGGCGGCGCAGGGGCGGGTCACTGACCTGATCGTGACCGGTCGGCCGCGGGCGGACAGCGACCTGCCGTCCATGGTCACCCTGAACGCGGCGCTGATGGAGACCGGCAGGCCGGTGCTGGTGGCGCCACCGGAAACACCGTCCAGCATCGGCGGGACCGTGGCCATCGCCTGGAACGGATCGCCCGAGGCCGCGCGGGCGGTGCAGGGCGCCATGCCCTTCCTTGAGCGGGCCAAGACGGTGGCCATTCTGGCCGGGGCCGAAGCCGGCGCGGCCAGCGGGGCCGGCGATCTGGCGCGCCACCTCGCCTGGCACGGGGTGGCGGCCCAGATCTACGACGTGCGCGGCCACCATGGCGACGAGGTCGGCAAGACCCTGTTGACCCAGTGCGACCAGCGGGCCGCCGACCTGCTCGTGATGGGCGCGTATACGCACAGCCGCCTGCGCCAGCTCATCTTGGGGGGTGTGACGCGGTATATCCTCGATCATGCGACCATTCCGGTTCTGCTGTCGCATTAAAGGGTGAGGATCGGGACAAGCAAAGGAGTCGGGGGCCGATGACCGACGACGTGGCGCCGCAACGGGCCGGTGCCGGCGGGGCGCTGGAGGCGATCCGTCAGGCCATGGACTTGCTCGAGTCCGCCGAGAGCTGGCCCAAGTTCAGGGATGCGCTGGAGGCGGCGGGGCTGACCCGGCGGCTGGGCGGCGATGGGATGCAGCGCCTGGCGGAGGTGTGGCGAAGTCGGGTGGCGCGGCGCCTGGATGACGCCGCCCTGACGGCGGAGATGCGGTTCTGGTCCGAGGGCGGCGACCTGCCGGACCATCCGGAGGGATTCCGCGCACCGTTGCCGGCCGATCTGGCCGCCGAGGCGGCGGGGCGAGGGTGGCTTGTCATTGCCCTGGCCAGCGGCGGCTGGGTGGTGACTCCCCGTGTCGGTCGTCCGATTACTCTTCCCGCACGTCGATGACGACCGGCGTGCCGTCATCGGAAACCGGCACGTCACCGCCGCCCCGGCGGCGGTGGTCGGGTCCGAAATAGGTGTTTGAGCGAATGAACGCGACCGGTTCGGTCAGGGTGCGCTTGATGGCCTTCAACAGGTCGCGGGCGCTGATCGGCTTGCCGACGACGGCGTTCACGCCCGCGTTCAGGGCCAACTGCACGTCCGTCGGATTCAGGTGGCCGGAGACCATGATGATGGGAACCAGGGTGTTGGCGCTGTGCGGCGAGCGGCGGATCATGCGCGTCAGGGTGAGGCCGTCGGTGGGCCCCATCACGTAATCAAGCAAGATCAGGTCGATTTGGTCCTCGGCCCAGAACCGGTCCAGCGCATCCTCGGCGGAGACGGCCTCGACGATGTGTGTGACACCGGCGGCCGACAGCACCGTCCGCACCACCTTCCGGAAGAAGGCGTTATCGTCGATCACCAGCACCCTGAGGCGGCTCCAGTCTAGCGTGGACATGCTCTGCCTCGTTGGTCCCGCCCGTATCGGCGCCGGACGGGGTGTGGTCGCCGCAAACCACGGCCATGACCACCCGGTCCAATATACCGACACGCCGGACTGATTGTCCGGCGGCGACAAGCTCGGGACTTTAGAAATTGCACGATCAAGTTTCGCGCAATCGGACGAGCCGGTCAACACGAACCAAACGGTGCGGGCACACGGTACCGTCCCATTCGGTCCCCAGCGACCGTGGCGTTCGGATGGGCGGTCGCGAGCACATCCGCCAAAAAAGAGTCGTGCCGGGTTGACGGATCACGACGGGCTTGGCCTGTTGCCTCTCCACGCGTGTCTCGGGAGATCGCCGTCCATGGCGCCGCCGCCGCTTCTGACCCTGCAAGACATCACCCTCGGCTTCGGGGGACCGCCCCTGTTCGATGGCTTGTCCCTGACCATCGGCCGGGACGAACGCCTGTGTCTGGTGGGCCGCAACGGCTCCGGCAAGTCGACCCTGCTGAAGGTGATCGCCGGGCTGGTGGAACCGGACGCCGGCACGCGGGCGCTGCAACCCGATGTGGCGGTGGCCTATTTGCCGCAGGAACCGGACCTGAGCGGGTTCGCCTCGGCGCTGGACTGTGTGACGGCGGCGTTGCCGCCGGCCCACGCAGGCGAGGCGCACCGGGCGGAAATCCTGCTGGACGCGTTGCGTCTGCCCTATGACCGGGCGCCGGCGACCCTGTCGGGCGGCGAGACGCGGCGGCTGGCGCTGGCGCGGGCGCTGGTCGGGGAGCCGGACATCCTGCTGCTGGACGAGCCGACCAACCACCTCGACCTGCCGACCATCGCCTGGCTGGAGGACGCCGTGGCGGCGTTCCGGGGGGCGGTGGTGACCATCAGCCACGACCGCGCCTTCCTGCGGCGCCTGACCCACGCCACGCTGTGGCTCGACCGGGGCCGGCTGCGCCGACTGGAGGAGGGCTTCGCCGCCTTCGACGCCTGGGCCGACACCATCGTCGCCCAGGAAGAGGCCGAGTGGGCCAAGCAGGACAAGCTGATCGCCCAGGAGACCGTGTGGTCGCGCCAGGGCATTTCGGCGCGGCGCAAGCGCAACCAGGGCCGTCTGCGCCGCCTGTATGCGCTGCGCGAGGAGCGTGCGCAGCGACTCCAGCGCGCCGGCGGCGTCAAGCTGGAGGCGGAGGCGGGCGAGACCTCGGGCAAGCTGGTGATCGAGGCCGAGGGCATCGCCAAGGGGTTCGAGGGCCGGGCGGTGGTCAAGCCGTTCTCGATCCGCATTCTGCGCGGCGACCGCGTGGGCATCGTCGGCCCCAACGGTGCCGGCAAGACCACACTGCTCCGGCTGCTGACCGGCGCGCTGGAGCCGGATACGGGGCATGTGCGGTTGGGCACGAACCTCACGCCGACGACTCTCGACCAGCATCGGTCCCTGCTCGACGGCGACAAGACCGTGTGGGACCTGCTGGCCGACACCGGCGCCGACCGCATCAACGTGCGCGGGGAGTCCCGCCACGTGGTGAGCTATCTGCGCGACTTCCTGTTCGACGACCGGCAGGCGCGCAGTCCGTTGAACAGCCTGTCCGGCGGCGAGCGCAACCGGCTGGTGCTGGCCAAGGCGCTGGCCAAGCCGACCAACCTGCTGATCCTGGACGAGCCGACCAACGACCTGGACATGGAGACGCTCGACCTGCTGGAGGAGATGCTGGCCGACTTCGACGGCACCCTCCTGCTGGTCAGCCACGACCGCGATTTCCTGGATCGCGTGGTGACGTCGACGATCGTGCTGCCGGGGGACGGTCGGGCGGTGGAGTACGCCGGCGGCTTCTCCGACGCGCTGGCCCAGGCGGGCGGCGCGATGGCGGCGTTGTTTCCGGGGATGCTGGGGGCGGCGCCGGCGGCGGGCGGGAACACGGGGCCGCCAAAGCCCAAGGCGACGCCGACGCCCTCCGAGAAGCCGAAACCGCGCTCGGCCAAACTCTCCTACAAGCAGCAACGCGCCCTGGAGCAGTTGCCGGGCCGGATCGACTCCTTGCACGCCGAGGTCGCCCGTCTGGAAAACGACCTGGCCGATTCGGGGCTGTTCAGCCGCGACCCGGACGGGTTCCAGGCCCGCACCGACCGTCTGGAGGCCGCGCGGGCCGAGCTGTCGGCGGCCGAGGATGAGTACCTGGACCTGGAGATCCTGCGGGAAAGCCTGGAAGGGTAGGGCCGCTTTCTGTCTCTCTCTCACCGCCCCGATCGTCCGACTCCTCCCCCATTTATGGGGGAGGTGGGGGAGGGGGTTCAGGCGGAAAACAGCGGCCTTGGATGTGTCTGACTCAGATCGCTCACCGCCCCAGGAAGCGGCGGCGGCGCGACGGCGCGGCGTCGTTAGCCGACGCCGACTCGCCGTCGGCGAGGGCGGGCGCCGGTGTCTCGGCCGGGCGCGCGGCGAACGCCGAGGTGCCGGGCGGCACGTCGGTGTCCGGCGTGGCGGGCCGGGAGGCCGTCAGGACCTCGCCCGGTGTGATGCGCTGGCCCGATGGGTTGGTGTAGGCATCGTTCAAGCGCTGCACCAGTTCCATGCCGGTCTCACGCAGGCGGTCCAGGCGGCGCATGGTGCCGCCGCCGCTGCCGACCGGATGGCGCCGGTAGACCCGTGTCCAGAGCCCGGTGTTGCGGCGGAAGGCGTCGCGCACGCGGAGGTTCATGGTGCCGGCGGTTTCCGGCACCGTCGGCGTGATGCGCGCGGCCATGCTCGCCCGGGCCATCTGGTGCCCGACCTGGAACACCGCCCAAAGGCCGACGGCGGCGGCGATGATCCGGGCTGCGACCGCGCCGGCATCCTGACCCGTCCCGTTCAGCGTCGCGCCGAGCCATGCCAGCGCGCCCTCGAACCAACCCGGAGCGTTCGGGGCGGTTTCGGCGGCGGCGTCCGCCGGCGTGCCGGTCACCCAACTCAGCGCCCCGGCCGGCCCGCCCTGGACCAGGAGAACGATGCCGGCACCGAACGCCGCCAGGACCAACGCGCCCCAGGCGATATCCACGGCCAGAACCCGCTTGCGCCAGCGCGACAGGTGGCGGGCCAGTTCGGGCAGGACCTCGCCGTCCAGTTCGTTGATGACCGTTTCCAGCATCGCCACCACCCGGTACGAGCGGCCGACGCCGACCTCGGCAATGCGGCCGTGGATTTCGCGCAGGTCGTGGTCCCGCTTGGCTTCGTAGCGGGCCTTGAGAGCCGGATTGTCGATCTCCACGGCGGCGTCGGGGTTGTAGATGGCGTAGAAGCGTCCGGTGACCAGGCCGGCCTGGGCGATGGCGCGCTGCCAGGCGCCGACCACATCGGCGGCGTTGTCTTCCCGCGCTGTCGTGTCGATCTGGTTGAGGATATAGAGAAACTTGGTCGGATCGGCGCGCCGCACCGTCTTCGACACTAGGTGCTGCAGCGTGTCCTGCATGGCCCCCGGCTCCGGGTGGCGGGCGTCGAAGAAGATCAGCACCAAGTCCGACAAGTCGATGATGTGGTCGGTGATGCGCAGGGTGGAGCGGCGCTGGTCGTCGGAGTCGAACCCGGGGCTGTCGATCATGATCACGCCCCACGAGCGCGGACTGGAGACCGTTTTCAGTTGCAGGTAGGCGTCGATCCGCTTGCCCTCGCCGGGGGCCACCTTCTCGATCTCGTCGCTCATGCGGAAGAACGGAAAGCGCGGGTCAGCGTTTAGTGCCGTGCCCGGCAGGGTGCGCGGCTGCGCCGACTTGCCGTGGCAGATGACGGTGAACTTGTCGTCGACGGCTTGGTTCCCGGTGTTCTGAAGAGGCACGCCGAGATAGCTGTTGATGAACGAGGATTTCCCGGCGGAGAAGGTGCCGAGCACGCTGATCATCGGCCACCAGGCGATGCGCGTGGCCAGGGAGTCCGATCGGTCCAGCAATCCCATCCGGTACAACATGTGGTCGACACGCCGGAACAGGGGCAGCAGCTCGACGAGGTCCGGCTGTTCCTTGCGCAAGTGCGCGTCCAGGGTCTTGAGGCGTTGGCGCAGGGATGTCCGAGGTCTCATGGGCGTCATTCGCGCTGTTTGGTCGCCGGGTGGCGGAGTGTGGAGGGGGGAGTGTAGGGTCCGGCCGCGCGCCTGTCCAACACCGTGGCCGCCAATGGCCGCATGGCCGCAAAGGTTTCAGGTATCCGAAGACTTGCGTCTCTCGCGGCACTTGCGCATTCTGGTCCCGGTCCTCACCCCGCGACTGGCGGGCCGTGGGACGAATTCTGGGGGGCAGGCGGAAGGGGCATCCATGGGATCGGCGCCTTTTGTAGGGCAACGTGGTCAGGGGGGAGAGTCGGCCGGCCGCTGGACGGTCGAGGCCGAGCCGAATGAGACCGTGGAGACGCCGGACACGATGAGTCGCGAGGATACCGCGACCACCGAACCGTGGACGGTTCTCGTGGTTGGCCGTGACGCCGACGTTCATGTGGCCTTGGACCGCATTTTCGAGGGCGCCACCTACGCCGGCCGGCCCATCCGGATTCTGCACGGCCACTCGGTTCTCGAAGCCGAATCCGTGCTGCGCGCCGAATCCGACATTTCCGTGATCCTGCTGGACACGGAGATGGAGACCGAGGACACCGGCCTGCGGCTGGTCCGCACCATCCGCGAGGCCTTGTGCATCCTGGATACCCGGATCGTTCTGCGCACCGGAGCCCCCGGCGACGCGCCCGACGCGGACATCGTCCTGCGCTACGATATCAATGACTACCGTGCGCGCACGGAGTTGACGGAGGCCCGCCTGTTCAGCGCCGTCGTGGCCGCCTTGCGGTCCTACGATCGCTTGCGGACGATCGCCAATCAGCGTGACGAACTCGGCCGCATGAACCTGACGCTGGAACAGCGGATCGCCGAGCGGACGCAAGAGTTGCTGGACAGCGAGACACGCTTGCGGTCCATCCTGGACACCTCGGTGATGCCGATCTTCATCACCGCCGTTGCCACGGGGCAGGTGCTCTACGCGAACAGGAGCGCCAACCATCTCCTGGGCCTGGTCGAAACGCGGCGCGACCACGGGATCTGGCATCGGCCGGCGGATCGCCGCCGGATCCTTGATGGCGTGGCCCGCCACACGCAGGTGCATGACATCGAGGCCCAGATGATCGCCGTCGACGGTCATCGCTTCTGGGCGCTGATCGCGGCCATCGGTACGACGTTCGATGGCGAGCCGTGCGTGCTGACGTCGTTCAGCGACATCTCCAGCCGCAAGGCCATGGAGGAGGAACTCAAGCAACTGGCGGCGACGGACGCGCTTACCGGCATCGGCAACCGGCGCCAGCTCATGGAGTTGGGCGACCGGGAGATGCGCCGGGCGCGTCGGTACAGCAATTCCCTGTCGATCATGCTGCTCGACATCGACCACTTCAAGCGGATCAACGACGAGCACGGCCATGCGATCGGCGACGTCACGCTGAAAGCGATGGTTCAGTGTTGTCTTCAGCAGTTGCGCGAGATTGACATCATATGCCGGCTGGGCGGCGAGGAGTTCGTCGTGCTCATGCCCGAGACGCCGGTCGAGGCGGCCGCGACGGCCGCCGAGCGGTTGCGCCTGGCCGTCGCGGACGTGAAAGTCCCCGCGGCCAACGACCAGACGGTGGCGTTCACCGTCAGCATCGGCTTGACGGCACCCCGTGCGGATGACAAGACCCTCGGCGACGTGTTGATGCGCGCCGACGAGGCGCTGTACGCGGCGAAGCATTCGGGTCGCAACCGGGTCGTGACGGTGACGTGACGGGGGGGATACCGGGCGCTCCTGTTCGCCTTTTCACCAATCGGCGCGGTCGGCGCGCCGAAGCAAGACGAGTGCGCATGTCGGCCCTGATGGCCTCTCCAAGTGAGTCGATGACGGTTGACGAGGCGATGCGGCGTCCGATCGGTCCCGGCCGCCTGCGCGAGACGGTCACCGATATGGCGGCGCGGACGCCGCCGGACGATCCGCCCGCGCCGCTTCCCACAGGCGTCAGCGTGGCGCGGCACGCCGGGACCCTGACGTGGGCGACCTTCGCGCCATTGTTTCACGCCGTTGGGGCTCCATGGCTGTGGCGGGATCGGTTGACCCGCTCGCCGGCCGAGCAGGAGGCGCATCTGGCCGATCCCGGTGTCGTCGTCCATGTGCTGCACGACGGGGTGGGGGCGGCCCTCGGGTTCTGCGAGATGGACTGCCGCGACGCGGCGGCCGGCTTCCGCGTGCTGTACTTCGGCCTGGTGCCGGACGCCATCGGCGGTGGCCTGGGGCGGGCGTTGTTCGCGCGCGCCCTGGCCGACGCCTGGCACATGGGACCGGTGTGCATCCGACTCGATACCTGCACGCACGATCATCCCCGGGCGGTCGACTTCTACCGGCGCTTCGGGTTTTCCGTCACCGGGCGGCGTGTGGTGGAAGCCGACGACCCGCGCCTGACCGGCCTGCTGCCGCGCGACGCGGCGGCGCACGTCCCGCTGGCGCCCCTGGTCGAACGGCCGCCGGCCCTGCGCACCGATGCGGGGTAGGGCACTGGATTTCGCACCGGTCAGGCGATGATGTCCGGGGTCAACCGCGCCTGCAGCCGCGAGATCTCGTCCTTCAGGGAGAGCTTGCGCTTTTTCAGACGCTGGAGCTGCACCATGTCGTACGGCGCGGCTTCCATCAGCCGGGAGATGACCTCGTCGAGGTCCCGGTGTTCCACAATCAGCCCTTGCAGCTTTTGGCGGAGGGCATTGGTTTCTTCATCGTCGATCATGTGTGGCCGAACGTGGACATGCTGCGTAAAAGAGGAACATAGGCGTAAATGAACATACACGTCTTGCGTCGCGGCGCGAGACGGGGCATGTCCTGCCGTGATCAGAGGGGACGGTGGATCGGCGTGCACCGCGTCCCAACCGTCCGAACCGGCCCACCGTAACAGAATTCCCGTGACCGCGACACGTTTGATGGTCTCCCCTAAAGACAGGGGTGCGCCGCGCGGCAGCACGGACAGGACCCAATCCGAGCGCCGGAACACCCGGGGCCAAGCCCGGCCGGCGCTCCCACCCACGCAAGGGCTTGCGAGAGCGGAGGAAACACATGGGGAAGGTTCGACGTCTTGGTGTGCTGACAAGCGGCGGCGACTGCGCCGGCCTGAATGCCGTGATTCGCGCGGTGACCTATCGGGCGGTGCGCACCTACGGCTGGAAGGTGTTCGGCATCATCGACGGGTCGATGGGGCTGATGGAACGGCCGCTGCGCTA
>Ga0207419_1002406_pt1 | contig 12390 bp, 10 predicted proteins | sample ElkSloMetagenome_4_FD_184723 | JGI IMG/M metagenome (GOLD analysis project Ga0207419, IMG submission 184723) | Hot spring microbial communities from Elkhorn Slough, Monterey Bay, USA - MD2A (version 2) | ecosystem: Environmental > Aquatic > Marine > Intertidal zone > Estuary: Microbial mat ... | reverse complement strand
GAGGGGGGTATTGATCGGCTCTTGTCTGGATACAGGAGCATTCAAATGAAATATCAGCTTACGCTTTCCGCTTGCGCCGCGTTGACGGTGCCCTTCTTTGCTACGCCGGTTTTGGCAAACAGCGAGACGACTTTTGCGGCTCCGGCTGGGGTGATGCCGGTGCAAGCGATCCCGACCACTGCCGATCCAATTTTGTCCGCCACGCTATCAGATGCAATTGCTGCACATACCGCTGCTCCAGTTGAGGGTGATCAGATGTCGCTCTCCGCATCCGTTGTTTCGGGAGGCACAGACGCCCAGGAAGCGGCGCTTATCGCGCCTTCCGCGATGCAAGACCTGGCGGTTGATGCGCCTATCTCTGCACAGACATTCAATCTCGCATCTGACGCGCCGGACGCTCAGACCATGGCGGCCAGCACCGTCGCCGCTATCGCCCAATACAGCGGCGCAAGTGCGGGCGCGGCGGAAAAGCGTGAGGACAGCTATACCATCCTGCTCAACCAGGACTCCTTCTTTGGCTTCTATCCAAGCTTTAACGGCCTGATTCCGATTGGCGACAATATCGATTTCAGCTTTTACGGTATTTTCTGGACCACTGACGGCTTTGGCACGGCGCTGGGCTCCGACCTGTGGACCGAGTTTGGCGCGGGTGTTGCGATCCATACGATGGACGGCAATCTTATCGTCAAACCGCAGATCGGCATCACCAACGGCGCGCTGCTGTCAGGCGGCGTGCGCGACGATACGACCGGCCTTCCCACCGGCACGGGCGGTAACTTCCTCGACGGGGTCGTGCCGAGCCTGACGATGAACTACTCCGACGACGCTTTTGAAGCCGAATTTTACGGCGGCTATTACGCAGCCGTGCGCAACCGCAACGATCCGGGCGCGGCGGACTTCCTGCACACCTGGATCAATGCCGGGGCGAAGATCGGCCCTAAATTTTCCGCAGGCGCGCATTATGAGCTGTTGAGCCTCACCCGCAACAAAGGCGGAGCGAGCGCGGTCGTCTATCAATGGGTTGGTCCGTATGTGCAGTTTTCGACCGACAACGGCTTTTTCGCGCGCTTTACCGCGGGCGCCGATGTCGAGGATGGCAATGACGGTGATTTCTACAAGCTGACAGCCGGATTCTCGTTCTGATTTCTGTCCCGCTAGGTGAGAAGGGCGGCGCGCAGCAGAATTACTGCGCGCCGTCTTTTTTGCATCAGTATTACGGCAACACCGAATGTTGCGATTAAACCTGAAGGCTATAGGCTGATCGCGCCTTACGCCAGTCACCGGAGTAATCATGATCCGCACCTTTTTGCATTCCGGCGTGCTTTCCAGCGCTGCCGTACTCGCTGCCGTTCCTGCCATCACATTTGCACAGGGCAAAGAGGAGACCTTTGGCGGCGCCAAGGGCGCAGACCTCTCTATCAAAGCGATGGAACCCGATGGCGGCGGGATCACAATTGGACGCGCAGGCGAGAGCCCCGCCGACATTGCGCGTTATCTACTCGCATCCGGACCTGGCGCGGCAAACCTTTCTCCCGATGGCGAAACCATCGCCTTTTCCTGGGACATCACCGGCCAATCCGAATTGTGGGTCATGCCTTCAGGGGGCGGACAACCACAGCAGATTACATTCAAGACCGGTGTGCGCGCACCGGTCTGGACGCCTGATGGATCACGGCTGTTTTATTCGGCCGACCGGGACGGAAACGAACAGCCGGGCTATTTTGCGTTGACCCCCGACGGGAAGAGCGAGAGTGTTGTACTGCCCGCAGCGCGCGGCGATTTTCGCCGGTTTGGAGATTTCGCGGCGGATGGCAGTTTCATCTACGCGTCAACGGCGCGTGGTACCGGCGTGTTCGATATCTATCGCGGGACGATGGAAGGTGAAAGCGAACTGCTGGTCGAATCCAGGCTTGGGCTGTCTGCGCGCTCGATTTCGCCGGACGGGAAGTACGCTCTCGTGACCGAAACGGTGGGGGAGGATGCGGACAATCTGTTCCTGCTTGATTTGGCCAGACGCGAATTGAACACGATCTCCAAACCCCCAGTAGAGGATCGGGCCAGCCATTCGCTGGGCGGATTTGAGTGGACGCCTGATTCAACCGGCTTCTATTTCTCCACCAACCGCGACCGCGAGTTCGGGACGCTCGCCTTCTATAATCTGGAAGCAGGATCGTTCGAACGGGTTTTTGAAACGGAGAGCGATGTCGAAGGCCTCGAATTGTGCGGGACGGGGCCGCTTGGTTCCTACCTCTACTGGACCCAGAACGAGGATGGCTTTGATACTTTACGCGGTTGGGACGTGGTTGAAAAACGCGCCATCACAATGCCGGATCTGCCAGAGGGGCAATATGCGCTTGATTGCGAGGGCGACGGAGATCTGCTGATCCGCGTCAACGGATGGAAGACGCCAGGCGAATTGTGGATGACCAATCCCATGGAAGGCGTGGCAAAAAAGGTTTTTGCAGCGAATCTCGCCGGGTTGGACACCGACAGCCTCGTGCGACCGAAAGTGGTGCGCTATCCGGCGCGTGACGGTGTGGAGTTGCAGGGGCTTTTGTATTTGCCAGAGGGAGCGGGCACAGGAGAAAACGCCCCACCGGTCCTTTTCTCTGTCCACGGTGGCCCTTCCGGACAATCGGGAGCGACCTTTGATGCGGTGGCGCAATATCATGTCGCTCGAGGGGTTGCGGTGTTTGAGCCCAATGTGCGGGGAAGCACCGGGCTTGGGCGTACCTATTCAACGCTGGATGATCGCGAGAACCGCCTCGATTCCGTGCGTGATCTGGTCGATTTGAAAGACGCGCTGGCGAGCGATGGCCTGATCGACGGGGGCCGCGCGGCTGTGATGGGCGGGTCCTATGGCGGCTATGCGGTAAATGCGGTTCTGGCTGAATTTCCAGGAGAATTTGCGGCAGGAGTTTCGCTGTTCGGCGTGGCCGACTGGGTGACGGCGCTGGAGATCGCTTCGCCTGCACTCAAGGCGGCGGACAGGATCGAGTACGGGGACATTACCGAAAAGAAGTGGCGCGATTATTACACCGTCAATTCGCCGATCCGCAAAGCGGACCAGATTACCGTTCCGGTGCTGTATTCCCATGGTGTGAAAGACCCGCGCATCGACATTTACGAAACCGAGGTGATGGTGAAAACGCTGCGGGCCAATGGTGTTGCGGCACCCTTCATCCGTATCCCCGATGAAGGACATGGGTGGCGCAAGCTTTCAAACCAGCTGTTCTATTACCGCAAGCAGGCGGAATTTATCGAGGAGCAGCTGGGCCTTGCTGATGGGGAATGAGTGAAGGCGGTAACGGCGCGTCTCTTGCCAATGTTCTGAAATGATCGCCCCAACGCATCGGCGCAAAAGCATATCAACTTCACTTGGCGTTCAGCGGCGCCCTGGCTATACGGCACCGCTATGACTGGAATGACCAAAACCTCGATGCGCGCTTTCATTCTTGGTGCGGCGGCTTTTGCGACCACCGCCTGCGGTGGCGGTTCGGCCAATAAGGACGTCGCCTATGTCGCGCGCGACGTCGAATCGCTCTATGCGGAGGCGCAGCGCAGACTTGATACGGGCAACACTCTGCTTTCTGCCGCGTTGTTTGACGAGGTGGAACGCCAGCACCCCTATTCGCCATGGGCGCGCCGAGCACAGTTGATGAGCGCGTTCAGCTATTACATCGCGCGTGATTACAACAAGGCGATCCAGAACTCGCAGCGCTTCCTCTCGATCCACCCGGGCAACAAGGATGCGCCCTACGCGTACTATCTGATCGCGCTGAGCTATTACGAGCAGATCAGCGATGTAAACCGCGACCAGAAAATTACAGAGCAGGCGCGCACTGCGCTGCGTGAAGTGAACCGGCGTTTCCCGCAAAGCGAATATGCCGCCGATGCGCGGCTAAAGCTTGACCTGGTGGCCGATCACCTTGCGGGCAAGGAGATGGAGATTGGGCGGTTCTACCAACGCTCCGGCCAATGGCTGGCAGCGTCTTTCCGGTTCCGCAATGTGGTCGACACGTTCGAGACTACGAGCCACACGCCCGAGGCGCTGTATCGCTTGACAGAGACCAATCTGGCGCTGGGCATCCCCGATGAAGCAGTCAAATACACCGCTGTTCTGGGGGCAAACTACCCCGGTTCGGAATGGTATGAGCGCGCTTACAAGCTGATTGGCAAACACGCCGAGGATGTGCGCCCGACCTGATCGTTACGCAGCCCGTTCAGTTTATATTGGTCGATGGCGGTGCTGGCGGCGGAGTCATTAGCCGGGGCCGGGTTGGTTCAATTTCGCCCCGGTCCGTGCGGCAAGTCTCGCGCCAGTCGTCTTCGGCGGCCTGCTCTTCGTTCAGCACACATGATCGCCCGATAATCTCTTCTGGGATGGTGACACCATCTTTCACGACAAAAATGATAGACCGAGAACCGCGGAATTCGGCTGGGCAGATTGGTGCGTTCCTGACAAGGACGAAACGCCCCTGACTATCCGGCTCCAGCGTGCCATCAACGATCATCTGCGCTATCCCGTCACCATTCGGGAGGATGTCGTAGACGCCGCCGGGCTGTGTGCTGACAACGTCCGCCGGATCAATGTCGACCACATCTTTCAGGACTTCGCGGGCTGTCCTTTTCCATTCCGCAGGATCATTGCCCTGTAGCCTTGATCTGCCGTCAGGGTCGCCTTTGGTCACCGTCGCGGGCGGGAGTATTGCACTGGCCACTCTGTAGTCGCCAACAAATCTGTCCATTTCCTGCCCCGCAATAACCATTGCCAGCCGGTTTGCAGCACCAAGATAGCGATCCCTCCAGCCAGAACTGCCGCGCAGGCAATTCACATTGCCGACTGTAAAATGATCCTTGTCGATACCGATTGCGCCGGTGGCCAAAGACGACGGCTCGCGATCGTAACTGCCCCGCCGGGAGCGATCATTGGCGTCCCGTGCTTCTGCGGACACCCCGGACGAGGCAAAGACCTGTTCAATTCGCTTAGTCGCGCCCGAAACACGCCAGATCATCGCGTCATCTGAACCGAGCAGAAGGTAAAGCGGCGTCTCGCCCTTATCGATAATCACGTCGACTATGCCGGTTTTCAGGCCGTTGTTGCCGATAAAGACATTTGAAACCACACTTGTGGACGAAGGGCCGAGCGAAACCAGCTTCGCCTGATTTCTGGCAGCAGGAAATGCGCAGCCCAACCTTGCAAAGCGTTGCTTGTCACGGTTTCTTTGCCTCAAAGCGTTGAGAAGAGCAGCTTCGGACTTGTCGATCAGGCCGTTTTCATCCGGGTCAAAGCGATCAAAAACTGCGCCGGCCATGGCGAGTACTTCCTTCATAGTGGCTCGGCCATCCCCGCTGGGATCAAGTTCCAGCAATTCTTCAGACCTGTTCGAACGGTATCTGTCTTCATCATCTCTGGGCATCAGCGCTTCTTCGATGGTCGCGACGCCATCGCCATTGCGATCATAGCGTTCCTTCGCATAGTCCGCCTGACGCTCGCGATCCTTGAGCGTCTGACCGCGCGCATTATCCAAAACTTCCTGACGCGTGATTTTCAGATCACCACCAAAGTCCAGACGCATTAGCCCGCCAACATCGGAGGCTCTGCGTGATGCGGATTGTTTCAGTTTTTCCCGCTCAACGTCGTCGTGATCCATGCCGTCCCCGTCGCGATCCGCGCTCCTGAACGGGCTTGCGACCGAGGCAAGATAGTTCTCCCTCGCTGTTCCTGAATGAAGCGGGTTGAGAAAGACGTCATCAATCTCTTCAAGCGAGGCAGGAGGCGCTTCCTTGTTGGCGGCCTGCGCGAAAGCAGCGCCTGCCAGAACACAGGCCGCTCCGCTCAACAAAGCCGGCAAAAAGCGGATGCGCTTCGATTGTCCAAGAGGCTGCATTTATCAGTCTTTCGAGTTGGTTAGGCTCGTGATTGCGATGCGCAGCGTGTTTTTCAGGGAGAACCAAGTCTGTCATCCAGACAGACGGCGATACAGCGTGGTTGAGTGATGGTAACCCATCGGACAGCGTGGCAATAACAGCTACACACGGAAAACCGCCCTTTGCCTGCGTGACGCGGATAGTCAGAGCCGCTATCGAGTATCGCAGAATGCTGACCCGACTTTCCATCCGCAATATCGTTTTGATCGAAGCGCTCGATCTTGATTTCGCGCGCGGTCTTGGCGTGCTGACGGGTGAGACGGGGGCGGGCAAGTCGATCCTGCTGGATGCTCTGGGGCTGATCCTGGGGGACCGGGCAGAGACGGCGCTGGTGCGCGCGGGCGAACCTAAGGCGAGCGTCACAGCCAGTTTTGAATTCGAAACGGTGCCTAATCTGATTGCCGAGGCGCTGGATGATGCCGATATCGAAGTGGAACAGGGCGAGCCGTTGCTGATCAGGCGGCAGGTGAAGGCGGATGGCGGGTCAAAGGCGTTCGTAAACGATCAACCCGCCAGTGTGGCGTTGCTACGCGAACTCGCGCCCGCTCTGGTTGAATTGCATGGCCAGCACGATGATCGTGGTCTGGTGAACCCGCGCGGGCATATGGCGCTACTGGATCGCTATGCCGGCACAGACCTGCTCGGCCTTGCCGCGAAATGGCGTAACTGGGCCAAGGCCGAGGCGCAATTGTCCGAAGCGCGCGCCGAAGTGGAGCAGGCCAAGGCGGATCAGGATTTGCTGACCGCGCATCTGGGTGAACTCATCGCTTTGGAACCGGTTGCCGGAGAGGAAGAGCGGCTGGCAGCGGCGCGCTCTGATATGCAAAAGGGTGAACGACTTTCAGGCGAGCTCGAAGAATTGCGCCATATCTGGGAGGGCTCGGATTCGCCGCTCGCCTCGCTCAGGGTGGCCGCGCGCAAACTGGACCGGATCGCCGAGGAACACCCGCTGCTCACCGAGGCTCTGGGCGCGCTTGATCGGGCTGTGATCGAAGCGGGCGAGGCGGAGGAAAAGCTGGAGTCCGCCGCGATGGCTCTGGTGCATGATCCCAGGGCTCTGGACGAGGCGGAGACTCGCCTTTTTGAGCTGCGCGCCTTGGCTCGCAAGCATCGTTGCGAGGTGGATGCGCTGCCCGATCTGATGCGCGATATGCGCCGCCAACTGGACGCGATCGAAGGAGGCGAGGCGCAGCTTGATGCGTTGGAGGCCGCCGCGCGTGAAGGGCGCGAGGCCTATGTCAAAGCCGCCGAAAAGGCGCATGAGGTGCGGGTGAAGGCGGCCAAGCGGCTGGACAAGGCGGTTGCGGCAGAACTCGCCCCGCTCAAACTGGATACCGCACGTTTTCTCACCAGCATAGCCATTTTGCCCGAAGATAAATGGGGCACATCGGGCATGGATGCGGTGGAATTCTTGATCTCGACCAATCCAGGGTCGGACTTTGCGCCTTTGAACAAGATCGCATCGGGCGGGGAACTGTCGCGCTTTATCCTCGCGCTGAAAGTCGCGCTGGCGGAGCAGGGTGGGGCGGGCACCATCATCTTTGACGAGATCGATCGCGGCGTGGGCGGCGCGGTTGCGAGCGCCATCGGCGAACGTCTGGCGAGATTGGCCGAGGCAGAGGGACAATTGCTGGCCGTGACGCACTCCCCCCAGGTCGCGGCGCGTGGGGGGCTCCATTACCTCATCGCCAAATCGTCGAGTGGCACAGTCACCAAGACCGGCGTCGTTGAACTCGATGCCAGCGGGCGGCAGGAAGAGATCGCTCGCATGCTGTCAGGCGCTGAAATAACCAGCGAAGCCCGCGCGCAGGCGGATCGTTTGCTGGAGGGTGTTTGATGGAAGTTTTTGGCGGATTAATATTCTCTTTAATGCTCATGGTGCTGCTGGCTGGCCTCGGCCTTGTCACTGTGGCCGCGCTGGCATTGATGATCGTGCTGGGCCTGCTCACAGCGATGAGTTTTCGCCGGTTGTTCTTCGTCTCATTCGCTCTGGGCCTGCTCGCGCCGATACTAGCGGCAGGGGCCACCTATTCTGCGTTTCAGGACGGTTCGCTGGAGCGTGACCTGAGTGAGGGTTTCGGGGAGGTTGTGACGCTGCCTGATGATGTGGGCGGCACCTGGAGCGACACTCTGACCGAGCTTCAGGACATTCAGCGCCAGGTCGAGCAGGGCGAGGTGACCGAAGAAGAGGCTGAGAGCCGCGTGAACGATTTGTTCACGGGCGAAAACGGCGTGCCGCTTGAACTGGAAGGTCTCGTGCATTCGGACGCGGACACGGACGAAGCTGTCATGATCGAGGGCAATTAAGCAGTGCCCTCATCAAACCACCCCGCAACCCCCTGCTTGATCAAGGAGGGGGAGTGATGCCGATCAGTCTATTTGAGCTGGTCGTGGGCTGGCTTTTGATCGGCTCTGTTTTTTTGGGCTTGGTTACTTTGTTTGTCGGGATCCAGAAAGATGACCTGCGGGCCAAAGTTGCCCATGCCGCCGTGGCCTTTGGTCTACCGGCAGGGTTTTACGCTATGTTGATAATTATTAGCGCTTAACGATTGGCTCAATCTATGACCGACCTCTCCGAAGCCGAAGCTGCGAACGAACTCATGCGCCTTGCGCGGGTAATCGCGAAGCATGACAAGCTATATCATGCTGAGGACTCGCCCGAGATCAGCGATCCCGAATACGATGCGCTTGTCCGTCGCAATCGCGAGCTCGAGGAAGCTTTTCCGCATCTGGTCCGTGAGGACAGCCCATCGCGCAAGATCGGGCACCAGATCGCAGCCTCGCCGCTGAGCAAGGTCACTCACGAGGTTCGCATGATGAGCCTCGACAACGCTTTCAACGCGGAGGAAGTAGGCGAATGGGCCGCGCGGATGCGGCGGTTTCTCAGCCTTGCCGATGATGCGCCGCTGGCCTTTACCGCGGAGGACAAGATTGACGGCCTATCCTGCTCGCTGCGATATGAGAACGGCAAACTGGTGCGCGCTGCCACGCGCGGGGATGGGCAGGTGGGTGAGGATGTGACGCCCAATGTCGCGCATATCCCGGACATTCCGCAGGAACTGCCGGACGGCGTTCCCGATGTCTTTGAGGTGCGCGGCGAGATCTACATGGAGCGTGCCGCTTTTGCTGCGCTTAATGAAAAGGCGGATGCGGAAGATACCAAGCGTTTTGCCAATCCGCGCAATGCGGCGGCAGGTTCCCTGCGTCAAAAGGATGCCAGCGTGACGGCTCAGCGGCCCCTGCGGTTCTGGGCACATGGTTGGGGCGCTGCATCCAACATACCGGGGGTTACGCAGCAGGGTGTGATTGAGGGTTTGCGCGACTGGGGGTTCCCGATCTCGCCTTTGTTCACCGGTGTCGAGACCGTTGACGGCTTGATCGCGCATTACGAGACCATCGCCGCCGCGCGGTCCGATCTGCCATATGAGATCGACGGCGTCGTCTATAAAGTGGACCGGCTGGATTATCAGGAGCGGCTCGGCTTTGTCGCTAAGGCTCCGCGCTGGGCACTGGCGCACAAATTTCCCGCAGAGCGCGCGCAGACCACACTTGAAGCGATTGACATTCAGGTTGGGCGCACGGGCAAGCTGACGCCGGTTGGCAGACTCGCGCCCGTTCTTGTGGGCGGGGTTACGGTCACCAATGTCACGCTCCACAATCGCGACGAGATCCAGCGGCTTGGTGTGCGACCGGGTGACCGAATTGTGATTCAGCGCGCGGGCGATGTGATCCCGCAAGTGGTTGAAAACCTAACGCGGCACGAAACGCACGAGCCGTTCGTCTTCCCCGACCACTGTCCGGAATGCGGCAGCGAAGCCGTGGCGGAAGAGGGCGAGGTTGATGTGCGCTGCACAGGCGGTCTCATCTGTCCGGCGCAACGCACGCAAAGACTGGAACATTTCGTCAGCCGCAAAGCGCTCGACATTGATGGCTTCGGGTCCAAGACCATCGCCCAGTTCTTTGCCTTGGGCTGGCTGGAGAGCCCGGCGGATATCTATCGTCTGAAGGACCGTGAGGCCGAGATTCTCGCGCTTGACGGGTGGCAGGACAAGTCGGTGGAGAACCTGTTGGCAGCTGTGGAGAACAAGCGCGCGCCCGATGCCGCCCGGCTGCTGTTCGGCCTTGGCATTCGCCATGTCGGTGAAGTGACTGCCCGAGACTTGATGAAGGCCAAAGTGACGCTGCCCGATGTGCGCGCGGCGGCGGAGGCCTTCCACGCATATCGCTCCGAACACCCGCGCGGAGAAGAGGAAAAGGCTTCTCCGTTCAAGAACCGCATGGACGAGGCCGCAAAAGACATGCTCGGCGTCAGCGATGGTGTTGGCGCAACAGTGGCGCATTCGCTCGCCGATTTCTTCCACGAGCCGCACAACGTGAAAGCTTGGGAAGATCTGCTTCACGAGGTTGAACCGCCTGTTTACAAAGTGGAAACTATGGATAGTCCAGTGGCGGGCAAGACAGTCGTTTTCACCGGCAAGCTGGAAACGATGAGCCGGGATGAAGCGAAAGCGCAGGCCGAACGGCTTGGGGCAAAGGCTGCCGGATCAGTAAGTGCGAAAACCGATTTGCTGGTGGCGGGGCCGGGGGCTGGCTCCAAATTGAAAAAGGCGGCAGACCTCGGCATTGAAGTGATTGACGAGGCAGGCTGGGCGGCAATTGTCGCGGATGCGGGATAAGGGCGGGACCAATGGCGGGCGCGATACACAATTTCTTCAGCTCGTTGCGGCGCGACCTTGAGGCACCGCACGAAGTGCGCCGCTTTGGCAGCGGGTGGTTCTCCGGCTTTTTCGCGCTGCTCCTGGCGATCAGCGGGCTGTTCATGGTTACGGCGCTGCGTTTCCCGGCTTGGTTCGCCACGCCAGAGCTCGAAGTCGTGAAGGAATGGGGCAGCTTTCGCGCGGCGGTTCATGTCATCTTGCTAACCAGTTACGCTCTGTCTTTGCTCAGCCTGCTGCTGCGCCCGCGAAAGGCGCTCGGCTTCTTCGCACTGATGATCGGGCTGGGTGCGGCTCTGATGGGTGGGGCCAACGTCCAACCGGAAGAAACGCGCAGCTGGGGGATGTTCTTCGGGCTAGATTTTTTCGTGGTAAACCTGCTCGCGACCGGCTTTATGTATGCGCCACTGGAGCGCCTGAAACCGCATAAGCGCGAACAGCGCCTGTTCCGGCCTGAATGGCGTGAGGACCTGTTTTATTTTCTCATCAGCTCGATGTTCGTGCAATTGCTGGGCTTCCTCGCGCTCGCGCCGTCGACGATTATCAACGAGAATACGAGCAGCTGGGATGCCTTCCGCGCCGGCGTCGCCAGCTTGCCGTGGATCGTGCAATTCGTGATCGTGCTGGTCGCATCGGACATGGTACAATACTGGTTCCACCGACTGTTCCACAAAGTGCCGTTTCTATGGGGCTTCCATGCGGTTCATCACTCTGCGCAGTCGATGGACTGGCTGGCAGGCAGCCGGATGCACTTTATCGAGATCATCCTGCTGCGCGGTATAACCTCGTTGCCCCTGTTCACCCTCGGCTTCAGCCCGTCTGTGATGCAGGCCTATCTCGGATTTGTCTACGTGTGGTCTTCGATGCTGCACGCCAATATCGGCGGCAATCTGAACACGCTGGGGCATTATCTCGCAACGCCGCGCTTCCATCACTGGCACCATGGGCTGGAGGATGAGGCGTTCGACGTGAACTTTGCGATCCACTTTCCGTGGCTCGACAAACTGTTTGGCACTTTTCATCTGCCCAAAAACCGCTGGCCGGGTAACTACGGCATCCCCGAAGATGTGCCGCGCTCCTATGGCGGCCAGTTTCTGTATCCGTGGACGCGAACGGGCAAGAAGACGAATGGTGGTGCGGGTCAGGAACCGGCGGAGTGATCCTCCACGACCTCCACTCCCAAGCCGCCCGCATAGCGGACTGTCTGAGGGCGCGCGGTGAGAAAGTGGCGGTGGCTGATGGCGCGACAGGCGGGTTGGTCATGGCTAGCCTGCTAACGGTGCCTGGCGCGCTGGAGTTCTTTGTTGGCGGCGGCGTGGTCTATTCGTTCAAGGCGCGCGATGCCCTGTTTGACCTGCCGCAGGACGCCTACAAGGGCATGCACTCTGCGACTGAGGAATACGCCCTGTTACAAGCTCGCGCCATCCGCGAGCGGATGGGCGGAGACTGGGGCCTTGCTGAAAGCGGCTCTGCGGGGGCAAGCAAACATCCGTTGGGCGTCGCCTCAGGTCGAAGCGTCGCCGCAGTGGTTGGACCGGATGTTGAACGGATTGCTGTTATAGAGACTGCCAGCGATGATCGCATTGCCAATATGGAGGCTTTCACTCGCAACACGCTCAACCTGATGGAACTGGCTTTGATCGGTCCCGCCGACGCTTAGTCGTTGGGCATTATGTAAATTTCACGCACGGATGCTGTTTTTGGCTGGCCGAGAGCGAAAAGCACTGCATTCGCTACATCTTCA
>Ga0207419_1002405_pt1 | contig 12392 bp, 9 predicted proteins | sample ElkSloMetagenome_4_FD_184723 | JGI IMG/M metagenome (GOLD analysis project Ga0207419, IMG submission 184723) | Hot spring microbial communities from Elkhorn Slough, Monterey Bay, USA - MD2A (version 2) | ecosystem: Environmental > Aquatic > Marine > Intertidal zone > Estuary: Microbial mat ... | reverse complement strand
ACCTGGGTCGTCCGCTGCGCTGGAACCCGGACAGGGAAACATTCGTGAGTGACCCCGAAGCAGAGAAGCATATGCACAGGGAGTACCGGGATGGGTATGATTTGAACGTTTAGTAGCTCACCGGGGCACAAAAAATTTTCACGCAAAGGCGCAAAGTCGCAGAGGAAATTTTAAGATGAGTAATTATCTGCAATCGGATTCCAGCCATTTAATCTGCCAAAGGCAGGCTGGGGGTGGTGTATGCACAGAAATATCCTTAAGAGACGCGAAGAAAAAAAACTTAGCGTCTTGCCGTCTTTGCGAGAAACAAACATTTGTGTCATTTTACATAACGAGAATTTATTAAAGACAAAACATTAAATCAACATGAACCTGAAAATTTATTACTTATTCACCTTTGTTATAATTTCAGCTTTTGCTTGTAACCCAAAAGTCGATCAACAGGAGCAAGAAGAACCACCACCCAATTTCATTCTTTTTATAACGGATGATATCAGCTACAACGACTTGGGCTGCTATGGTAATGAGATGGCCAAAACGCCCAACATCGATAGAATGGCCAGCAAGGGGCTGCTTTTTACCAATGCCTACCTCACCGCCAGTAGCTGCAGTCCCAGCCGTTGCAGTATTATTACCGGTCGCTACCCGCACAACACGGGGGCTCCTGAGTTGCACATAGACCTGCCTGAAAACCAGGCGATGTTTCCTCAATTAATGAAAGAAGCGGGCTATTATACGGTTCTTTCCGGCAAAAATCATATGGGTGAAGTGACCGAAAATGCTTTTGATACTATTGACTGGGGTGGCGGACCCGGAGGAGAAGAATTTTGGCTGGAGCATATCAGAAATCGCCCGGCAGATAAGCCATTTTTTTACTGGCTGGCTTCTCACGACGCGCACCGTAAATGGCAAATTGATAGCACCGCACCGGAATTTAACCCGGAAAATGTAAAGGTTCCACCCATGCTTTTTGATGGGCCCGCCACCCGCCAGGATCTGGCCAATTATTACCATGAAGTAAGCCGCACCGATTATTACCTGGGCAAAATCATGGAAACCCTGGAAGCAGAAGGTATTGCTGAAAACACCTATGTGATTTACATGACCGACAATGGCCGGCCCTTTCCCAGGGCCAAAACCAGGTGCTACGACAGCGGCATGAAAACGCCTTTTATCATTTGGAAAAAAGGAACCATCCAACCGGGAAAAACTGAATCATTAATTTCTGCAATCGATATCGCCCCCACCATTTTCGAATTGGCGGGTATGGAATCATCACCCAGGTTTCAGGGCGTGAGTTTTGCGAAGGTTTTAGCAGAGCCTGAATCGACTCCCAGGGATTTTATCTTTGCCGAGCACAACTGGCATGTGTATCAAAATCACGAACGCATGCTGCGAATGGGTGATTTCATGTACATCAGAAATGCCTTCAATCAAAAAATGAACATGTGCGTGGAGTCGGCTCCTGTTTTCCCTGCCGGTGTTGAGTTGTGGCAGGCTTATGAAGACGGGTTGACCAATCCAAAACAAGAAGACATTTTCATGGTACCCCGGCCGGAAGAGGAGCTTTATCATGTGGTTGAAGATCCGTATCAATTCAACAACCTGGCTGATAAGGACGAGTACCAGGCCACTTTGGAAGAGTGCCGCAGGATATTATTACAATGGGTGGAAGAAACCGGCGACAACATTCCTGAAAACCCCACACCCGACCGGGAAGACCTGCAGCGCAATCGCTATGATGACTTTGCTATTGGCGAAATGCCGGGCGAGAAATACGGGGCCGATACCATTACTAAAAAAGGACCGTGGCTGAAAGAACATATTAAATTATGAAGATGGAAAAGCTTAATAGAAGAACCTTTATAAAAAATGCAGCTTTATTGGCGGCAACATCAACTGTTTCCGTACCATCGAGAGCTGAGAATAAACAGGTCAACCTGATTTTCCGGGCCGATGACATGGGCATGTCGCATGCAGCCAACCTGGGATGTTTAGAATCATATCAAAAAGGGGTGGTTCGCTCTGTGGAGGTGATGGTGCCCTGCCCCTGGTTTCCGGAAGCAGCCGAAATGCTGGCCGACCACAAAGGTTTGGATGCCGGCTTGCACCTGACCCTCAACAGCGAATGGAAAACTTTCCGCTGGCGACCACTTACTTATGGCCCCAGTCTGATGGACGAGGAAGGCAACTTTTACCCGGGTTTTACACAACCGAAAGATAAAAATCAGCTGCTCAATGGCTGGAAGCTGCCAGAGGTGGAAAAGGAACTGCGGGCGCAAATAGAATTAGGCTTGAAAAAGATTCCTCATTTGACGCACTTCTCCGACCACATGTTTTTCTCCCGGGAACCGGCCATTGAGGCGTTGCTGGTAAAGCTCTCTGATGAGTACCAGCTGTTTTATGAAAATAAACAAGCCGGTTTGGCTTTTGCCCCTAAAGTTGAAAAGGATATTGAAAAAAATGATGATCAATTGGAAGCTATGAAAGCACGTATTGCTAATTTAAAACGGGGTAACTGGATCATCATTACACATCCTTCAGCTGGCACGGAAGAGGCACATGCTATCAGGGGTAGCAAAGATGATATCGGTTACAAAAGGAACCTGAGCAGGCAATTGTTGATAAATCCTGAGTTGGTACAGTATTGCCAGGAGCGGGTGAATTTAGTGGCTTATAAGAATTTGATATAAATTTAAGAATTATGACACAAAGAAGAGAATTTATTAAAAAAGCCATGTTGGGTGCCAGCACTTTGGCTTTAGCGCCATTGGCAAAACTAAAAGCCAAAGACAAATCCATCGAACTGGGGTTGATTTCCAATACCTTGAAAAATGAATTTGAGCAGGATTATAAAGCAGCACTGAAAGTGGTGGCCAAAATTGGTTACACCTACATTGAAAGCAGCGTACCCAAAGCCGCAAAATCTGCTGCTGAATTTAAAGCTGCCATTGATGCTAGTGGAATGAAATCAGTGGGCACCGGAGCCAGCATGGGCAATTACCTGGAAGATTTTGATGCCAAAAAGAAGGTGGCGGAAACCCTGGGCTGCAAATATTTAATTTGTTATTATCCCTGGATGTCGTCTGCAGAAAACCTGAAAATGGATGAAGTGCTCGAAACTGCTGACCGCATCAATCAAATGGGTAAAAAAGCCAAAGAAGCTGGTTTTCGCTTTGCCTGGCACAACCATGCTAAGGAGTTTGTAGACATTGACCACCGCCAGGCCTTTGATATTCTGATGGAAAATACCGACCCGGAATACAGCACCATACAGCTGGACTGGGGTTGGGCAGTAGAAGGTGGCCGGGATCCAATTGAACTTTTTAAAAAATATCCCGGGCGATTCGAGCTGGCCCATCTTCGCGACAAGCACAATAGTCGAAAAGGTGGCTCTGCCTGTCCGGGTCAGGGATTGATTGATTTCGAACCCATCATCAAGGCGGCCAGGCAAACCGGAGGCACCCAATATTTCATCGTGGAGCATCCTGCCCAGGATGGAATAGAATGTGCCCGGGTGAGTTATGAATATTTAAGTAAAATAATGTAAAAGCAATAAATCTAAAATATTATGAAAGATAACAGGAGAAATTTTATTAAAAAATCGGTGATGACAGCTGCCGGTGTGTCAGTAATGCCTGCCGGCCTGTTTGCGCAAAAGGTGGCCCCCAGCGACCAGGTAAATGTTGGGCTGATTGGCTGCCGGGGCAAAGGCTATAACCTGCTCAGAAATCACCTGAACATTCCGGGAGTGAAAGTTATCGGTATGGCCGATGTGGATAAAAATGTGCTGGAAGAAAGAGCCGGCGACGTGTTGACCAACTTCAAGCAAAAGCCAAAGCTGTATGGTGACTACCGTAAAATGTTGGAAGATAAAGACCTGGATGCGGTAATCATTGGTACGCCCGACCACTGGCACTGTCTCAACTTGGTACATGCCTGCCAGGCCGGTAAGGATGTGTACGTGGAGAAGCCATTGGCCAATTCCATAGAAGAATGCAACGTGATGGTGGCCGCCAAGGATCGCTATAATCGCGTGGTGCAGGTAGGCCAGCAGCAACGCAGCATGACACTGTTCAATGAAATAATGGATTACATCAAATCAGGTAAAATAGGCACCCTTACTAAAGTTAATATCTGGGGTAATTTTGATTACGGCCTGGGCTTACCCAAAGTTCCCGACCAGCCGGTGCCGGAAGGCGTTGATTTTGACTTTTGGTTAGGGCCCGCGCCGAAAAGGACCTTCAATCCTTCCCGCTTCCATGGCAAGTGGCGCCATTTCTGGGACTATGGCGGCGGCTTGATGACCGACTGGGGCGTGCATTTGATTGACATGGCACTTTGGGCCAAGGATGCCACTTATGCTCCCACTGTGGTGATGGCTTCAGGCCATAATCTCACTCACCTGGACCATGCCCGTGAAACTTACGAGACCTTATCAGTAGTGTACAAAATGAAGGACTACACCATCAACTGGGATCATACCGCTTCTGCGAAAGTGGGACCTTATGGCATGTCGTACGGCATTGAATTCATTGGCGATGAAGGCACGGTGGTAGCCGACCGGAGCAAGTACTACATTTATGCCGGTGGCGAGCGTATTGAAAAAGAGATGGATAAGCAGGACGACCATGCGGAAAATTTCATCCAATGCATCAAAACCAGGGAAACACCAAAGTGCCCGATAGAAGCAGGCAGGAATGTGGCCCTTTACGCGCACATGGGCAATATTGCTGTACGTTCGGGTGAAAATATGCTGGTTTGGGATGAGGCCAAAAACAAGTTTACCAATTCCGAAAAGGCCAATGCATACATCAAGCCGGAATATCGCAAGCCGTGGGAGTTTCCAAAGGTGTAGGATGTTAAACACTTACCAGTTGCTAACGATTAATGAGAAACAATAATGAACAAAGCTTTATTTATATCCATTTTACTTCTTTTTTCAAATTTAGTGGTGGCTATCAATCCGCCCAAAAATTTAAAAGTTGACTACAACAGCCAATCCATGGGCGTGGATGTGCCCCATCCGGGTTTTTCCTGGGAAGTGGGTGATCTTGCCCGGGGAGCGGTTCAATCGGCCTATCGCATCATCGTCAGCTCCTCAGCGGATTTATTGGCCCGGGGAGAGGGTGACCTGTGGGATAGCAAAAAGGTAAATTCCAACCAGACCATTCAGGTAAAGTACCAGGGTAATCCTTTGCAGTCAATGACCCGCTACTACTGGGCGGTGAAAACCTGGAATGCTGATGGGCAGGCTTCAGAATTCAGTAAACCTGCCTGGTTTGAAACCGGTATCTTATCACCTGCAGAATGGCAGGCAAAATGGATAAGTGACCATCGGGAACCACCGGAGAAGCTGGAAGACTTTTACGACCAGATTCCGGTACCTCTTTTCCGCAAAGTGTTTAACCAGGCAAGAGAAATCAAAAATGCCCGGCTTTACATCAGCGGACTAGGTTATTATGAAGCTTATTTGAATGGAGAAAAAATAGGCGATCACTGGCTGGACCCGGGCTGGACACAATATGCAAAAACGGTTTACTACGTAGCTCATGATGTGACTGATTGGGTGCAAACCGGTGAAAACGTGCTGGGAGTGATGCTGGGCAATGGCTGGTACAATCCGCTGCCCATGAAAATGTTTGGCCACAACCTGCGGGAGGTGCTTACCATTGGCCAACCCAAATTAATAGCCCAATTAAAGCTGGAATATGAAGATGGCTCGACAGAATTCGTCACCAGTGACGAAAGCTGGAAAACAAACACCGGCCCCATCATTAAGAACAACATTTACCTGGGAGAATGGTACGATGCCCGCGAGGAACAGCCGGGATGGAAAAAAGCGGATTTCAATGATAAAAGCTGGCGAAAAGCTAAATCGGCAGAGGCACCTGCCGGTGAGTTGAAATGGCAATTCATCCCACCCATTAAACACACCAAAACGCTGCAGCCGGTTACAATTTCAGAGCCTCAGGAGGGCGTTTACATCATGGATTTGGGGCAGAATTTCGCCGGTGTGATTCGGTTCAAAGTCCGAGCGCCGGAAGGTACAGAAATAAAATTTCGCTATGGCGAATTGTTGCTGGAAGATGGCAACCTGGACATTCGCTCTACTGCCGCTGCGCAGATTAAACATGGCCAGGGCGGTCCCGGTGCGCCCAGGGTAGCCTGGCAGGAAGACCGCTACATTTGTAAGGGAGCAGGTGTGGAGGTTTTTGAACCTAAATTTACCTTCCATGGCTTTCGTTACGTGGAGATTACCGGCCTTCCTTACAAGCCATCGCTGAACGATTTGCAAGGGCTGCGACTTAATTCAGACCTACCGGACAACAGTGCTTTCACCTGCTCCAATCCGCTTTTCAATCGAATTCAGGAAGTAACCGAGTGGACCATGCTTAGCAATGTGTTCAGTGTGGAATCCGATTGCCCGGCCCGGGAAAAGTATGGCTATGGTGGCGACATGGTAGCCGTGGGAGAAGCCTACCTTTACAACTATGATATGGCCAATTTTTATACCAAGTCTGTGAGGGATTTCAGTCGTGATGCTTTACCCGATGGTGCCATGTCGGAATGTGCACCCAATATCGGGGTAAATGCCAAAGGCGTAACCGATGAAAGCGGACCGGTGGGCTGGACCCTGGCGCATCCATTTTTGCTGGATAAGCTTTATCAATACTACGGAGACATAGAACTGGTAAAAGAACAGTACCAACCCCTGAAGGATTTGGTGGATTTCTACCACCACAATGTACCAGACCACATCATCATGGTAGGCATTGGCGACCACAAATGTGTAGACCAGCGACCAACACCGGTCTCCAGCACTGCTTTTTACTATCACCATGTAAAAATTCTGTCTAAAATGGCTGGACTGCTGGATAAAGAACAGGATCGAAAATTTTACAGTGAGTTGGCGGAAAAGATCAAGTCGGCTTTCATAGAAAAATTTGTAGACCAGGACAATGGGCAGGTGTATACCCACATTCAGGCAGCGCAAGTATTTGCGCTGTATTATGATTTACTTCCTGAAGGTTTACAGGAAAAAGCACTGGATTTGCTCAAAGATGAAATCATGATTAAACACAACGGTCACCTGGCCACCGGCATTTTTTCTACCAAAATGATGCTGAATGTACTCAGCGATGAGAATCTGGATTGGGTTAACTACCTGATGATTAACCAAAAGGATTATCCTGGCTATGGCTACATGATTGCCAATGGCGCTACCACCCTTTGGGAAAACTGGGGCATGATACCGGACCATTCCATGAATCACCCCATGTTTGGTTCAGTGAGTGAATGGTTTTACCGGTCGGTGCTGGGTATTCAACAAGCTGATAACTCATTGGCCTTCAGTGATATCATCATTAAGCCGGCGATTGTAGACGGGCTTACCTTTGCTGAAGGTCATTATCATTCAGTGCGGGGCAAGATAGGCAGTAAGTGGTGGAAATTGGGGGATGACCTGATGATAGATGTAGAAATTCCGGCCAATACCACGGCAAAAATTTATCTACCGCGACTCCATCACCGGGCAGCGCCTGAAATTTACGAAAGTGATGTACCGGTGCCATTACAAAAAGAAAATAATCACGAGCATATAAAATTTGTGGATAGCACTAACCAGCATTTTATTTTGCAGGTTGGGGCAGGCACGTATCATTTCAAGGTAATTCACTAAAAATTTGAAAAAATGAAGATTGTACATTATCTATTATTGGCAATAGCAATTTTATGTGTTGCCTGTAATGCTGAAAAGCAAACCTCAGAAAACCAAAGACCCAACATTTTCTTTGCCCTGGCCGATGACATCAGTTATCCTCACATGGGCGCTTATGGCATGGATTGGATTAAAACACCGACCTTTGACCGGGTAGCCGATGAAGGCTTGTTGTTTACCAATGCTTACACTCCCAACTCTAAATGTTCTCCTTCACGGGCTTCCATACTTACCGGTAGGAACTCCTGGCAACTGGAAGCCGGGGCCAACCACATTGTAGACTGGCCGGAAAAATACAAAACTTTTACCGATGCACTTTCCGCGGCAGGATATCACGTGGGCTATACCGGCCGGGGTTATGACCCCAGGGTCAATGGAAAGCAAACTTCTATTGGTGGAAAAGCTTACAACCAGTTGCGCCATGAAACACCTACCAGTCACATGAGCAACATTGATTATGCAGCCAATTTCGAAGCATTTTTACAAGAGCGGGAGGAAAACCAACCCTACTTTTTCTGGTACTCGGCCTCCGAAGCACATCGACGCTATGAGTTTAAATCGGGAGCAACCCTGGGTGGAAAAGACCCCTCCCACATTGAAGAGGTACCAGCCTTTTGGCCCGACAACGATACCGTGCGGCATGATATGCTGGATTATGCTTTTGAAATTGAATACTTCGACCAGCAGCTGGCCAGGATGATTGAGCGCATTGAAACCATGGAAGAGCTGGATAACACCATCATCATTGTAACTGCAGATAACGGAATGCCATCACCGCGCATCAAAGGGCAGGCGTATGAAATCAGCACCCATATGCCGTTGGCCATCATGTGGGGTAATGGCATCAAAAACCCGGGACGAACCATTGAAGATTTTGTCAATTTCATCGACTTTGCGCCAACTTTCATTGAACTGGCTGAGGCCAATGCAGAAGAAGCCGGAATGTTTCCGATTACCGGTAAAAGCCTCACCGGCATTTTCTACACGGAAAAGGCAGGCAAAACCGGATTAGGGCATGATTATGTTTTGTTAGGTAAAGAGCGCCACGATGTAGGCAGGCCCAATGACGTGGGATATCCCATTCGCGGGCTGGTAAAAGATAATTACCTCTACCTGCACAATTTCGAACCCGACCGCTGGCCAGCAGGAAATCCTGAAACCGGCTATACAAATACAGATGCCTCGCCCACCAAAACTGTTATCCTGAATGACCGTCGTAGTGGTGAGGAAATGCAACATTGGCAATTATGTTTTGGCAAGCGACCACGGGAAGAGCTTTATGACATTAAAAATGATTTTTACAATGTAAATAATCTGGCTGATGATCCTCAATATGCCGAACTAAAACAGCAAATGAAAGAAGAACTTTTCGCTAAGCTAGCTGAAGAAGGTGATCCGCGCATGAGTGGCAATGGACAGGTATTTGAAGAATATCCATACGCCAGGGACAACAGTCGTAATTTTTATCCCCGCTTTATGCGTGGCGATACCACTTTGCTCTGGCGATGGGTAGACTCTACCGATGTAGAGTGGGACATGGTGGATAGTATCAGAAGTAGTGGTAATTATGAATTTGATGCTTTATGAAAGCTGAAAATTGGAAAATAGTTTTTCATTTGTCGTAAGGTTGGATTCATCAGGGAGCAACCAGTTTACTTGCTGATAAGACAGACCTTCAGATTAAATTTTAGGTGCTTAACGATATTAAAGAAGCCCTGAAAAGTTGGAGTCCAATTGATGCTTCTAGTGAATGCCAAAATGTATATTAGAAAATTTTGTGTAAGTTTTAAAAGAAAATCAATCCTTGCATTTTGTTTATCTTTACAGGAAGCTAAAATATAGCACCAATAAATTTGTACAAGTATAATTTGACAAGTTTTAACAATTTTAAAAAATGATCATTGAAAGAACAGATAAAGAAATTCTGATTAGGATTCCTAATACAGTTGATTTAGAAGGAGCCCAGAGAATAATTGATTATATTAATTATCAAGAGGTTACCTCAGGTTCAAAAGCCAGACAAGAAGATGCTGATAATTTAGCAAATGAAATTAACCTGTCATGGTGGGAAAAAAATAAAAATTCGTTTTTAGAATGATTGTAGTAATCGATTCTAATATTGTTTTCAGTGCAATGTTAAACACGAATAGTTTAATTGGAGATTTAATTCTTAACTCACAAGAAGTATTTAAATTTCGAACGTGTAATTTTTTAGCAACTGAAATTCATCTACATTGGGATAAAATTCAACAAGTATCAAAACTATCGGATGAGCAATTGCAAGAATCAAAAAGGTTAATTTATAAAAGAATTGATTTTATAGATGAGCGTCAAATTCCTAAGAAATACAGGATTATAGCTTTTGAAATGGTTAAAGATGTAGATATAAAGGATTTGGTATTCGTTTCTTTAAATGAATATAGTAAGTCTATTCTATGGACTGGAGACAAAAAATTGATAAATGGACTCAGAGCAAAGGGATATCAAAATGTACTCTCTACAGAAGAACTACTTAAATTACGCTTGGCAATTGAAAGAAAGAAGAAATTATAATATTTCTTTATAAAATCTAACTTATGCCTTTTTATAATTGCGCAAACCAATAGCAGCTAGTTAATTTCCTTTTTTAATGTCAAATCTTATCAACATTTAATTATGAAACTATTGATTTACTTTACTCTTATGTATTTTACCCCTGTCACCCTTCATGCTCAAAACCCCCGCACCATTTGGCTGGACGAACTCGACATCAGCAAGGTAACCCAGGATAGAAGCGAGCCCAAACGAAACCTGAACACGCAGGGCGACCCCATTTCGATGGGCGGAAAAATTTACCAGCGAGGCCTGGGTACCCATGCCAGCAGTACATTTTACATTAGGCTCAAAGGCGGCACTGAAAAGTTCAGCGCGATAGTTGGTTTGGATGACGCGGTGCGGCACCTGGAAGGCTCGCCGCAGGAATTCATGGTAATTGGCGATGACAAAATCCTCTGGCGCAGTGGCTTGATGGGGCAGGTGGATTATCCTAAAACCTGCGAAGTAGACTTGACCGGAGTGGATGTACTGCTGCTAATGGTGCGGCATGGCAAAGGCAAATTTCGTGGAGAGGTTAATTGGGCCAATGCTAAATTTGAAGTTACAGGTGATAAACCGGAAGCATTTATTCCTAAGGGAAAAGAACCCTATTTGCTTACCCCGGCAGCAGGCGAAAATCCCAAAATTAACGGGCCCTCTGTTTTTGGTGCTCGGCCTGGTGCTCCTTTCTTTTATAAAATACCGGCCACAGGCAAGGCACCATTGACCTACCAGGTTGAAAATTTGCCGAAAGGCTTACAAGTAAACGAAACCAATGGTGTGATCACCGGTACCACTCCTCAAGCAGGTGAATACCCGGTTATGCTGCTTGTGCAAAATAAAAAAGGTGAAGACAGTATACCTTTCACCATTAAAGTAGGGGAGACCATTGCCCTCACACCGCCCATGGGCTGGAACAACTGGAATGCTTATGGCAAAAATTTCGATGAGAAAATAATTCGTGAAACGGCTCGGGCATTCGTGGAGCACGGTTTGATTGACCATGGCTGGACCTACGTGAACATGGACGACGGCTGGCAGGGTGCGCGAGGCGGCGAGTACAATGCCATCCTGGCCAATGAAAAATTTTCTGACATGAAAAAAATTACAGATGACATCCATGACATGGGCTTGAAAGTGGGCATTTACTCTACTCCCTGGAAGCTTAGCTACGCAGGTTACATCGGCAGCTCGGCCGATACTCCGGACGGGAAGTACCCGTACGAATACAATGAATTTCAAAGCCGGTTTGGCGTATACCCTTTTTATGAAGCAGATGCCAAACAGTGGGCCGATTGGGGTATCGATTACATGAAGTACGACTGGCATCCCAATGATGTGGCCCATACCGCAGTGATGTATGATGCCCTTAAAAAATCGGAGCGTGATATTTACTTCAGCTTGTCCAATTCATCGCCGTTTTCTGAAATTGAAGAACTAAGCAAGCACGCTAACTCCTGGCGCACCACCGGTGACATTATCGATACCTGGGGCTCGGTGTATTCCATTGTGCAGCAAATGGACCGCTGGCAGCCCTACAGCCGCCCCGGCCACTGGAATGATGCCGATATGCTGGTGGTAGGCTGGCTGGGCGGTGGCCATGGCAACCTGCACTATACCCGGCTTACCCCATCCGAACAATATACCCACATCAGCCTTTGGGCCATGTTTGCTTCTCCTATGCTACTTGGGTGCGACCTTACCCGGCTGGATGAATTTACCATCAACCTGCTTACAAACAATGAAGTACTGGCCATTAACCAGGACCCGCTGGGAGCAGGAGCTGGTAGAGTTTATCAAAACGAGCTGGTAGAAATCTGGAGTAAGGACCTGGCCGATGGCAGCAAGGCAGTGGCATTGTGCAACTTTGGGCTCAATCCCACGGAAGTGAAGATGGACTGGGAGATGCTGGGCATCGAAGGAGAAAAGATGCTGCGAGACGTCTGGCGGCAAAAAGACATTGGTAAATATGAGGATAAATTTGCCTCGGAAGTACCAGGGCACGGTGTGTTGTTGTTGATGATTAAAAATAACTGAGTTTTAGTATGCTTTAAAGGTTGCCGAATATTATTTTTATAGTTTTGTTCTTTCTTCAAAC
>Ga0207419_1002403_pt1 | contig 12397 bp, 10 predicted proteins | sample ElkSloMetagenome_4_FD_184723 | JGI IMG/M metagenome (GOLD analysis project Ga0207419, IMG submission 184723) | Hot spring microbial communities from Elkhorn Slough, Monterey Bay, USA - MD2A (version 2) | ecosystem: Environmental > Aquatic > Marine > Intertidal zone > Estuary: Microbial mat ... | reverse complement strand
TTCCCAACGCATTCTGTTATTTCCGGTGCTTTCCTGAATCTGGGCAAATAGTGAAGCATAATCATTACCAAAATCATAGCGAATGGCATTTGCTGTTTGTACTTTACCCACATAAATTCTAATAAATTAGGTGATTTATAATTCACTGTTATTCCAGTTTTTAAACTTATAACATCTGCCATTTCCTGAAAGGTCATATTTTTTGAAGTTGTTAGAGGATAGGATTTATATTGGTGTTCACTTAAATTCATGAGAATATTAGCCGTAACTATTCCGATATCACTAACATCAATCAGACTGAATTTAGCATTTCCTGCAGGTAGAAAAATCCGTTTATTATGCTTTAGTTCATAATGCAGTGTTGTTGTAAAGTTTTGCATAAAATAAGCCGGTCTGAGAAAAGTATACGGAATTTTACTTTCAATGATTAACTGTTCAATTTTATAATGCGGAATAAAGGTATTGTCCTCGACACCCTGAACAGATAAGAAAATGATGTGTTTAAGGTTCTTCCTTTTTGCAATATCAATAATAGGCTTTATAGATGAGTTTATATCTGAAATTTGAGGAGGCCTTAGTAAAAACAAAACTTCATTATCTGATATGGCAACCTCAAAACCCTCAGGTTTATTAAAATCAAAATTTACCAATTCAACACTAGAAAAGGCCAATTGGTCTTTGGCTTTATTTTTATTTCTAACGCCTGCTTTGATGACAGCTTCAACAGTTGAGGAATCAAGAGCTTTAATCACTTCCTGACCCACATTACCTGTGGCTCCGGTAACAAAAACATTCATTTCTATTTTATTGTTTTTTCATATTTTTCTGCAAAAGCTTTCATTTCTCCTAAAATCGGGAGTGCTTCATGACCAATCTCAGTAAGTTCATATTCCACTCTTGGCGGCACTTCACCGTAATTTATGCGTTTTACCAATTTACCGTCTATCAGAGTCTTAAGCTCCTGTAATAGCATTTTTTCACTGATATCCGGAATACTTTTTTTGAGTTCAGACGGTCTTTGGGCCTTACCCTTTAACTGAAACATGATCAATAGTTTCCATTTACCACCTACCAGCTCTAAAGTTGTTCTTATTGGACATCTTGCTGTGACATGTATTGATTTCATTTATACTTACTTTTAAGTTAGTACTATACTTTTTGAATGTACATCAAAACTAAATATTTTTGTAGAAAAAATTCTAATTCAATAAAAATACTTTGCTATGAAGACAATTGCATTATTTGGTGGCACAGGTAGAACCGGTCAAAGATTTCTCGATAAGGCTTTATCAGAAGGTCATTCTTTAAAAGTTTTAGCCAGAGATAAAAAGAAATTGAAACAGAATCATGAAAATTTAAAACTTGTTGAAGGTGATGTCTTAAATCCAGAAGATGTCAAAAAGGTTGTAAAAGGAGCTGACATTGTAGTTAGTCTGTTTGGTCATGTAAAGGGTTCACCAAGCGCACTGCAGACCGACGGAACGAAAAACATTATAAAAGCTATGCAAGAGTTTGAGGTTAGTCGAATCATTTCACTGTCAGGTGGTGGTTTGCCTTTTCCTGAAAAAGACCAACCAAAATTTGTTGATAAACTAATTAGATATATTATGAAATTAGCAGTTCCTAAAGTGCTTAATGATGCTATAGCTCATGCAGAAATACTAAAAAAGAGTGATCGTGAATGGATGATCGTTCGTGGTCCAAGACTAACTAATGATGAAGAAAAAGGAACATACAAAGTCGGCTGGGTTGGTGTAAATGCCAGCACAAAAATCAGCCGTTCAGATCTGGCTCACTTTATTTTAAAACAGGTAGAAGACTTTGAATTCAATCAGCAGATGCCTTTTGTAAGCGAATAAATGTTAAAAGCATAAAATTCAAATCTTTAAAAGTAAAATCTTAAACTACATTGCTTAATGTCATAAATAAAATTTAAACAACCTTTATTCATATAGTTAGCATAATGTGACATCCTATTAATAAATCAAAATCATTCAATAGGATTTAGCTTACCACAATTTTGTCGTATTTTTGCGGTTTATAAGCTTAACTTAACTACAATATGCTTTCATTTTTTTCAAAAGATTTTAGACTCTATTTTGCAGTAATTCATAATAATAAATTTGATAAAACTGACTTAGAAAAGCTCGGTTGGTTGCTTGGTGGTGCTAAATTATTGGAGAATACAAGCACAGAAAATCATTTTATTGGACCTCGTGCTAACATGATTACGCCCTGGTCTACTAATGCAGTTGAAATCACGAAAAACATGGGGTTTGAAGGCATTGAACGGATAGAAGAATTGACTGCAGTTGATAAAGATTTTAAGGAATATGACTACATGCTATTCCAGAAATATGAAACATTAGATGAACATATTTTTGATGTAGACATTGAACCTGAACCAGTTATGAACATCGAGGATATTTCAGCTTATAACAAATCGGAAGGCTTAGCTTTAAGTGAAGACGAAATAAAATATCTTGAAGATTTAAGTGTAAAGATAAAAAGACCTTTGACAGATGCTGAAGTATTTGGCTTTTCACAGGTTAATTCAGAGCACTGTCGTCATAAAATATTCAATGGCGAATTTATAATTGATGAAAAAACTAAAGGCGAGTCTTTATTTTCAATGATAAAGAAAACTTCAAGAAAAAACAGCAATGAAATCGTTTCAGCCTACAAAGACAATGTTGCGTTTGTTAATGGCCCAAAAATTAAGCAATTCGCCCCAGAAATAGCAGATGAAGCTTCACTTTACAAAAATAGAAGTGTACAATCCGTTATATCCCTTAAAGCTGAAACGCATAATTTCCCAACCACGGTAGAACCTTTCAATGGTGCAGCCACGGGAAGTGGAGGCGAGATCAGAGACAGAATGGCTGGAGGTCGTGGTTCAATTCCTCTAGCAGGCACAGCCGTCTACATGACGTCATATTCTAGATTGGATAACAAAAAAGCCTGGGAAAAAGCTATAAAACCTAGACCTTGGTTATACCAAACGCCTTTAGATATTTTAATCAAAGCTTCGAATGGTGCCTCAGATTTCGGAAACAAATTTGGACAACCCCTCATTTGTGGTTCCCTACTTACTTTTGAACATAAAGAAAACAATGAAACTTTGGGTTTTGATAAAGTTATCATGCTGGCTGGAGGTGTTGGCTATGGTTTAAAAAAACAAGCTCAAAAAAATACACCAAAAAAAGGTGATAAAGTGATCATCCTTGGCGGTGACAACTATCGTATAGGTATGGGTGGCGCTGCAGTATCTTCCGCAGATACCGGCGATCAGGAATCTCACATTGAACTTAATGCTGTGCAAAGGGCTAATCCTGAAATGCAAAAAAGAGTCTCAAACGCAATACGCGCTTTGGTTGAGTCTTCAGAGAATCCAATTATTTCGATTCATGACCATGGAGCTGGCGGACACTTAAATTGTTTAAGCGAATTAGTTGAAGAAACTGGTGGACATATTAATTTAGATAAACTTCCAGTTGGTGATAAAACCCTCTCAGCAAAAGAATTAATCGGTAACGAATCCCAGGAGAGAATGGGACTCATCTTATCTCCTAAAGACACTGAAACACTTCGTAAAATTGCAGCACGTGAAAGAGCACCATTTTACGAGGTTGGAGTTATCACAGGCGATCATAGGTTCATTTTTGAGAGTGAAACTAATGGAGAAAAGCCGATGGATTTAGATCTGGCTCATTTGTTTGGGAATTCTCCTAAAACCATTTTGAGAGATAATTTGGTTGACAAAACATTCACAGAACTTGAATATAATCCAGAAACTCCAAAAACCTACCTAGAACATGTGCTTCAATTAGAAGCAGTAGCTTGTAAGGACTGGTTAACGAATAAAGTTGACCGATGTGTTTCCGGTCGGGTAGCGAAGCAACAAACCGTTGGAAAACTTCAGCTTCCACTTAATAATTGTGGAGTAGTTGCTCTCGATTATGAAGGGACACAAGGTATTGCAACATCAATTGGTCATTCACCTGTTTCTGGTCTTATCAATCCGAAGGCAGGTTCTCAAAATTCAATAGCAGAAGCTTTGACCAATCTGGTTTGGGCTCCATTAGAAAAAGGTTTAAAATCAGTTTCATTATCTGCAAACTGGATGTGGCCCTGTAAAAACCCAGGTGAAGATGCAAGACTCTATGATGCTGTGGAAGCTGCATCTGAGTTTGCCATAGATTTAGGCATTAATATTCCAACAGGCAAAGATTCTTTGTCTATGAAACAAAAATATAAAGATGAAGATGTTCTTGCTCCGGGAACTGTTATCATTTCCGCGGCTGCGCATTGTAATAATATTGCCAATGTCATAGAACCTGTATTACAAATCAATGGTGATAGTTTATATTATATAAATATGAGTCAAGATGACTTCAAGCTTGGCGGCTCATCATTTGCACAAACTTTAAGCAAAATTGGACAAGATACCCCAGAAATAAAAAATGCTGAGTTTTTTAAAAATGCCTTTAATGCTATTCAGGAGTTGAATGCTAAAAATTTAATTTTAGCAGGTCACGATGTTTCATCAGGTGGATTAATTACTTGTTTACTAGAGATGTGCTTTTCTGATATTAACATCAGTGCAAATATTGACTTATCAACATTTGATCAATATGACATCGTCAAGACCCTATTTGCTGAAAATGCGGGCGTTGTTATTCAAGCAAAAGAAGATGGAGCCGTTGAAAAATTTTTAGACAAAAACAATATCGAATATTTTAAGATTGGTAAATGTGTACGTCAACGTTTGTTAACCATTAATCATCAACAGAGTAGCTTTGAATTTGACGTTTCAAAATGTAGAGATATTTGGTTTAAAACGTCATATGATTTAGATAAGAATCAAACTCCAAAAGATTTAGCTAAGGCGCGTTTTGAGAATCATAAAAATCAACCATTACAATATGTATTTCCACAAAATTTTGTCGGAAAACCTAAAAAATCAAGCTCAAAGAAAATTAAAGCTGCAATCATAAGAGAAAAAGGATCTAATTCTGAGCGAGAAATGGCAAAGGCTCTTGATTTAGCGGGCTTTGAAGTCAAAGATATTCACATGACCGATTTAATTTCAGGTCGTGAAAATCTGGAAGACATTCAGTTTTTAGCTGCTGTTGGAGGCTTTTCAAATTCAGATGTTTTAGGCAGTGCTAAAGGTTGGGCAGGAAGTTTCCTTTATAATAAAAAAGCCAAAACGGCGCTTTATAATTTCTTTAATAGAGAAGATACACTCTCTTTAGGCGTATGTAATGGATGTCAACTCTTTATAGAGCTTGGTCTTTTACATCCTGATGATGACGAAAAACCAAAGATGCTTCATAACGATTCACACAAATTTGAATGTCAGTTCACCTCCGTTGAAATTCAAAATAACAATTCGGTGATGTTGTCGAATTTGGCAGGAATGAAATTAGGAATTTGGTCAGCGCATGGAGAAGGCAAATTTAGTTTTCCCTATGCTAAAGAAAGTTACAACATTGTTGGAAAATATGCTTACGATGCATTTCCTGCAAATCCAAATGGATCGCAATACAATACTGCTATGCTCACTGATAACTCCGGTAGACATTTAGTTATGATGCCACATCTTGAGCGGTCTATTTTTCCTTGGAATTGGGCTTACTATCCCAAGGACCGAACTGAAGACAAAATCACGCCATGGCTGCTTGCTTTTGAAAATGCTGCAAAATGGCTAAAAGATGGAAATATTTCAATCTTAGAAAAATAAAATAATGGAAATTTTCATACCTATTCTTACAATTCTCATTGGTTTGGGCATCGGCTTTACATTGGGTAAATATGTGGCTAATTTATCTAAAAAAGCTAATGAAAATCAATGGCAGGAACAGAACAAACAATTGCAAAATCAAGTTGGATATTTTGAAAAACAAATCGCTGACCTAAAGTCTGAACATGATAAAGAGATAGATACAATAAAAACAGAAAGAGAGCAAATCAGAAAAGATAAAGATGAAACCGCAACCCAATTTACGCGTATTCAATCTGAGAATAAATTCCTATCAGAAAAATTAGATAATCAAAAAACCGAAATTGAAGATCTTCAAAAAAAATTCACCAAAGAATTCGAAAATCTGGCCAATAAAATTTTAGACCAGAAATCACAAAAATTTACAACTTCTAACAAAGAAAATATTGAACAAATCCTGAATCCACTCAAAGAGAAAATCAAGAATTTTGAAGAAAAAGTGCAGAAGAATCAGGATAATTTTAATGATAAGAATGCGCGGCTAGATGAGGTGATAAAACGTCTTAATGAAGAAAACAGAAAGATGAGCGAAGAGGCCGATAAACTGACCAAAGCGCTTAAGGGTGAAAGTAAAACTCAGGGAAACTGGGGCGAATTGATTCTCGAAAGGGTTCTGGAAAAGTCTGGTTTGACTAAAGGGCGTGAGTACGATGTGCAACAAAGCTTTACTGATGATGAGGGTTCTCGTTTTATGCCTGATGTAGTCATCAACCTACCGAATGAGAAGCAGATGATTATCGATTCAAAAGTAAGTTTGACCGCTTATGAACGCTATGTTAATTCAGAGGACGACACTGAAAAAACGCTACATCTAAAAGCGCATCTCAAATCACTCAAAAACCACATTAAGCAACTGAGTGACAAAAATTATCAGAATTTAGGGTATAAAAAATCACCTGATTTTGTTTTGATGTTTATTCCGATTGAACCGGCGTTATACTTAGCTCAGAATGAAGATCAAAATTTTTATTACGCTGCCTTTAAAGACAATATTCTTTTGGTAAGTCCTACTACCCTATTGTCCACATTGAGAACTGTCGATATGATCTGGAGTAACGAAAAGCAACAACAAAATGCCAACGAAATTGCCAATCACGCCAGCAATTTATACGATAAGTTCTCCAATCTCTTAGATGAATTAGAAACCCTCGGCAAACGCATTAAGTCTACAGACAATGCCTATGTTTCAGCTATGAAAAAATTGACAGGACAGCAAAATCTAGTCAAAGATATTGAAAAACTACAGGAGCTTGGCGTAAAGACCAACAAACAAATTAGTCCAAAGTGGATTAAAAAGGCCAATGCAGGTCTGATTGATAAGGATAATCGATTTGATGAAGAATTAAATATTGAAGATTAATCCAGGTATCAAGATCTTAAAAATTCTTCAAAAGACACGGCTCTATCTTCCTTTTTACTTGATAATTGTAAGTAATTACAATCTTATAATTTACGATTTTGTTTTGGCTACAACTTAGTAATAATCGCTTTTATTCTCTCTTTAATTGCAGTGTTTGCAAACGTATTTGATTATGATAAATTCAATGATATAGCCTCGGAAGATTATTTGGAATCCAAACACAAAACCAAAGTTCAAATATCTGATAAATTATGGGATGTAGTAAGCATCTCCAACATCATCTCTTAAATTTAAAAATGGAGGCCATTGGATACGAAAGAGAGTTCATCCGCTATAAAATTCATTTTAACTTTTTAATTGGTCAGTTAAACTCCATTTTGGAATTCAAAAAGACCAAAGACCATATCGAAATAAACATCGAAAAAAATTTATAAACGTTCTATCAGATCGCAGCGTCAATTTGAAGATCATAAAGCGTATTGAAAAGTTACTTTTGTCTAGACAAAATTATAGAAGAAAAGATAACTTAACCCTGCAAGGGTTCGGAACCCTTGAAGGGTTAAGTAGTTCGGCTTATTTTTATGCCTGCCAATTAAATTGAAATTAATTTTTATCCAGTCACTTAATAATCAGATATTATGAAAGACTATAATCCTGTGTTGATAACTGATCGTTTTTATCATATTTATAATAAAGCAAATGGTGATGATGAGTTGCTTAAAACCAAGGATAATTATGATTATTTTTTAAATAAATATAGGTTCTACATACATCCAATTTTATATAATTATGCTTATTGCTTGATGCCTAATCACTTCCCTTTTATTGTAAAAATTAAAGCAGAAATTGAAGTTGAAAAAATTATTACTTTCCAAATAAAAAATGGGCGTCAAAATACCCTGCAAGGGTTCAAAATACTTGCAGGGTTACTAGGTTATTCTTTACAATCTTCCAAAATCTTCTCAGCCCTTTCCTCTCCCCAATCTGGATAAAAAGCTTTGACTGATTCTTTTTTTGATTTGAAAATTTCAAGGGCACGCTCGACATCTTTGCAGTAAGCTTCTGTTGATTGATTGAAGAATCTAGCCGAACCCATATCCCATTCTGCTTTAGCAAGTATTACTCTTGGATTTTCAGGAGCTAATTTTAAGGCTTTCTGATAAATGGTCGAATTCTTTTGCGACATCGACATACCGTATTTCTGTCCGTCAAAATTGATATAAGCCGTATTATGTAAAGCCTGTGCTATCATAATTTCAGGATTGTTTGGTGAAACTTGTTCTGCTTGAGACAAAAGGCTTTTTGCTTTTTTCAACGTCAGGTCGAGTTTTGCTTCATCTTTAATTTCAAAAGCTTTGAGCACAAGCGTATAACCCGCATAAAATGGTGGCAACCAATTATCTTTTTCAACACTAGCTATACGTTCAAATAAATTCGATGCTTCTACCAGTTTATCCTGATCCCATAAATCAAAAGCAGATTGCATTCCTTTTTTATAGGCAGACTGGGCCTGAACATCGATGCTCATGAAAAGTAAAATAAAAATTAAAGTCAGTTTTTTCACAGGATTAGTTTTAATTACTTGATACTTATTTGAATATTAGTGTCATCATTGATTTTGATTTTACAATCCTCAAAATCTGGTGGTCCTAATCTTCCTTTTTCCCCATTTGAAAATCCATAAGGCTCTTTAGGAACTCCGACTAAATTGGTGTCCAATTCATCATTAGAATTCAGATCATGGAAGTAGGAAAAACTGTAGAAGCCTGGTTGGATGATTTTGACGCTAATCTTGGCTTTGCCGTTTTCAACCTTTGCCTTTGCCGTTTTAAAGGTGTCATCCATGTGACTTTCAGATGAATTATACAATGCAAAAAGGATTTGCCCCTTGTCGTGTTTGGTGATTTCAAAATTCAAAGTCAGTACCTTGCTATCCGTAGATTGAGCCATTAAAGCGACTGAACTAAAAAATAAAATTAGTGTTGTCATTAGTGTTTTCATAGTTTTTATTTTAAAGGTAAGGATATAGTCTGTATTTTTATGTTATAAATTATCTAATTGATTGGATTTGTTATCATTACTGATGGTCCAAAAGAAACCAACAAAGAAGAACTGATCATCATTTGGTCTTATGGCCTGTCGCTGAAAAACACCATTCACGTCTGTTTTATTGGCGTAGTTGTATCCAAATACATTTTTTGTGTTTAAAATATTACCGGCTGAGAAATACAGGATCTTTTGTTGGTCAATCAGGTAGGCCCAGTTGAAACTCAGGTTATGAAAATTCTTTGTTTGTCGATTTAAAAACCCCCGCTGATTGGGATCAGTGTAATTTCTACCAGAAGCAAAAACATAACTTAAGCCCATCTGTGAGTTCCAGTCTTCAATCCAGTATTTTGTCACTAAAGAAAAATTATGAGCGGTGGCAAAATTTGGTGTAGCTGAAGTTGGAAAATTTCTGAAATTTCGTTCGGTATCCAAATACGAATAGGAAATCCAATACTCGAGATTTCTGATGTTTTCGTTGTCTCTCCAAAAGACATCAACACCGGTCGCGTAACCATTACCATCATTACTATATATTGAATTAAAACCGGGAAAACCTGAATCAAACTTTACGAGATCATCATAAGTTTTATGATAGGCTTCTACTCTAAATATCTGTTTGGGTTTTACAAATTGGAAATTGGCAATAAAATGTTGAGCATTTTCAGGATTTAGGCTTGAATCGAATTTTAAAAGATCTGGTTGGGCATTCTGATAAAATTCTCCGTATGCTAATGCAAACTGTGTAAATTCTCCTGATTTATAGGCCAGAGAAGCTCTTGGTGAAAATACAGTTTGATTTATTAACTCATAGTGATCTAATCTTGCGCCAACTTTTGCTGCCAGTTTTTTTGAAAAGAAAATGTCCAGCTCCGCAAATCCTGCAGAAATATTGTTTTGAACACCATAATCAAACTGATCGGATTGTTGCCCAACAAAAGTCTCCTCAAAATCGGTGATAAAATATTCACCACCAAAATTCAACTCTAATCTATTATTGAAACGTTTTCTTAATTTTAATTTGACATGGGCCGAATTATCATTATTTTCAACGAGATCCTCAGCGATTTGAAAATCTGTATGGTCATAAGAAAATGAAAAACCAGTAGATAAAATCCATTTATGACCTAAAAAGCTTTTATAAGATCCGTTGAAATAGAGATTGGTATTTTCATTAGAAAATCGTAAGCCATCTTCAAAATTGATGTCATCCTGAGTCAAATCAAGATTGGTGTAACTGTAAGCGCCGTATAATTTCAACAAATCGCTGTCATTCACTTTATATCTGTAAACCATTTCGCCGGTAGCAGATTGAAAAGGATTGATCCACTCATTTCTGTCCGGAATAGTTTCCAGATAAGGGGCCAGATTGATGTAACTGGTATTGATACTGAAAGAGCTTTTCTTCCACTTTTGGGTATTACCAACCCCTGCTCCAACGGTCATCAGTGAGATATCGGTTTTTTCCTGGTCAGGTTCGTCTATGGTGTTGAGTTGTAAAACACCAGACAAAGCCTGACCAAATTCAGCCGAATAACCACCGGTTGAAAACGAAATCCCTTTAAATAAAAAGGGTGAAAAACGCCCTCGGGTCGGAATATTATTGGCTGTTGGTGTAAATGGTGCAAATACCCGAATACCATCTATAAAAATCTGCGTTTCCTCAGCGCTGCCTCCTCTTACAAAAAGCCGACCGTCTTCTGCATTGGTTGAAGTTCCCGGTAAAGTTTGCAGAGCACCGACAAAATCGCCCAAAGCACTTGCAGTTGTAACAACGTCTAATGGTTTTAATGCTGTGACTCGAGATTCTTCACCAGCTTCAAACATCCCTGCACTTAATTCCACAGCATCTAAGGTGTTTACATCTTCTTTTAGTTTTATCTCAAGGTTATTCATTTCTCCAACATCTGCTGATAGCCTAAAATCCAGATAAGATAAAAATGTGATGATTAAGTGTTGTTTGCCTTCTGCAGACGTATTAAAACTGAATTTACCATAAATATCGGTTGAAGCGCCATCGTAAGTGCCTTCCAAATAGACATTAGCGCCTAAAATGGGCTGTCCCTTTTTGTCGGTCACTATCCCACTTACTTCCGTTTGAGCAAAGACTGAATAAGTTGATAAAGCTATGACTAAAGTTAAAAAAGACTTCATTATATTTCTTTTGATGAAGCAAAATTGAAAAACTATTCAAGTAGATGCACATAAGAGTTCCTGAGATGTTGAATAAATAAGATGAGTTGTAAAATTTTAAATTTTAAGTAGAAATATTTATTTTTGATTGTTATGAAATATGATGAAACTAAATATAAAGTTTATACTTGGAATCACTGGGCAATGCTGCACTGGGTGGTTAACCCAGGCGTTATTATCAGTGAATTAATTCTTGGTCAACGCGCCCCTAAAATCACTTTAGAAGATAAGATTTCTGACAAGCCAAAATTTGAAAGAATAAGAATACCTTGTCCACATTGCAACACCATTCATGATGCCAGGACTTGGTCAAATCAAAATGGGACGAATTTTAAAAACTGGTTCGGGCTATACTGTCCTAAATGTGGTGGTATTATTCCATGTTTAATGAACATTTTCTCTTTTTTGATTTTAGCACTCACCTATCCTATTTGGGGTTGGTTTAAAAAGCCCTTAAAAGAAAAATGGCTAGGCAAACAACCTCAGCGTTTCAAAAAATTAGAGATAAGTAAAGTTGTAAACCCATTTGAAGGTAAAGGCTATATAAAAATGGGATTGATTTGGGGTGGAATTATGTTTATCATCATGACTTTTATTTTTCCCTTTTTTACCGACGATATTATAAACAAAAAACTAATTTTGATTAACATTCCCGTTTGGGTGATTGCAGGTCTGGTTTTTGGATATATTATGAAAGTATATTTTGGTAGGAAAGCTGCAAAATAGAGTACCTTAAACAACTCTAATTTGTAAAAACCTGGTTCCATCATCTTTCAAAGCTATATCAACTTTTGTGTAATGATTAGGCCATAATTCTTCAATCATTTCTGGCCATTCAATGAGAATGTAGGCCTCCTGAGACAAGTAATCTTCGAAGCCAATATCATAAACTTCTTCTAGATCTTTTATCCTGTAAAAATCGAAATGGTAGATGGGTTTATTTATTGTCTCGTATTCATTCACTAAAGAATATGTAGGGCTTGATACATTATCATCAGAGCCTAAGGTTTTGA
>Ga0207419_1002401_pt1 | contig 12401 bp, 8 predicted proteins | sample ElkSloMetagenome_4_FD_184723 | JGI IMG/M metagenome (GOLD analysis project Ga0207419, IMG submission 184723) | Hot spring microbial communities from Elkhorn Slough, Monterey Bay, USA - MD2A (version 2) | ecosystem: Environmental > Aquatic > Marine > Intertidal zone > Estuary: Microbial mat ... | reverse complement strand
TGCCGTTGACATTCGATCTACTGTGCCGCCACTCACCGCAGAATTGACTGACATTGAACTAATTTGTTGTTTCCAAATCGAAGAAAACATAAAGGTAACAAGAACCATACCGTAGTTTTCTTCAGGTTGTTCAATATTATCAATCAAAGATTTAATGAAACTTGCGATAATATGAGCTTGAGTTTGACCCGAACTCATCAGTTTGGCTTCGTCAAATTCATCAAAACAAATGACAATAGGTTTGTATTTACCAGCAATTTGAATAATTTGTTTGATGCGCTCAAATGCTGCTGCTTCTTTTTCTTCTGGGGTTTGGTTAAGGTTAGTGGTTAACCCCATTGCTGTAGCAGTTTGCTCGTCAATTTCATTACCTTTTAGCCACTCGACGGCGTAAAACTGATAAGTTTGTGATAATGTCCAAATGATGGCGCGTAGTAAATAAGGATTGCCTTTGATTCCCTGTTGAGAAAGTTTGCGAAGAATTATCTTCAACAAATCTTGATTTCGGTTTTGATATTGTCGATATAAATCATCAAATCTTTGAATCAGAAATTTCGCTGTCTTATTTGTGTTTGTACAAGTATTCAACAAATGAGCCGCGATTTCTTGCCATTGCATAATCTCTTGATTATTGGTGCGCTCAAGATCGCTGGCTAAATTTTGTAAAAAACTAGAATTAATAAATTCTTCATTGCTATAAGTTTTAACATTGGCATAAGCAAATAAAGCTGTACCATTTTGATTTAAGTAATTCCGAAGACGAGCAATGAGGTGTGTTTTACCAATTCCTACCTCCCCTGTAAGCGTAAGGCTGGCATTTTTGTCAGTCAGGGGATATTTATTTTTAATAAAGTTAACTGTATCCAGTATTGTCCGAAAAGCACTGTCATTTAGGGCTGGTAGATCGAAAAAATCTTGACTCCAGATACTTTGTTTATTAGCAACGGTTAAGCGTCGAAAGGGATTATTTTGAGCAATAATGGTATGGATTTGGTCGTTGGTCATGATGTTTCCTGGGTATAAAATGTCAGAAGGATTAAAGCTGTGATGTAAAGCTGATTAAGTCTCGATATCTAAACGTTTCACGAAAAAACGTAAACCGCTTAGTTTGGTACTAATCGAATCTTCGAGTTGATCGGGAGTGACATCAACGGCTTGATCTCCGATAAGCTGAATAATGTCGTTAGCCTGCATTTCGAGCATCCACTCGTTAAACTGGGAACGGGTGACGCGATCGCCAATGGTGCGACGAATACGATAAATTGGAATCAAGTGGTCTAAGTTGTAGTCGCGGTTGATTTGGTCATATACAGCCAAAGCCACGGGCTTAAATTCTTCATAGGAACGAAGTTGACGGGCTTCAGTTTTAGTATTCCCATCTAGACTGGTTGGAGATCGCGCTGCTTGACTACTCCAACGAAGCCAATTGAGTAACGCATTGAAATCTTTGGTTCTCACTCGCTGACGAGGATTGTATTGAAACTCTGGATTTTTGAGACTTTCTGCTAGGAGTTGTAAGCCTTTGTCAGTCAGCGTGATTTTGGTGGTGCTTTTGACTTTACTACGCGAAATTGCCCCTAATGCTTCTAATTCTGTGTAAATCTTTTGATAATCTTTACTTGTCTCGCGACTGAGTTTAACTTGCTTGTTCAGTTGTCCTTGATTAATGGCTTTTTCGGTTCCTGCTAAATTCCATAAGTTCAGGAGTAAGCGGGTTTTTTGTTTCGGATTGGTCATCATGGGGGAAGTCCGATGTAGAGCGTTTGCTGCCTTCGCTTTTTCTATCCTACTCTTTCTGCCTCTTTCTGTTGTCTTGACTTGCTACTTAAGGGATAAAAGGATGTAATTTTTTGTAACTGGGTTAGCCCAAAATCGGGTTTCCCATCTACAAGGACAGAAAAATAAAAATCCGTCTTATGACCCTACTCTTATTTAACCTAATCTTGTTATGGTGCAAATAGAGCAAAATTAGCATCTATAAAGCATTCAAGAGGGATTATGTCAAGGTTGCCCGACGCGATCGCGGATTCACTAAGTTTTTCGGAAAAACGCCTCAGCATTCACTATCTCAGCCAATCTCAAAAAGCCCGTCAAACGGGAGAGGGTGAGGATGTGATGCGGGGGTTGATGCAGATTAAGAAAACTCTATCACCCCGCTATTTTTATGATGATAAGGGTTCGCAGTTGTTTGAGCAGATTTGCGAATTGCCAGAGTATTATCCAACTCGTACTGAGGCTTGGATTTTAGAACAGTATGCGTCGGAAATTGCTCGTTGTACGGGGGCTTGTGAGTTGGTGGAATTGGGAAGCGGTAGTTCGACGAAAACCCGCTTGCTGTTGGATGCTTATCAGGGGTTACAGTCGCCGTTACATTATCTCCCAATTGATGTGAGTGGGGGGATTTTAGAGGAAAGTGCGCGGCAGTTGTTGAAGGATTATTCGACGTTGCACGTTCGCGGTTTGGTGGGAACTTACGAGGAAGCCTTAGCCCATTTAGAACCCCCAGTTGTGCCAACGCGGATGATGTTTTTCCTGGGGAGTACCTTGGGTAATTTTACACCAAAAGATTGCGATCGCTTTCTTCAACAAGTTAAAAATGGTTTGTCGGTGGGGGATTATTTCTTACTAGGGCTAGATTTACAAAAGCCGAAAGAAGTGTTAGAAGCGGCGTATAACGATAGTCAGGGAGTGACAGCCGCGTTTAATTTGAATATGCTGGCGCACCTAAATCGGCGTTTTCGCGGTAATTTTAATTTGGATTGGTTTACTCACGAAGCGATTTACAATGAGGAAGCGGCGCAGATTGAGATGTATCTGCATTGTCAGCATGATTGTACGGTGCGCTTGGATGCGTTGGATTTGACGGTGGCGTTTCAAGCCGGGGAAAGCATTTTAACGGAAATTTCCCGCAAGTTTGATTTAGAACAGATGTCTGCATATTTGCGATCGCAAGGTTGGGAAACAACGCATATATGGCGCGATCCTAAAGATTGGTTTGGCTTGTTGTTGGTACGCGAATCTTAAAGTTTTGATGAAGTTGCTGCTTTGTCCTTCGTCATTCGTCCTTTGTCCTTGGTAAATATAAGCCCTTCTCCCGTGGGAGAGGGGTTTGGGGTGAGGGCTGATGAAGGGGTGGGAGTTTCTCGCCCTTTTTGCGTAAGTGGGCTGTTGGTGTTTTGCGTATATTATTATACGTCGTATTGCAAGTAGAGATACAGGATTTTTGAGAAAATACCGGGTCAATTCGGTAGATTTATCGCTGATCTGGACACCGTAGCTAGATTATGAATTTGAGTGATAAATCTAATTTTTAGCTAAAAATATTTATTTTTACTTTTAGTCTATAAAAAGTAGTATTTTGTCTGTCTTTGGTTTTATTTCTTTAGGCGTTAAGTCAAATGACGCTGATTTTTGTTTGATAATGGTTATCTCAGTCGATCCTAGATTTTGCGGAAACTCGCGATCGCGCCTCCCCCCTTTACAAACCCTTTAAAAATTCGTTAGTTTTACTGAAGGCAATGTAAAGTTCAGCAGGATATGATGAAATCAAGTTACAAGTTCATCAAAACTTCATAAAGTTGAAAACCTACTACTGAGTTCAGCACATCTTGAAACAAAGGGATATCTACTATGCAATGGGAAGTTCGCGTTCAAAATTCTAAAGGCCAACATCGCGTGATTGAAACCTACACCAACCGCGAAACGGCGTTACGTCATGTAGATGCTATCTACTCTCGCTACGGCTATCCCATGCACTTAGCTTACAAGGTATATCCCTCTGCTTCTTTGCTCGCGGGTTAAGATACCCGGCGGTGTAACTCTCGCTTAAAATAATAATAATTATTGGGAGTTGGGAGTGTATTTATGGCCACCGTGACACAATCGCATTTGTTGAATTCTGAGCAAGCTTTAGACCTGATCGATGCCGTGATTCAGCAATCTCAAGCTGACGGGGTATTTGTGCGCTTATCAGCAGGAGAATCGGCGTTAACGCGGTTTTCAGAAAATCAGATTAGTCAAAATGTAGCCAAAACCGCGCTCAAACTGACGATAACCAGTCATTTTGGGCAGAAATGCGCCTCAGCCGCTACCACTGATTTAGATGCAGACGCGATCGCGCAAACCCTCCAGCGTTCGGAAGAATTAGCCCGTTTTGCCCCAGACGATCCCGAATGGACTCCTCTACTGCCTCCCCAAGAATATGAAGATCGGATTCCTGGCTTTGACCCTGAAACCGCCAATCTTGCCCCGATTACGCGAGGACAGCGTTTAGAGCAAATTTGTCATCTCAGCCAGAAAGCGGGGGTAGAAGGCTCAGGAAAGCTCAGTACAGACGTTGATTTGCTGGCGATTGGTAATTCTTTGGGGTTGCGGGCTTGCGATCGCACCACCGAAGCCAATTTTCATTTTACTGCTCGCATTGATAACGGTTCGGCTTGGAGTAGCGATACCGATCTCGCGATCGACAATTTACCCCTCCAGAGTACCGCCGAAACAATTATAGAACGCGCCCAAAATGCCCGCAATCCCCGCCCGATTCAACCGGGAGTATATCCCGTCATTTTCAACAATGCAGCCATGGCCACCTTTATTTCTTGGCTGTCTTGGGGTAACTTTGATGCTAGAGCCGCCGATGAAGGTCGCTCGTTTATGAGTCATCCCGACGGGGAAGGAAACCGCCTCGGAGAAGCTATATTCAGCCCCCTGGTTACCCTACAACGACAAGGAGATCACCCTTTATTGCAAAGTCGTCGTTTCTTCACTGATGGCTTACCCAATACTCCCCTCACCGTAGCTGCAAAAGGGATTCCGCAAAATCTGGCTTATAGTCGCTATTGGGCGCAAAAAACCGGAAATCAACCCACAGGCAGCTTATCTCCTTTGGTAATGTCTGGTTCTGATGCCAGTTTAGCCGATTTAATCGCTCAAACAGAACGAGGAATTTTAGTCAATCGGGCTTGGTATGTGCGGGATGTCAATCCGCGTACTTGCGAAGTTACGGGAATGACGCGGGATGGTACGTTTTGGATTGAGGATGGGAAGATTGCCTATCCGATTAAAAATTTACGCTTTAATCAAACGATTCCCGATTTGTTACGGGATGTTGAAGCGGTGAGTCAGGTGAAGCGCTATGGTAATGTTGTAGCCCCTGGTGCGAAGGTGAAAGGATTTAATTTTAGTAGTATTACCGATAGTATTTAGGGCTGGTTTAGAACCCCGGTTTCTTTCCCGCTTACACAGTCAAGTTAGAATTTTAAGCTAGAAACCGGGGTTCTGAATCCCCACGAATTAAACGGATTTGATATAATCTCAACTTTATTTTGCCTAGTTTACCACTTTTATAAATCCTCAAAATCAGACAACTCCCAATTCACCCCATCGAGTTTACAATCTTCTAAATTCGCACCAATTAACTTCGCTTTGCGTAAATTTGCCCCCCTTAAATCCGCTTTTTCTAAGTCTGCTGTGACTAACTTAGCGCCTTCTAAATTGACATTTTGTAGATTTGCTCCCCGGAGGTTTGCACCAATGAGATCGATGCCGGGTAATTGGGCTTGGGGGAGTTGGATATTCTCTAAATTAGCATAACAAAAGTTGCGATCGCCTCTGGCATATCGAGAATGTAATTCCCCCGCATCCGTAACCATAATTTCCCGTTGGGGTGGGTTTTGGTAGCGGAAGGTAAAAGTATCTCGGTGATGCAAAACTTGGCGTAATTCTGCATATAAAGGGTAAGCATTAATGCCGCTAATCTGAACCCATCCCCTGGCGCGAGTTAAACCCACTAAGAGTTGATTGCGGAGGTGTAAATTACTTTCAGCTTCAGCAATTAAATCCAAGCCAACTAAATAAACCAGATCGGCTTCATGGCCTTTCGCACGATGAATGCGTGAAATAGTAATGGCTCCTTCACACCAAAATTGATTGGGATGATAGTTGGTTTTGTCGATTTGTAATAAGTTATAATCGGCGGTTCCGGGGATATAAATTTCTAGCCCTTGTTGTATCAGAAAATTCGCCACCTGGGTTTCTAATTTCTTAGCTTCGTAATGGGAACCTAAAACAATCACCAGAATTTGTTGACTGGGACGCAAGCCGTCATAACGTAAGTTGTGAATTAAGTTTTGGGCTAACTCCGAAAGTTCCTGTTGACGAGAAGGCAGGACTTTAAACTGAATATAATCCTGTCCCCATAACTCAGGAATAGGGTTAGGAGAATGGCTTGAAGGACGCTGAATTGTAATCGTTTGATTGGGGAAAAATTGCCCTTCCGGTGTAGTTTTATAACCCCAAGCTTGCCATTCTTCGCTATGAGTCATTCCCGTTAAAATACGATGAGGACGCAACAATCCCAGGGCGATCGCGTGGGCAGTGGTTAAAATAGCGTGGGGAGTGCGGTAGCAGCGAGATAATATTTCGGTTTTAGGAATACCGTTGCGGTATTGACCGCTTACGAGGTGGCCGAGGTCATCCCCAAACAATTCTCTGGCTGAAGGAATGGTGAGGCTTTGTAAGCTTTGAGCTTCGTCATAAGCCCAAATCAAACGCCGTTGAGAGGGATGTGCGGGGTCAGCCGGACGTAAGGCTTGATAGGCTAACCAGTAGAAGGGCTGTTTGCCTTCATATTTATAATTATCGACGACTAAATCCTGACCTTCGTCAATGAGGATTGCGTCGAAAATTTGTGGAATTGCGGCTTGGTTGAGGAGGTCAATACAAGCTTCAGCTAGGCTTTCGTTGGGCTGTTTACTTTGGGTTTGATTCGCAACTAAACGGGAAACTCCTGTTTCGTGACACATCAAACTATAAAAGCCGGGTTGCTGTTTTGCACCCCAAGCATGAAGGACGCGCAGATTGGGATTTTTGGGGTCATAACCGATTTGATTTTGACTGAAGTGACGCAACCAAAGGTCAATTTGAGTTGTAATAGTAGGATATAAACTTCGAGAAAAGAAGACTAATGCGATTTGCCAATGGGGATATTTGAGATGAATATGAGCCGCTTTTTGACATAATATAATTGTTTTTCCTGACCCTGCTACCCCGCGAATTCGTTGGGGGCCTGGGGGAATTTGTTTGGCAATGCGGTCTTGGTGAATATCGAGTTGGAGGATGCGATCGCGCATTTGGTGTAAAATATGGCCGCGGGTGCGATCGCGACTATAAACGGGATATTTAGGTTGTCGATACAAAGCCGTTCCCCCCACCACAGCCAGTAACAATTCCCACTGTTTTTGCGAAAGGGAATTTCCCGGTTTTAGGGGGGGAATGTCTAATATTTTGAAACTCAACTTTTCCGGGGTTTTTAGGTCTTCAGCAAACAGAATTGGGGGAGAGGTGGGTAAGCGATGAAACCCTTTTTCTTGCCATTGTTGACGGCTAATATAGGGTAGGGCAATTAAAGCGCGACCCAGGACTTGACCTTGTAATTGCGGTTCGCGATCGCTATATTTTAATAAGGCAAAAAGCTGGCGTTCGGCTTGTTGATAGGGGTTCCCCGTCTCGCTGAAATACTGCTTATACTGCCACAGATGCCCGGATATACCCTCGATTTGCTCAATTTTAAAAGATTTGACCTCGATCACAATTACGCCGCCTTCTAGGTCGAAAATGAGAATATCCGGTTCTTTGCGAAAATCCCCCTGAGTCGAAAAGATGGGGTAACGCCAATAACCGACGCAGGGACGGGATGCAAATGCTTGAGTCAGGGCTTCCCAAACCCGTTGTTCTCCCGCTTCTCCTGCCAAGCCTAGGGGTTCTGTCGCGATGAATACAGACTGTTGAGAGGGCGATCCCATCATGGCGTTATCCTATCAGGTCAGGGGGCGGTTTTGAGTATATCTCCTCCCAGCCGAACCCATCGAGGACAGATAATGTAAAGTTTTGTTGATTTTTGGGCAATCTGCATAAAACCTTAGAGCAAACCGCGAGAACTCAGTAGAGAGCAACAGATAATGGTGTTAACCAACTGTCCAATCTTCTTTTAGTAAAGCATGAGAAAGTTTGGCTTGGCGTTCACACTAAACTCAAAATTGATTCAACCCTGAAGTCATCTGTATCTTGTGCTAAATTCTCTATATTTTTGACATTTCTCAAGCCCATGACTATGCCAGAAAATTCTTTTACTGTTCCTTTATCCCGAACGGCTCATCAACAAGCACAACAACACTATCAGCATCATGTCAATCCGCAAAAAGCCAAGCAAGTTTACTTAAACCAACTCGCAATTTATGCAGTGAAATATTATCTAAACTGCTTGGCAATTAAAACCGAAGATCGTGACGATCAACTAGAGGATTTGGTGCGACAAACCCTTAGCGAGACTGCCTATTTGACCATCAAAGATTGGGGAAACCTCGAATGTCGATTTGTGTTACCCGATGCTGAATCTATGACCGTTCCTCCCGAAGTTTGGCAAGATCGTCAAGGGTATATTGCGATTCAAGTCAATGCCGAACTAACCCAAGCCCATTTACTCGGCTTTGTGCCAGAAGTGAAACAAGAGAACATTAGTTTACTAGAGTTGCGATCGCTTGATGAGTTAATCGAACATTTACATCAACCCGTAGCCTCGGTTTTAGAACCTTCTCCCATCACTCAAACCGTTACTCGCTTGAGTCACTGGTTCAATGATGTTGTAGATTCTGGTTGGGAAACCCTAGAAAATTTAGCCCATCCTTCCCAACCCCAACTCGCATTTGGTTTTAGAAGTCCGGCAGTTTTACGCAGTCGTAAACCCAATCCAGTGAAAGTTGAAAAAGGGAAACTAATTAACCTCGAAAAGGATGGCGATCGCGTGGCTTTATTAGTGGGCTTACTCCACAAAGATAAACCGAATCTCGATATTTCAGTCGAGTTACTTCCCGGTAATCATAACTACCTTCCTTCCGACTTACAACTGATTATCTTAGACGAACGCGATCGCGCCGTGATGCAAGCCGAAGCTGGAGGAAGTGAAGGACTAGAATTTCAATTTAGTGGCGAACCTGGAGAACATTTTAGTGTTAAAGTAGCCCTAGGGGAATTCAGCATTATTGAGCAGTTTATTATTTAGAGGAAACGATGGATAAATTAGTCATCCTCGAACTCGATGGAACTTGGGAAAGTGGCTTTCGCGTAACCCTCAATATTTCCGATAACCAGGGACGCTTTCTCGGAAGAATCAAAGGCGATCTACCCCCCAATGTAGACTTACTACAACAGTTAACCCAACACTGGGAATCCGAGTTCAGAGGAATCGAAAAACACGACCGCATTAAACCCAAGCGAGTCGTAAAACTAGGGTCGATCAACGAACGATTGCAGCAGTGTAAAATCTCAGCAAATCGATTGCGCGATCGCTTTAATGATTGGCTAGAAAGTGACGAATTTCAACCCGTATTAAACTTACTCCGAGAGGAACTCAATCGCCAAGACGAAACTCGCTTTTTAGTTCAAACCAGCGACAGAGAACTGCAAAAACTCCCTTGGTCAGAATGGGACTTTTTTCAACGATTTGAGCGCATTGAAGCCTCTCTCAGTCCCTTAGAATTAAAACCACCTCTCGAAATTCCCCGCAATACTCCTCACCCGAAAGTCAAAATTCTGGCAATTCTCGGTCATAGTGATGGTATCAATGTTGAGGGCGATCGCGAAACCTTAGAAAGTCTACCCCACAGCGATATTACCTTTCTCGTTGAACCCCAAAAATGGCAAATCAACGATCAACTTTGGGAACAAGAATGGGATATTATCTTCTTTGCAGGACACAGCGAAACCGAAAGTCAAGATGACCGCGAAACCGGACGTTTATATCTCAATTCTAATCAAAAAATTCCCCTCGAAGAACGCAGTATCACCGTTAATGAACTGTGGTATGGACTCAAGAAAGCTACCGAAAAAGGCTTGCGACTTGCGATTTTCAACTCCTGTGACGGTTTAGGATTAGCCCGCAGTTTAAACGACTCTCTCATTCCCCAAGCTATTGTGATGCGAGAGGTAGTTCCCGACAAAATTGCCCAAGCCTTTTTACGCCATTTCCTCACCACATTTGCTGGAGGTTCCACCTTTTATAACGCTGTTCAAGAAGCCAGACAACGGCTTACCAGCGTCCGTTTAACCTATCAAAAAAGCCCCGCAGAAGCCCTTGAATTTGAATGTCCTTGTGCGACTTGGCTTCCCGTCGTTTGCGAACATCCTGCGGCTATTCCTCCCCTTTGGAAAGACTTATATCACCAGCCAGAATCTCCTCAACCAGAACCTATTCCTATTCCTGTTAATAAACCCTGGTGGGAAGGTTTACCCAAAGTGGCTTTAACCAGTGGTATTTGTACCGCGTTAGTTATGGGAATTCGCTGGTTGGGAATGTTACAGGGAGTTGAATTAATGGCGTTTGATGGCTTGATGCGATCGCGTCCCCTCGAAGAACCCGATCCGCGTATGCTAATTATTGCAGTAGACGAAGAAGATTTGAGTTTATACGCACAAAATACGGGTTCTTCTCTACCCGATGATGTGTTGTCTCAATTGATTGAAAAATTGAAACAACACGAACCCGCTACTATTGGTTTAAGAATAACTCGCGATCGCCCTGTAGGTTCGGGGTACGAAAGTTTCCAAAACCAACTGGAAAGTACACCTCAATTAATTGCAACTTGTCACTTGGGAGGGAATCTTGAACCCCCAAAAGCTTTCTTAGAAACCCCTAAACAATTTGGATTTACCGACTATTTTTCTGATAGCAAAAATCTTGATATCGTCAGACGCTCATTGTTTTATCGTACTCCTAACATTACAGATACCCAATCTTCTAGTTGTAATAAAGGAGAATATAGTTTTAGCTTTCGTTTAGCGTATCGTTATTTAGAAGCTCAAAATATTGCAGTAGATTACGACAAAAAGCAAGATGTGTGGCAATTTGGCAATCAAAGATTAAAAACCCTTCAATCCCGGAGTGGTGGTTATCAAAAAATAGATGCTGTAGGAGAACAATATCTCATTAATTATCGTCAAGTAGAAGATTTCAAAAATATTGCTAAAACTGTAGCATTGCGAGATATTTTAGACGATCGTTTCGAGTCAGAGTGGATTCGCGATCGCATTGTTTTAATTGGTATGAATACCCCGGCTGCTCAAAACACTTTTGATACACCTTATGGTGAATTTAATAATCTATTTGTTTCGGCTCATGTTGTGAGTCATTTAATTAGTGCAGCAGAAGATAACCGTACTTTCTTCTGGTATCTATCTCAGGGGTCTGACTTATTTTTAGTTTTCGTAATATCGGCAACTTCTGGTCTGATTTTAGTTAAAATTCCCAAACATTCTCATCAAATTGCAGGATTAAGCTTAGTCACTATTATCTGGATTGGAGGCTATAGTTTTATGTTCTTGAATGGAGGTTGGCTACCCTTAGTTCCAACCTTAATTTCTGCTTTACTTACTTCTGCTACTCTATCTAAAACTAAGCAAATTGAAGCTTTTTCTTGGGCTTACCCACAACTCTTAAAGTCAGGGAGTAACTCATGATTTCAAAACTATTTCATCTGCGCTTAAATACTGTCGGAATTGCTAGTTTATTGAGTCTAGGTATTCACAGTTGGACTGTATCCACTTTAGCGCAACCAATTGGTTCTACTGATTCAGGAACACCAGAAGAAGCTTTTTAACCCCCACCTCCGAAACAATACAACATCAAACTTTCTCTTTAGTTTATCTACTACTCTTATCATCAGGGATTAACTCATGATTTCAAAACTATTTCGTCTGCGCTTAAACGCTTTCGGGATTGCTAGTTTATTAAGTCTAGGGATTCATAGTTTAACCGTACCCGTTTTCGCTCTACCTGAAGGCCCTCGTGATTCAGGAACACCCGGAACACCAAAAGGAAATCCTCAACCTCCACCCTCTCGTCCTGAAGCAGTGTGTCCAACCACTGAGATACCAATTACTGGATTATTTGAAAATGAAGGCCGCGACTACACTAATGCTGCTCAACCGACTTTTTTGGTGTATCTACCTTATACCAATCAAGAAGTTAACTACATCAAGTTTTTTGTCGTTGATAGTGAAACAACTCGAAACACAATTTATGAAGCGGAAATCAAGCCAATTGAAGAATCAGGGATTATTCAAATTTCGCTTCCTCCTGAACCGCAATATCAACTCGAAGTTGGTAAACTTTATCGTTGGTATCTGAACATATATTGTGAAGATCGCAATACACGAGACATACATATTGATGGTTGGATTATGCGTACCGAGGAAGAAACAGGGAATTTAGATTACGATCGTATTGCTAATGCAGTTCCAAATCCAGAATCACCTGATAATTCAGCTTGGTTAGAAATCCTCCAAAACCTTGACAGAACTAATCTTAGTAATCAACCCTTTGTACCGATTGAATTAATACCTATTGAAGA
>Ga0207419_1002399_pt1 | contig 12408 bp, 9 predicted proteins | sample ElkSloMetagenome_4_FD_184723 | JGI IMG/M metagenome (GOLD analysis project Ga0207419, IMG submission 184723) | Hot spring microbial communities from Elkhorn Slough, Monterey Bay, USA - MD2A (version 2) | ecosystem: Environmental > Aquatic > Marine > Intertidal zone > Estuary: Microbial mat ... | reverse complement strand
CATTATTTTATGCTACTTTTTGGTGGGCCCTTCGACAGGCTCAGGACAGGCGCCAAGTAGCGCAAACCTGCCTGCCGGCAGGCAGGAAGCCCAGGCCACAGCAAATTACTGCTTCCCCGCCTGCCGTGACCTTAGCTAGCGTTCGGCGGGCAGGCACTCTTGTAGGCTAAGCTAGGCCGAATGATCTCTAGAGATTCCCTTCTTTTGTTTCTCTGTTCTTTTCCTAGATGAAAAGAACCAAACCTGCCCGCCGTGGAATTCTTGGCTAACGAAAGGCAGGCGGGAATCACCTGTACGATCTATTCATCTTGCCTTCTTCATTTTCTTTTATGTGAAAAGAAAACGAAGCAAAAGAAAGCACAACTTTTGCGAGAAATTTTCTTTTGATAATCATTGTGCACCATCAAGTGCTTCAGATACCAAAAGAAACCGAAGCCAAAAACTGGCGCTTCGCTATCCTTCCAGTCTTTTGTCTTCTATTATTGCGCAAAAGTGCATCCAGACTACGGCTGGATTAAGTTAATCAGATAACTTAGAATCTTGCCTTTGGCAAGATAGCGCGCGAGCAGGACCAAACACCGCGCCGGCGCGAGATAAGGCGAAGAAGGATTGTTTGGTCTAGATTTTTGCTCCACTTTTGATCATGCAAAAGTGGAAGAAAAGAATATAAATTACCTTCACGAAGTGAAAAACCTCAACCTCATCCTCCGTTTCCTTTTAGAAACCGTAGCATTCATATCCCCCGCCTTCTATATCGCCAGCATTACCTCCAGTTACCTCAGCATTATCCTCCCCATCCTCACAACGCTAACTCTTGCTGCCATCTGGGGCATTTTCGCCGTCCCCAACGACCCTTCCCGTTCTGGCAAGACGGTGGTTAAAACGCCGGGTTGGATTCGCTTGATCCTTGAACAGTGCATCTTTACGTTTGGAGCTTACTGCATTTGGCAGTTGGGTTACGAAACTACGGCTTGGGTATTTTTAGGAGTTGTAGTGGTGCATAACCTGATGTTTTGGGAACGGAATGCTTGGTTGGTGAGGCAGTAGTTTGGTCGGGGCCGACCTTCGTCGCTTGCGCTCGAAGGGACCGAAGCCGTAATTTTTATCCAAATTGCCTTCTAACATCTAAAATCTAAGCTCTAAAATCTATAAAAAGGGAGAGGAATCGGTGGTTGGTGAGGCAGTAGCGAAAATGAGTCCGAGTTCGAGGTACGAGTCCGAGGTTTCTGCACCAAACAAGCCTCTATGCTCTAAAGCCCAAAATCCAAATTCTCAAAAAGGGAGAGGGATCTGTTGCTTGCAATTTAATTATTTTTAATTAACACTTATTGTTAATTATTTATTACTTTTGTGGCAAATCAATCGAGTATTAAATTTAAGGAAGCAGAATGACTAAACTCTTTTTAAGTGGACATTACATTTCAGAAAAAGTATCTAAAAAATTATGCAAACGATGATCGAAAAGGCATAAGGAAACTAGGATCCAAAAGACACAAGATTTTTAAAAAGAGATTAGATCAACTCAAAGCTTCTAAGACACTAGAAGATTTGAGACACCAACCTGGCCACTTCCATGAACTTAAAGAGGATAGAAAAGGGCAATGGGCGTGTGATCTTGACCAACCATATAGGCTCATATTCTCGCCCCAAGAAGACCCTATTCCAATTGACAAGGACGGAAAATATATTTGGCTTGAAATCAAAGGAATAGAAATCATAGAAATTAAGAACTACCACAAAGAGAAATAAAAACCAAAAACCCAATCAGATGGAGACTATAAATGAGTATTACCCACAGCGTGTTACTCATCCTTCGGAAATACTTTCTGAGTCACTTGAAGAAAGAAATATTGGAGCTAAAGAACTTGCAATCAAAACTGGAAAGCCCGAGAAAACTATATCTGCAGTTTTAAATGGAGATAGTTCAATCACAGCCGAAATGGCTGTATTGTTTGAGAAAGTATTAAAAATTCCAGTACATTTTTGGTTAGAGGCTCAACGTAACTATGATGAATACAAGGCTCGAAAAGATTACAATAAAAGGATTGAGAGTGCCAAAGACTGGGCCAAAAGTTTCCCCTACCCAAAGATGGCAAGTTTGGGATGGGTAAAAGCTACCAGAAAGGCAGGAGAAAAGGTTCATGAACTATTTCACTTTTTTGGCATAGCCTCGCAGAAAGGATTTGAAGATTATTACTTTAATCAAAGAAGTAAAGTAGCGTTTAGGCTATCCTTAAAAAATCAAGAGCATGCCACCGCTATTGCAGCTTGGTTGAGAAAAGGAGAGATTCAAACTGAGGAGATTATTGCCCCCGGATTCTCCAAAACAGCCTTAAAAAAGAAACTCCCGGAGTTCAAGAAAATCATGGCCAAGCAGCCAGAAGACTTCTTCGAAGAACTACATGCAATATGTCTTTCAGCAGGTGTTAAAGTAGTGCACACTCCTTGCCTGCCAAAAGCACCAGTGCATGGTTCAACCAGATGGATCAAAAACAATCCTCTAATTCAATTAAGTGGAAGGTATAAGCGCAATGATATTTTCTGGTTTACCTTTTTCCATGAAGTTGGACATATACTACTTCACGGGAAAAAATATGTCTCCATTGAAAATATAGACATTGAAGGTGAAATTGCTGAGTATGAAAAGCAAGCCGATGATTTTGCTGCTGAAATTTTGCTGAGCCAAGATGAGGAGAAAGAGGTACTAAGAAAAAAGCCACTTTTCGAGGAAGATGTAATTGATTTTGCTAAGAAGTTTGGGACTCACCCGGCCTGCATCATTGGTAGATTGCAATTTTTAAAAGAAATACCCTACAGCATTGGTAATGGGCTTATAGAACCCATTATTCTGGAAAAATAAAGTTCGCATTGCATCTTTCTTTTGAAAACCCTTTGCATGATCAAGCAGTAAATCTGAGTCATTGCTTCTATTACCTTTTGAATTCGAATCCATTCGTAATTCGTAATTCCACCCTTCGACTTCGCTCAGGGCGACGCATTCGTAATTGGATACTTCCTTCCCGCTCTGGCAAGACGGTGGTAAAGACGCCGGGTTGGATAAGGTTGATCCTAGAGTTGGGAATTTTTGGATTTGGTGGTTGGTGTGTTTGGGAGTTGGGTTACAAGACCTCAGCAATTTTATTCGGAATTGTTGTGGTGATTCACAACATTATGTTCTATGAAAGGAATGCGTGGCTGATTAAACAATGAAGCCTTACTCCATACTTCAAGCTCCGAACTCCAAGAGCATAACCTTATGTTTTATGAAGAGAATTTATGTTTGGTGAGTCAATAAAGTAGTGAATTTAATGAGTTGAACTTCCTGAATATCAAGGTCTAAATATCATTATTTATATTTACATCAATCACTATTTTATTAGTACTCAAATAAAGGTCTCCAAATACTTTTGATATTTAAGTCAAAACTGGATGAAAGGAATAAGTAAGATATATTTAGTTTTCTTGGGCATATTCTTTATTGGTTTTCTATTCTATAGATCATATCTAAAACGGAATCCAAACGAAAAGGAGCTTCAAGAAAAGGTAGATGTCATAGACAACCTTGAAGATGTTGTTACTTATTCACCAATCGAGCCAATATCAGAACACAGAGGAAATCAACTAGAAAATGGATCGTCTCCCTTCTCCTCTATTTATGGAAATGGCATTTATGAATCAACTGATCATAGTTTACTTATTCGTAATAAAGGAAATTCCGATGTCGTGGTTTTCTTGGTTGAAAGAGGCACCGACAAAGTAATTAGAAACGAATATATTCAAGGAAACAGCAGCTTTGAGATGACTAAGATTCCTAATTCTACTATCTGTTATTTGAAGTATTATTATGGCAATAATTGGAATCCAACCCTAAAAACAAAAGGAAAGCTAACAGGGGGATTCGATAATGGTGAGCAGCATATTATTTCTGATAATGAATCAGACATGATGCAATTTAAGAGCGAAATTCGCGGAGACTATATCTATTCTTCAAATTTTGAAGTTACCCTTGAAACAATAATTGAGGAAGGAAATACTCTATCAGAAAAAAGAATTGATAGAGAAGATTTCTTTTAGTCTTTGATCATGAATTTTAAAATCTTAAAAGTTCTAATCTCATTTCTTCTAGCTCTCTGTATCCTGGATATGCCCTATGGTTATTACCAATTCGTAAGGTGGGCAGCAATGATTGTCTTTGCTTATTTAGCTTATACGAGTCATACTGAAAATGCTACCGCTTCTACCTTTCTATACGTTGGTCTAGCAATACTATTTCAACCGATTGAAAAGATTGCTTTGGGAAGAGAGGTTTGGAATATTGTTGATGTTGTGGTTGCAATCTACCTGATTGGCTCTTTATTTATTCGCAAAAAGGAGACCTAATCATTGACATCTTTCAATTCCTTGAATTTCTCTTCTCTTTAGTATCTTGAGCCTTCTTTCAATTACTGATAACAGCTTCTATTAACCAAAACTATTCTTGGCAATACTAGAATTCCATTCAGATTATTTCTATTGGGTGAAAGCTATTTAAGCATTAACTAGGTATGAAAAGGAACTTAGGAAAATTAAAACAAATAGATCTGCGACAAATATGGAGGCATGAAGCTTTAGATTTCACCCAGTGGTTAGCACTTCCTGAAAATCTTGACCTATTAAGCGAGGAGATTGAAATAGAAATCATCCCAATTGATACAGAATATAATGTAGGGCGATTTAGCGTAGATATTTTTGCTGAAGAAGGGGGAATTGGACGGAAAATTATCATTGAAAATCAATTAGAGAAGACTGATCATGACCATTTAGGCAAATTAATTACCTATGCTTCAGGTCTAGAAGCTGAAATTATTATTTGGATTGTCAAAGAAGTTCTTGAGGAACATCAACAAGCCATCGATTGGCTTAATGAAAATACTGACGAGAGCATTAACTTCTTTGCAATAAGAATGGAGGCCTGGCAGATTGACAACTCTGCACCAGCTCCTAAGTTTCACATCATTTCTCAACCAAACAATTGGAGCAAATCTGTTAAGCAAGCCACTAATAAAACTTCATTGACCCATACTAAAAGACTTCAGTTGGAATTTTGGGAAGGTTTCAATACATACATTGAGAGCAATGGAATTAATATTAGAACTCGAAAAGCCAGTCCAAGGCATTGGTATGACATTTCTATTGGTCGTTCGGATTGTCATGTTGCACTAACTGTAAACTCTCAAAAGAACGAGATTGGGTGTGAACTCTATATCCCAGACTCATATGAAACTTACCATAGCTTTACAGATAAATCGATTGAAATCAAATCAGATCTCGGACAACTAAAATGGATGGAGCTACCCAATAAGAAAGCCTCGAGAATCAAGAAAATAACCAATGGTGATATTTAAAAAAAAGATAAATGGGAAGGCTTCTTTCAATGGCTAAGCCAATACGCATTAAAATTTCAAGAAACTTTCAATAAGTACTAATCAATGGCCAAAACAAAAACCAAAAAGACCAACAACAAACCCATGGAAGAGCAGCTGTGGGACGCTGCAAACAAATTAAGGGGAACGGTAGAAAGTTCAGAGTATAAACATGTGGTACTTGGCCTCATCTTCCTCAAGTTTGCCGGCGATAAGTTTGAACAGCGCAGAGAGGAGTTAATAGCTGAAGGAAAAGAGAAGTATCTAGAGATGAAAGAATTCTACAATATGAAGAATGTCTTTTATCTGGCCCCTGAAAGCCGCTGGTCATTTATCATACAAAATGCTAAGCAGGAAGATATTGCGCTAAAGATTGATACTGCTTTACACAATATTGAACGTAACAACAAAGCTCTCAAAGGTGCTTTGCCTGACAATTACTTTTCCAGACTCAATATGGATGTGAGCAAGTTATCTGCTCTATTGGATACCATCAATAACATCAATACCAATTCTGACAAGCAAGAAGATATTGTTGGAAGAGTTTATGAATACTTCCTTAGCAAATTTGCTTTGTCTGAGGGTAAAGGAAAGGGCGAGTTCTATACACCCAAAAGTATTGTAAACCTCATTTGTGAAATGATAGAACCTTATGAAGGCATCATCTATGACCCTGCCTGTGGTTCTGGAGGCATGTTTGTGCAATCTATCAAATTCATTGAAAGCCATCATGGTAATAAGAGAGAAATATCCATTTATGGACAAGAATATACTTCCACCACTTATAAGCTAGCTAAGATGAATTTGGCTATCCGAGGAATAACCGCCAATCTGGGAGATGTGCCGGCCGACACCTTCGCCAAGGATCAACATCCTGATCTAAAAGCTGATTTTATCATGGCCAATCCCCCTTTCAACCAAAAAGATTGGCGAGGAAAAAATGAGTTAGAAGATGATCCAAGATGGAGAGGCTACGAAGTACCACCTAACAGCAATGCTAACTATGCATGGATATTGAATATGGTTTCCAAGCTTTCAGATAATGGGGTTGCAGGATTTATCCTAGCCAATGGCGCTCTTTCAGGAAGTGGTGAAGAATATAAGATTAGAAAAAAGCTAATAGAAAATGGCTTGGTAGAAGCCATTGTTATTCTACCAAGAAATATGTTCTACACTACCGACATTAGTGTGACGCTTTGGATTTTAAACAATAACAAGGCAGAGCGTATCTTAAAATTACCTGAGGAAACTAGGAAATACCGAGACCGAAAAGACGAAGTTTTGTTCCTCGACTTAAGACAAATAGGTGAACCTTTTGAAAAAAAATTCATCCAATTCTCGGAAGAGCATATTCATGATATTGCAAGCACCTATCATGAATGGCAGAAGAAGGATGGCAATTATGAAGACAAAGCAGAGTATTCTTACTCAGCTACTTTAGATGAGATAAAAACCAAAGATTATTCCTTGGTGCCAAGCAAATACATCCAGTTTGTTAACCGCGATGAGAATATCGATTTTGATGAGAAGATGAGTTCTCTACAAATGAAGTTTGCTGATTTACTAAGACAAGAAGCTCAATCCAAAGATGAATTATTAAAGGTATTTAAAGAGCTGGGTTATGAAATCAAATTATAAAACACTTGGGGATTACATAAAACCAGTCAATAATAGAAACAAGGAAATGGTTTCAACTGACCTTCGCGGATTAAGTATGACTAAAGAGTTTCGGAAATCGACTTCAAATATTATAGGAACGGATCTAAGTAAATATAAACTGGTATACAAAAACCAATTTGCGTGCGATTTTATGTCAGTGATTAGAGTACATAAATTGCCTGTCGTCCTGCACGAAGAAGAAATGCCAGTAATCGTTTCTCCTGCTTACACAATATTTGAAATAAAAGATGAAACTCAACTAAATCCAGAGTATTTGATGATGTGGTTTAGAAGACCTGAGTTTGATCGGTATGCAGACTTCAGGTGCGATAGTGCAATTCGAGGGGGCTTTAAATGGGATGAATTGTGTGAAGTAGAACTCCCCATCCCGTCCATTGAAAAGCAGCGTGAAATCGTAGCAGAATACAATACGGTAGTAAACCGCATCAAACTCAACGAGCAACTCAACCGAAAACTAGAAGAAACTGCGCAAGCGGTTTACAAGAACTGGTTTTCTGAGACTAACAATAAAAACCAACCACTTGAAGATTTAATAGAATTTAATCCGAAGCATTCAATTAAAAAGGGAGAAATAGTGAGTTATGTGGAGATGTCAGATCTTCAAGAGGAAAAAATGAGTATTAAAAACATAGCGCAAAGAGGCTTTACAGCTGGATCAAAGTTTAAGAATGGAGATACGCTACTCGCTAGAATTACTCCTTGTTTAGAAAATGGGAAAACGGCTTTTGTGGATGGCCTAAATGAAGATGAAATAGCTTATGGTTCAACTGAATTTATTGTTCTTCGCCCCAAACCCAATGTGAGTAAATTTTGGGTTTATTGCTTGGCAAGAGAAGATGACTTTAGGTCACACGCTATAAGCAGTATGATAGGATCTTCCGGCAGGCAAAGAGTTAATAGTGATTATTTGAAAGAATACAAAGTGCCTCTGGTAAGCGAAGAGGATATGTGTGACTTTCATTCAGCTGTAAAACCAATTTTTGAAATTATTCGATTAAAATCTGACGAGAACCAATCATTAATAAAAATGAAGGATTTGATTCTATCCAAAATGACCCAATTAGAACCGGAAAAAGAAAGGGAAATACAATGGAATTAATCACTAATAGAGTAAATTATGAATGTGCGTTTGACGCAGTAAATATCATTGTAGCTTCTGACTCAAGCGATTTGGCTTTTTCCTTTAAATGGAAATTCTTTATTGAAAAATTTGACCATAGAGAATCTATGCTAAAATGGGCTGAGAAAGAAGAAGTAAATGATGAAACATATATATCTTATGAGTTTTCAAAAGAAGAACAAACTAGCTATTTGGCTTTGCCACTTATTCAAAGCTTTAAATGGAAATATACTTGGTTCTTAATTGGTCAAGGATTAATTAATCAAGGCTGTTACGTTGATTTCAATCCAATAGGTATTTCCTTATCATCGTATAGAAAAGTTGAAGGTTATGCTGACGCATGGGATTTGTATGAAAGAACAGATTTTGACCTGAAGTATAATGATAACAAAAATTCAGGTAAAGCGACTTTTAATATTGGTAGTCAAAAGACACTGGGGAGTAAAAATGAAATGGAAATCCATGCGAATTATGGAAATGTAAGAATAATAGCTGAAAGGGGAACAGTGGTCAGGTCTAAACACTCAAGAATATCAAAGGGGCGGCTAATTGCAAATCGTGAAATTTTAGATAAGTATAATATAAGTTTTGATCGAAGCTCAATCAACTACAGCAGAAGATATAAAGAGTTACTAGAATTTTTTAATCAGTATCTAAAGGATAAAAATTTTGCTGGGTTACAATTTGTTTCTTCCGGCTTTGATAGCCTCAATGTCCAAAAGGTCTCTCCCAAGAGAAACAAAATGGTTTTTAAAGATAATAACACGGACATTAACCCAATTACTGGAATGCGAAATTATGGTGTTTATAAGCCTGCGCCAAATGCATCTGAAGCTAAGTTTATTTTTATTTTCAAGCATAATGACGATGCAAATACGCTTTATAAATATCTCAAAAATGGATATAAAGGTTTCCCAGGACTTGAAAGATATGTTGACATTCCCTTGGTTCTTGCTGATGCTAATACCGATGGACAGCAATATAAACGACTTCAGTATGATTCTTTGGGGAATTTAATGACAAAGTATCACGATTTTGAAGAATTAGAATTACCCGCTAATAATTACGAAAACCACTTTGCGATTATAATTGGCCCTTTTAACAAGGATGAACCTGAGCAAGTTTATTATGACCTAAAACTGGCACTCTTAGCTAAAGGTATTCCTTCACAATTCATCAATCACAAACACATTCGAAAATCATCAGTATTCAATTATCACTTACCAAACATTGCCATAGGTATTCATGCTAAGCTGGGTGGTATACCCTGGAGAATTGATTCCCAAAAGAAGAATGAGTTGATTATTGGCTTCAATCAGGATTTTAATAAGGACAAAGAGCGATTTCTAGCGGGATCCGTCTTTTTCGATAATAATGGCAATTTAAGACGTACGTTTTCATTTCCCGAAAAGGAATCTTCAAGTAAAATTATCAAAGAGCTCCGAAACGCTGTAAACTCATTCTTAGCTGAAAACGGTGAAATTGAAAGGCTTGTCATACACTACCATAAATCCCTTTCTAAAGAAGAAAAGGGAGGTATCGACAAACTATTGAAACAGGAGTTTAAAATTTCAATTCCCTATGCTGTAGTTGAAATAAATGACACCAAATCGAGATTAGAGCTCGCATTTGATCCTGATTATAATTTTCAAATGCCTATAAGCGGGTCGTTTGTCAGGTTATCAAAAAGAGACTATCTACTTTTCAATAATAATCGCTTCAAAGAAGTTGCACCGGTTGGAGTGAAAGATGAATTGCCACTTAAGATAAAAATACATTTTGCCGATGAATCGGGATTTTCTCATAAGGAACTGATAGAGCAGGTTTATGAATTTTCCCGTTTAATATGGAAAGGCCTTAAACAAAGAAGCCAACCTGCTACTTGCTTTTACGCTCGTGAGATTGCGAAATTTAAAGCCCATTCAAATCAACCGATTCCGGAGAATAAATTAACTCAAAAAACCCCTTGGGTTATCTAAACATGGCTAAGGGTCACTTAAATACTGCAATTCAAAAATCCTTGTTTTTACTTGGTGCAGGTGCATCATTTGGTACAAAGGAGAAACGAACCGGCTGCAAGATGTCGGGTGAAATGTTTGACGCATTGCAAGAAATGCTTTCGCAGCCTCAGAAGAATGGAATTTCTGATGTTGAAGCTAAAACATTTAGATTCTTATTGTCAACGTTACATTATCAGAGTAATTGGCGGAGTCTGGAGAAGAATTCAAGTTTTGAATTCAAGCCAAACATTGAAGAGTTGGCACTTATTATCAGACGAATTAGGAATCGAGAAAATTATTTGCCTTATCCTTTAACAGGAAATTGGGCAGATAAGTTGATTCAGCTCGAAAGTCTGTTTGCGAAAGAAAGGGAAAATGAAACGGAACTCACTCTATTTGCCTCTTTAGAAAGTAAGCTCAAAAATGAATTTTTACCTAAATGGTTGGAAATAAGTCAAAATTCATTGGATTACTTAAAGCCCTTAGGTGACTTAATGGGTTCTCAATATTTGAAAGATCCAATTGAATGTTTTTCACTCAATTATGATCAAACGATAGAACAACATCTTCGAGAAAAACATGATATTCAACCCTATTGTGGGTTTGTTTCTGGTGAATGGAAAGGATTTGGGGCAAAGGATATTGAAGGTTTTGACAAACTCAATTTACTGAAACTTCATGGTTCATTAGAATGGATACGACTCACTGATTCTGGCGCGGTGAAAGAGCGTGACAGCTTAAAAACAGAAGAAGAAAAAGATATAGATGAACGACATAACCCATATCTGATATTTGGTCATGGAACAAAAACGTATTCGTTTGATCCTTTTTTCGGACTAATCAGCAACTTTAAAGAAACACTGATGTCCCGTCCCTATATTTTCGCTATTGGGTATAGCTTTTTCGATCCGTATATCAATAACCTTATAATTGAAGCATTAAATAACAATGAATTTCACAAACTGATAATTGTAAACCCGGTTTTTGGTCCTGATGTTGAAGATGGAAAAATTCAGGTTGATAAAGAATATTTTGATTACGTGACAAATATTGATGGGAAAGAAGCAAGTTTAGTCCTGACTGAATACATTGAAGAGATTCAAAAAAATTCCTTTTATAGCGAACTACCAGAATTTAATATTCAAAAGATTAATGGTTCAGATAGAATCCACTTCATGAATATTGGTTTTGATAAATTCCTAAAGGATTATTTCGAAAATGATGGTGCCAAATTGGTAGAACTAATTGACAAATACGAACAAATCCGCAATAAAGAGGAGAAACCATTTTAGAAAAAATCTAGCTAATTAAATAATGTCCGAAACCCACCGAATAGAATTTAAGCAAGAACTAAACACTAAAGTTGATTTAGAGAAGGAAGTGGTTGCCTTTCTGAACTTTCATGAAGGTGGTGAGATCCATTTTGGGATTGATAAAACTGGGGCTGTTGTCGGACTCAATGATGCTGATGGAGATGCCCTAAAAATCAAGGATAGAATCAAAAATAATATCTCCCCCTCAGTGATGGGACTCTTTGATGTAAGCATAAAACAGAGAGCGGGGAAGGATATTATTCAGATTGTGATTGCCAGTGGCACTGAAAAACCATATTTCATCACTAAATATGGTATGTCACCCAAAGGCTGCTTTATAAGAGTTGGTACGGCTGCAGAACCCATGACTCAAAAAATGATTGATGAGCTTTATGCGAAGAGAACTCGAAATTCAATTAGCAAAATTCAATCACCTTCCTCTACCCTGAGCTTTGAGCAATTAAAAATATATTATAGTGAGAGAGGCATTAAACTGAATAATCAATTTGCCAAAAATCTTGAACTGCTTACACAACAGAGTCAGTATAATTATGTCGCCTATCTATTTTCTGACAATAACTCTATTTCAGTTAAAGTTGCTAAGTATGAAGGAACAAAAAGAACAAAGCTGATTGAAAATAATGATTATGGTAATAACAGTTTAATTAAAGCAGCAAAACAAGTTCTTGACAAAATTGAAATTGAAAATAAATCCTTTACTCAAAAAACTTCCAAAGGCAGAATGGATTTCCGGTTATGGGAACCAATTGCTCTAAGAGAAGCCATTTTGAATGCATTTGTGCATAATGATTACACCACTGAAAATCCACCCAAATTTGAAATTTTCAGCGATCGATTTGAAATTACATCCAGTGGTGGATTACCTCGTGGTC
>Ga0207419_1002398_pt1 | contig 12412 bp, 12 predicted proteins | sample ElkSloMetagenome_4_FD_184723 | JGI IMG/M metagenome (GOLD analysis project Ga0207419, IMG submission 184723) | Hot spring microbial communities from Elkhorn Slough, Monterey Bay, USA - MD2A (version 2) | ecosystem: Environmental > Aquatic > Marine > Intertidal zone > Estuary: Microbial mat ... | reverse complement strand
AACTTGGTATATTGAGCGCATAAGATATTGATTTACAGTTAGTTAGCTATTTTAGTGGTACACTACATATTTTTTTATTGGTTTTTGTGTATTGGGTCTGAGCCAAAGCAGGTCGAGCTAGTCTGCCTGAATTTTGGCTGTGGCTGATGATTAATCTTCTACTCGTAGCATCGCAAGGTTTGCGATGCTGATAAAAAAATTTTCTTCGCTATTGTACCTTCTGATCTGGCCGGTGAGGTATTAAAACGGAATGAAGCAGCAATGTTGATGAATAGAGTCAAATGCCAATGACATGCAGTATATTCGGTGCTAAAAGCAAATGCGACCTTCGGTGAGGTAGATTGCGGTTAGGTTCGCAATGACAGTCCTCAGCCTGGTTGATGTCTCCACTAACCAGAACCTTCAAACGTTCCCAGTTTGACCAATCGGAAATGGTCGAGCCAGCAATGACAGTCCGATTATTCAGAATGGTTTTGCATTAAAATTTGCAGCTATTCACCTGCCTAGCGTCATACGCCGTATAACGCTACGAGATAAAATTCTGCCTGAATTTTTTTTCGTTGGTTAATTTTAAAATTTTAAATATGTATCTCGTCTCTTTTCCTCAAATTTTTTTCTCATTTCTTGCAATATTTTATTAAACTTTTGTTCATTAGCGAGATTATAAAATTCTCGCGGGTCGTTTACACGATCGTACAATTCCTCATTTCCCTGTCCGGTTACTTCGCCCCAGCGGCTGTATTTCCAGCGGGAGGTGGTTATGGCGCCATCACTACCTCCATAGCTTACCGTATAGGCAATATCTTCAGTATTTTCCACTTCGGGATTCTCCAGTAATGGCACCAGGCTTTGCCCCTGCAGTATTTTAGGTTCTTCTTTTTGCAAGCCGCACAAATCGGTGAGGGTGGGATACAGGTCGATCAATTCCACAACTGACCGGGCAGTGGCGCCGTAGGATTTTTCGTAACCGGGGGCAGAAATGATCATGGGCACTTTAATGCTTTCATCCCAAAGGCTGATCTTCGACCAGCAATTGTGTTCGCCCAGGTTGTAGCCGTGGTCAGAAATAAAAATAACAATGGTATTTTCTCTGGCCCCTAACCTGTCTAATGCATCCAGCAGCCGGCCAACCTGCTGGTCCATGAAGCGTACGCTGGCCAGGTAGGCTCTGATAGTCTTTTTTTGCTGTTCTTCGTTCATGCCCCACACATGTTCATTTCGTCTGCGCAAGGCTTGTTCGGGAACATTCCCGGCTTTTCCAGAAGGTAAATCAATATTTTCTACCGGGTAGGGTGCAAAACAATTTTCAGGCGCTATCAAAGGCACATGCGGCCTTACCAGACCCACGGCCAGGAAAAACGGCTGGTCAGCTTTGAATTTTACCCGGTTGGTAGCACCTTCAGGAATATTTCCTAACCGGTTTTCCAGAATGGCTATTGCCTGACTGGTTGCCACGTAATCCGTTTGCGCGATTTCATATTTATCGGGTAAAATCATGCTGGCAAAATTGGAACCGTAATGATTATTTTTTGGTGAGAGTAATTCCAGCTTTCCCGGACTCATAGTTTCCGGACCCATCACGTTGTGGGCATAATCCCAGGATTCTGGCACGTCGCTACCTGCTTCACCTCTTTCAATGCCCCCGGGCACTCCCATGTGAAAAATTTTAGATACTCTGGCAGAATAATAACCATTATTCCGAAAAAAACCAGCCATTGTAGGATGATCAGCCAGAGCAGGAGTAGCAATTTTATAGCTGCCCAATTGGTAAACATTACCGGTCACACCATTAGTTTCAGGATAAAGGCCGCTCATAAATGATGCCCTCGATGGACCACAAATAGGATATTGACAATAAGCATTAGTAAATGTCACCCCCTGGTCAGCCAATCGATCCAGGTTGGGCGTATGGTCACTTATGTTCAGGTAAGGACCAATCCGGGTATTTAAATCATCAGAGACAATAAATAGGATATTGGGCTTCTGGGCATTTGAAAAAACGAAGCTCAGTACCAAAAAAATTGTAAAAAAATATTTCATAATTTAATAATTAAAGAAAGATCAACCAACGAATAATAAATTACAATAGAAAAATTCTGACTTCTAATCTAAATGGATAGCAAACATCTGCAGATACTTCTATTTAGCTTAACTAATTCCTGATATCAGAAAAGTAAATTTATTAATATTTTGGCAATAGTTATTTATCGTTTGGCTTGAAAACCCTCGGAAGATTTTTACAGTGGAGCATTAAATTCACAAGAAGATTTTGCTATATTATGTAAGCTTGCTGTCTGTTAGTCTTCTATACTAAAATCATTAGATTGATAAAATCTGTATAGACCCATCAACTTGAAAAATTTTACCAAATGCATTATGGATATGCACCTGTTCATGAAAGCCATTGGAAGCAAGCTTTATTTTTTCTATTTCAGTTTTTACCAAATACGATTCTGGGTCGAAATTTTAATTAAGTACTTCAGAAGTAATAAAGGCTACACCATGCCGGCAAAGCCCATGAAAGCCATGGCCAGCAATCCTGCTACCAGAAGTGCAGCCGGCATACCTTTCATGCCATCCGGCAAATCGGCTAGTTCTAATTGCTCACGAATACCAGAAAAAATAATCAGGGCCAGTCCAAAACCTACAGCGGAAGCAATAGCAAAAATTACGCTTTCCACCAGGTTATATTCATTGGCAAATACCAACAAAGCCACACCCAGAATGGCGCAATTGGTAGTGATCAATGGTAAGAAAACACCTAATGCCTGATAAAGCGAGGGACTCACTTTTTTAAGCACGATTTCTACTATTTGCACCAGCGAAGCAATTACCAAAATAAAAGCAATTGTTTGCAAAAACTCGATGCCAAAAGGTATCAGGATATAATTTTGAATAAAATAAGTAACGATGGTCGCCAGCGTCATTACAAACATCACTGCACCACTCATGCCAATGGACGTAGAAATACGCGAGGATACGCCCAGGAAAGGGCAAATGCCCAGAAATTGTGCCAACACGATGTTGTTGACAAAAATAGCCGATACTATAATTAACAGGTATTCCATAATTATTTAGCGTAACGTTTTTTCAATAGATTGATAATGGCAATGAGGTATCCTAAAGCAATAAAAGCCCCCGGTGCCAATATGAACGCAAGAATGGCATCTCCCGGAATAAACTTGAAGCCAAAAATAGAGCCGCTGCCCAAAATTTCCCTTACCGCTCCTAGCAAGGTAAGCGCAAAGGTAAAACCCAGGCCCATGCCTAATCCATCGAGCAAGGAGGTTTTAACATTGTTTTTGCTGGCAAATGCTTCTGACCTACCAAGTACGATGCAGTTGACCACGATCAACGGGATGAAAATGCCTAATGCCGCGTGTAGCGCAGGGGCAAAACCCGCCATGGATAAATCTACGACTGTTACAAAAGAAGCGATAATTACAATAAATACCGGAATTCGTACTTTATCAGGAACCAAATTTTTAATAATAGAAACTACCAGGTTGGACATAACCAATACAAATAAGGTAGCCAAACCCATACCCAATCCATTGATAGCCGAACTGGTAACCGCCAACGCCGGGCACATACCCAGCAATAACACGAATACCGGGTTCTCTTTTATAAATCCTTTGCTGAATATTTTTAAATTACTCATTGCTTTCTCCTTTATCTGCTTTTTGGTAAATTTCCCAGGCATGTTGCACTGCTTCTGCAAAAGCCCTTGAACTGATCGTGGCCGCGGTAATGGCATCTACATCGCCACCATCTTTTTTTACTTTTAAGTTATACTCCTCCGGATGCTTACCTGTAAATTGATCTTTAAATTGGGCATCGGCCATTTTGGTACCTAATCCCGGGGTTTCTTTATGCTCCAGTACGTCAATGTTGATAATTTCTCCTTGCGGGTTAAAGCCCACCATTAGCCATACCTCTCCGGCATAACCTTTTTTGGAATAGGTTCTTACAGCCGCACCTATATCCTTACCATTATTTTCTGCCGGATAAATCTCTAAGCTATCATAGCCCTCAGGGCCAGGAATTTTGTACATAGCCTCAACCGGGTTATTAGAAAAATCGGGCATTACATTTTTAATAGCCGCAGTTTTCTTAGCCAATTTGGCTTTGGCAATCGGTTCTTTGGTTACTTCATACACGAAGCCCAAGGCGGTAGATGCCAGCAAAGTAACCACGAAAAGAGTGATCACCATATTAATAAATGTTGATTCTTTTTTAGCCATTTTTTACCACTCCAAATCTTTTCGGTTTTACATATCGGTTGATCAATGGTACAAAGCCATTCATAATTAAAATTGCAAAGGAAATACCTTCCGGGTAGCCGCCAAATACCCTGATCAAAATAGTGATCAAGCCGATACCCACCCCAAATATCAGCATGCCCCTGGGATGCATGGGCGAGGTTACGTAATCAGTGGCCATGTAAAACGCCCCTAGCAACGCTCCCCCGGTAAGGATGTGAAAAAGCGGATTGATATAAAGTTCTGGATTGATTAACCACAGGATACCTGCAAACATGAGCATGGAACCGATTAATGAAACCGGCACATGCCAGGTTACAATTCGTTTGTAAAGCATAAAAAGTAGCCCCAATAGCAAGGCAAAGGCAGACATTTCACCCAAGCTCCCGCTTTGCAAGCCCCAGAAAAAGTCGCTGTAAGCCGGCAACTGATCGGAAATTTGACTAACGGTTTGGCCTTGATCAAGTCCTTCTTTAAGTATGCCGAGCGGGGTAGCCCCGGTAGATGCATCGACCAGTGAAAGACGATCCTGCATGGGTTCTGGCCAGCTGGTCATGGCTACCGGAAATGAGATTAAAAGAAAAACCCTGCCTACCAAAGCCGGGTTGAAGGGGTTATTGCCCAAGCCACCGAATGACATTTTGCCAATGCCGATGGCTACCAAAGCACCAATTATAATGATGTACCAAGGCAAATTACTAGGCACGTTAAAAGCCAGCAAAATACCTGTTAATATGGCTGAACCATCCATAATGTTGGCTTCTCTTTTCAATAAATATTTGGCGATGACCCATTCGAAAAACATGCAGGCCATGATAGAAAAGGTGGTTACAAACAACGCTGGAAGGCCAAATACGTATACCGAAAATCCAAGTGCCGGCAGTAAGGCTAATACTACCCCAAACATGATTTGCCGGGTCGACTGCTGATGATGTACGTGCGGCGAAGGCGAAACAGTTAATAGATTAGTACTCATTTATCTTTAAGCTTCTTACAAATTTATATCAAGATCATTATTACAAGCATCAAAATTATGAGTCTAAGGACTATTTAGCTATGACAAAGATCAGTTTATAAGCTAATATTTGGCATGTAAAATAAAAAGAGGGGTATTAAAAAAAGATAGAATTTTGATGGTGAGTTATTACTGCAAAGAAAAAGGGTGCATACTATCTAGGACGATGCGATTATTGGCAAGTGATTTTGATCAATGACTAAACAGTAGCTTAATAAATATTAAAAAAACAGCACTGCTTCTACTTAATTAAAGCAGCAAAAGATTAATAATCTTTGGCTGCTTCAATAATCACCTATTTTTATTCTCCCTGCCCCAGGGAATAACCCCTTTCACCATTAAAGGTATAGAGATTTTCGGTTTTAATAAAGTCAAAACCTGCCTCATCGCATTTATCAAGCAGTCCTGTTAATTGCTTGTGGGTTATTGTATCATTAGTTGCTACAAAACGGCATCTCCAATGATCAGTACAAAATGTTTCCGGCATACCTCCGGGATAAACTTTCACACCTCGGTTGGTTATCATTTTTAATTTCAATCCATTGACTTGTAATGCTTCAAGTCCTTTACCAATCACATCAGGATTACGATCTGCTTCTTTCCAATCGATAAATACATCTACCCCAACTAACTCTTTCTTAATATTGGTTTTTTTGGCCACATATTTAAGGTCTTTTCGTTCTATTGGGTTACTGGTGTAATCTACCGCTGGTACTTTTTGCGGCTTTTTACCTAAATTTTCAATTACTGCATCAGCAAATTCCTTTGTTCCTACTTTTTGCTTGCTTATTTCCGGTTTATAAATATCGCCGGTATGAATTCCTTGCTCAAGTGTTGTAAGCCATGCATTCATTATTTTTTCTGCTGCTTCTGGTTGTTCCAGGTGTACAAGCATCATTACCGCGGCATTAATAAGCCCTGATGGGTTTGCAATATTTTGGCCTGCAATATCTGGAGCCGAACCATGAATAGCTTCAAACATGGCCACTTCTTCCCCGATATTGGCCGAACCTCCTAATCCCACGGATCCGGTGATCTGGGCAGCAATATCAGATACTATGTCGCCATATAAATTTAAAGTAACTATTACATCCAGTGTTTCAGGTCTGTCGGCTAGCAATGCCGATCCAATATCTATTATTTTATGATCCTTTTCGATGTCAGGATATTCTTCCCCTATTTCATCAAAAATCCGGTGAAATAATCCATCCGTGTGTTTCATAATATTATCTTTACTAAAGCAGGTCACTTTTTTGCGGCCATAGGCTTTGGCATATTCAAAAGCATATCTAATAATTTTTTCACTCCCTGGTTTCGATATTAACTTGAGGCATTGTACAACCTCCTCTGTTTGCTGGTGCTCAATACCGGCGTAAAGGTCTTCTTCGTTTTCCCGAATGATTACCACATCGGTAGCAGGATGATTTGTTTTGACAAATGGAGCATAAGCACGACAAGGTCTTACGTTGGCATACAATCCCAGGGATTTACGAGTGGTAACGTTTAAGCTTTTAAAACCACCGCCTTGTGGAGTGGTAATGGGTGCTTTGAAAAAGATTTTTGTATCTCTCAATGAATCCCAGGCTTTTGGTTCAATACCCGAGGTAATACCGTTTAAGTACACCTTTTCGCCAATTTCAATTACATCTTTTTCAATTTGGGCGCCGGAGGCTTCAATTATTTTTAGCGTAGCTTCCATTATTTCAGGCCCAATGCCATCGCCATAGGCAACGGTAATCTTCTTTTTTGCAGACATAGTATTTGTTAGATTAGTAAAAAGGTTACCATCTTAAACACCTAAGCCAAACATTAGTTTGTATATTCAATTAATTTTACAAAATAATGCACATGTTAAAGTCACATCAATATTTTGTCATTAATTTTATAATTTATACCATAAAATAGTGTAGTTTTTAAAAATATTTTATCTAAACTGAAATCTTTTTTACATCATTTTTCTCTTTATCTCATTACCTGTAAATTTGGGACAAATAATAAACCATGAAAGAGCTAACGAATCTTAAAATATCAATTGACAAGGAAATCCTGACAATCACTATTTCCAGACCAGAAAAATACAATGCACTTGACAATACATCACTGGAAGAACTGCGGAGTGCAATACAGGGAGCTTATGATAAAAAAGAAATTAAAGGTGTAATAATTACCGGAGCAGGTAATAATGCATTTGTTGCAGGGGCAGATATAAATGAAATAGCTAATTTAAATGAACTTAACGGTCGGAAATTTTCAGAAAAAGGGCAAGAAATATTCGCTTTAATTGAAAATTTGCATAAACCAGTTATAGCAGCGATCGATGGCTATGCGCTAGGGGGTGGGTGCGAACTGGCCATGGCTTGCCACATCAGGGTTTGTACGGCTAAGTCCATATTTGGATTTCCGGAGGTGACTCTTGGTATGATACCCGGCTATGGCGGCACACAGAGGCTTACCCAATTAGTAGGTAAAGGCAAGGCTTTGGAGCTTATGATGACTGCTGAAAATATTGATGCCAGTGAAGCACTCCGCCTCAACCTGGTAAATCATGTTGTAAAAGACAATGAGGAATTGATGAGCAAAAGCAGGCAACTACTACAAAAAATTTCGGCTAATGCACCTCTGGCAGTCGGTATGTTAATTAATTGTGTAAACGCGGTTTACAGTTTTGATGAAAACGGATACCAGGCAGAGGCAAATAGTTTTAGTAACTGCTTTAAATCAAACGACTTACGCGAAGGTGTAAATGCATTTATAGAAAAACGAAGACCAGATTTCAAAGGGGAATAATTTTTTTAGAATTTTATTGCGAATTAAACTGCTTATATTATCTTTGCAATCCCATTTGACAAACGGTCTTAAATGTAAAAGCGAAAGTAGCTCAGCTGGTAGAGCACGACCTTGCCAAGGTCGGGGTCGCGGGTTCGAATCCCGTCTTTCGCTCTTAATAGATATTCTTAAGAAACTGCTACGTTTAGAATGTAGTTAGTGCCGGGGTGGTGGAATTGGTAGACACGCAAGACTTAAAATCTTGTGGCCGTTAGGCCGTGCGGGTTCAAGTCCCGCCCCTGGTACAAATTTTCCCTTCTATTTAATTTCCTTGTTTTGTGATTTCAAGTTTACCCCAAAAAGTAATTTAATGTTGGCTTAACTAGTAATCCAGACAATAGAATATCATTTGTTTAACAAAAGGTTAGTAAGCTTTTGTAATTTTGTTGTAGCAATTATGTTATCTTCTCATTCTTCCTTCGATCATATTTAATACTTTGGGAGGATTATCAAATCTCATATCCTTCAATTCTTTACTTAATTGACTTAATTCTATAATCTGAGCTCTTACCTTTTCATTTAAACTACTTAAGGTCTGATTTACCGGAGATATCATTTCATTCATAATCTTAATATTTGAAATTAATTTATATCATATACGCAAATATAAATTATTTTGTTTAACAATATAAATTAAATGTTAAACAAGACTTAATTTTCGAGTAAGTTATCTGGTTATTGTTTAGCTATTTTTAATAAATATTATCCTAGTAGGCCATTTAGTCTATCTGTAATTAATAATTCTAATTGTAAGATTTAAACGATGATTAAACAGCAATTGAGCAGGTAAATTGAAGGTTGAAGCTGATGATAATCTTAATATTTGAAATTTAATTTCAAATATTATTAAAATGATGTGAATCTAAAATGCCGTTGCACATTAGGTAAGAGTAAACCACTCAGTTGTCAGTCATTTATTTTTTTATGGTGTCAATCGGCCTGACGGATATTTGTCCATTTTCTCTCAATTTCCGAATCACTGGATTTTTTAATAAAAACCTCCATCTCTTTAGTAAGCGGTAAAATATTTTGTTTTTTCCAAAAATCCTCGTTGTAAGGATAATCGAGTTTGAAAACATCTTTTTTTACAGAGGCATTCTTTTTAATTTTTGCATCAGTATTATTGAGTGTTATCCAAATAAATTCTGCCTCGTAAATAGTTGGCTTTTCCTGGTCACCATCCAACAATTCGGCAGTCGCGTTGATTTTTGCCTTGTCCAGATAATACTTATTACCTGATTTCTGTTTTTTGAAATTAACTGTTATTTCTACATAGGTGGTGCGCGAACGAACCCCATAACGCTCTTCATAGGGTTTGTTGCCTAAACTTTCCACAGAATAGTATTCTTCAACAGCACCATTTTCATTATCAACTATAAAATGACCCTTTGAAGTAGGATCAGGATTTGCCTCATTTGCATTAAATGATATCTTTACAAATGCGGAATCTTTGGCAGGAACTAATCGAAAATCATGATTTTCCAACTTCACAATGTACAGCATCACCCTGTTTACCTTTTCAATTCCAAACATTTCAAAGTATACTTCATCTTCCTTAAGTCCCACTTTTTGCATTTCTTTAACTTCCAGTTTTAAAGGCATCTTGCTGGATGTCGGTAGCAATTGCTCTCTTTGCAACTTGCCGGTAATGTCCTGTAGCTTTACAAACTTTCCATCTTTCTTGAGTGAAGTCCTTAAGAAAAAATCTTCACTGTAGTCATCAAATGGATAATTGTTCCTAATATTAATATATTGCCCTAAGTTTAACTCTTTATCAGAAATCACTATTTCATTCAGGGTAATGAATTTACTTTTTAAATAAATTGTATCTGAGTCAATTGATTTATATAACACAGATTTTTTTTCATAAGCCACATGGCTAAAGTGAACACTATCCGCCGGTTGGTTTAACAGAAAGCTTCCATCAGCATTGGTGGTGGTGACGCTACCCCCGGAAAACACGGCAACGAATTCGATTGATTCGCGCGTTTCGCTGTCAGCCACAACGCCTTCAGCATAAGATTGGCTCATGGCAGATGAACTCATTAGAAAGAAAGTGCAGACAATGAATATTTTTGTTTTAGTAATTAGCATAATAAAGGGGCGAGTAAATAAATTATAACTTTTAAAAACAATTGGCTATTACAGTAAATGGTATCCTTGTCTACTAATTTTGGGTCGATCCCTAATTAATTGTCAATCAATAGTTAATACTTTGGCCAAAGCTTCTTTAACTTGATTTTGTTGAGTTGAAGCTATCTGACCTATTTTCCTGACAAATCTTTTCTAAGAAAGCGATCTCACCTGAAAACAATCCATGCCGGAAGTTTTCGTCAATCCATTCACTGAATCAGGTTCAATTTTGACCATCCAAGCTGCTATGTGATATCTATCTTTCCAGTCGGTTATTGGTACAATAATTTTTAGAGGTAATTTTCCTAATTGATCATTGTTGACAATGACGGCAGGTCTTGTTTTACGAATTTCTGCTCCAATGGTAGGATCTAAATTTATAAGCCAGATCTCACCTTGTTTCATAGAAATCCTCCAAATCTAAATCCGTAAAAGAAGTAAGTTCAGCATCATTTTTATAATCATCGTAGAGTCTATCAGCAGCCATCTTCATCTGCTCCTGTTCATCGTCATTCTGGATAGTTCTGGCAGTTTTCTCTATAATTTGAAGTCTTTCTTTAATGGAAAGCTTCTTTATTTCATCAATTATCTCATTTGTTTCCATACATCTAAAATAACAAATATTTCATTAAGCTAGTCTTAATTTCAATTAATTTATTATGCCAAAAGACAGTAAAGGTATTGTATGTGTATGATTTTAGGCTGCTTCTTTGGTAATGACCTTGGCCTCATTACCTCTAAAAATCAGATTTGGACCATCAACAATGCCCCGCCTCAAAACAACCCCTGCAAATAAAAACGCTCGGTATTGCAAAAAGTAGAGGAGTAAATATTGACGCCGGTTTTATTGGTGTGCATTTTTCTTTGCAGATGCAGCACCGGCTTTCCCTTTTTTATATGCAGGTTTTCGCTGATGGGTTGATTGGCAGTAATGGCGGAGAGCTTTTGTTCGCCGCCGGTGATTCTGCAGGAATTACCGGTTCTATGATAGTGCCTTTTTCCTATACATAAATACTTTTGAAAGATGAGATACCATTGAGATGGCCATTTAATCTTTTCTTTTCTGGATCGAAACATGTGATTTTTTATAAATCCAAACCAACTGATAGACTAATATTTAATGAATTTGAAGCCCAATCATTATCAAAATAATCAGCATCTACTAAAATACCAGCCCACAAGTTAGAAAACAAGTATCGATTATAACCTATACCACCCAACCAACCAAATCCGGAAAATCTTGTAAAGGCTGTTTCCATAGTTATATTAGATGAAGTAACTGACAATGGAATGTATTGAACTTTTCCCTGATTAGAATATCTGGCTCCACCTTTTAAAAACAGAAGATTTTTGCTATTGCGAAAGATATAGTAATTTAAACTTATGTCAAAATTCATCATGCTGTAGTGGTAATAACTACGAATACTACCATTGGCTAATTCTTGACTCACATGAGACAACAATGCATTGTTATTGCCATTTGCATCGCTGGTTGGTATTTTTCCGTTTAAGCCGGGAAATGTATTAACATTGCTATGGGAAATACTTGTCGAAAATCCAATATATTTATTAAATATATAATCTATTCTTAATCCTGCTTGAAAACCATCGAGAAAACCATTTTCAATACTTGAGTATCCTGTGTGTGCAGAGATGAGCAATTTATTTTTGGGCTGCCCATGAGTTACATTAACTATTACAAATAGTAAAACAAATATAAGGATTCTTTTCATTCCTTTTCCTTAGTTATATTATGCATAAAATTATAACTTGATTTATCAGCATCATGGATAAATTTACCACTTCTTCTTTTTATAAGATAAACTACCAATGGTGATGTACCACAAATAATATAAGCTACTGAATAAATATAATTGGGCAGATTGTAACCTTCGATAAAAACTGTTAGTGCAATACCAATAGAAGCTACTACCATCATCAAGTATAGGGAAAACAATAATTTTTTCATGACTAATAACAAATAGGGTTTGTAATTATTAAATATAAGAATCTTAAAGGGCTTAGGCGATATTTAATACATGCGACATCCACGGTAGTAAGTGTAACAATCTTCACTAGTATGTGATGTCAAAATAAATTCCTGGATGATAAATGATATCAGGAATGTAATTAGTATAAATAATGTGAATACTAACCGACCATCAAGTCCATATCG
>Ga0207419_1002397_pt1 | contig 12420 bp, 12 predicted proteins | sample ElkSloMetagenome_4_FD_184723 | JGI IMG/M metagenome (GOLD analysis project Ga0207419, IMG submission 184723) | Hot spring microbial communities from Elkhorn Slough, Monterey Bay, USA - MD2A (version 2) | ecosystem: Environmental > Aquatic > Marine > Intertidal zone > Estuary: Microbial mat ... | reverse complement strand
AAAATCGGTATTAACATGCTTTAGAAAGGCATTTACAGCGCCTATGGCTTTGTCTATGGCCACATCTTTTAAGCTCACAATATCTGGGTTTACAGATTTATCTTCCTTAATATCAAAAAGGTAATGCCCCTCAATACCTAGTCGGATACCGACCACGCTCAATTTTATACCCTTGGCACCAATCTCTATACCGGCGTACAATTGTTCTTTTTCTTCTATGCCTTCGAGTAATGCGGTTATAGCTTTTACACTGGTGGCACTCCTCAAAGATTTGTAGATCTTTAGTGCCTTTCTGAAATGTATTATCGCTTTTTCTGTAAGCCCTTGATCTCTGTAAAGCAAGGCAAGGTTTTCATAGGCTGAGGCTTCCCAGTATTTATTTTTAGACTTAACGGCAGCTAATCCACGCTCTAAAAATTCTTCGGCCCTTTCAAACTGAGCACTTTCTCTCAACGTATTGCCAGTTTTGATATATTCTAGAGCCTGGTTCTCTGCTTCTTGCTTTTGTGCATGTATGGGTAAATAAAAAAGAACGCTAAGCGCGAAAACAGACAAAAAAGTTTTCATAAAAATCAGGTTAAAAATGTTTGTATTGTTAAAACTGATACTTTCTAACGCAGCTACAGTAGATTTAGTAGAAATTGCATTTGGAAAAGTCCTAGCTTAAAAAATTTGTAGCTCTAACATACCAAAAAAGTATATCTTACTTATTTAAGTTACAGATTATGCTCAAATTATCTATAAAAAGTACGCGGTTCAAGTTTCATTGCCTGTAAATTTTTAAACTTGCAATTAAGAATAAAAAATTTTTTCAACTAATTTGATTTTAATGAAACCTACACTATTGATTCTTGCAGCAGGGATGGGCAGCCGATACCAAGGTCTCAAGCAAATGGATACATTCGGCCCTTCAGGAGAAGCGATCATAGACTATTCCATTTTTGATGCGATAAGGGCTGGCTTCGGAAAAATAGTTTTCGTGATCAGCAGAAAAATAGAAGCAGAGTTTAAGGAAATGTTTATTGATAAACTAAAGGGCAAAGTTGAAACCAGTTACGTGTTGCAAGAACTAGATGCTTTACCCAATGGCCATAAAGTACCAAAAGATAGAGTTAAGCCTTGGGGAACGGGTCATGCGGTTTTGGTCGCTGCAGAAGACATAGATACACCCTTTGCTGTGATCAATGCAGACGATTTTTACGGTCAGCATTCTTTTGACGTTTTGGCCGATTACCTTAAAGAAATGCCTGCCACCTCCACAGATTATTGCATGGTTGGTTACCAACTGTATAATACACTTTCTGATCATGGAAGCGTCTCTAGAGGCATTTGCGTTACAGATCAGTCTGATTTTTTGCAAAGTATTACTGAGCGCACCAAGATAAATAAGCAAAACGGGAAAATTGCTTATGAAGAAAACGGCGAGCGAGTTCCGCTTACAGGCAATGAAATCGCTTCTATGAATATGATGGGCTTTCCACCTTCTGTTATGACCCATTACAAAAGCCAATTCGAGGATTTTTTAAAAGAAAAAGGAGGTGAGCTTAAATCTGAATTTTACATTCCTACTGTAGTGAACAATCTTATACATTCGGGGCAAGCGCGCATGAAAGTGCTGAATACGCCAGAAAAATGGTTTGGTGTCACTTACCGACAAGACAAGGAAGTTGCGGTAAAAAAACTGCAAGAACTTGTTGAGGAAGGGGTTTACCCATCAAAGCTATGGGGCTGATTTTTTTTGAGATAGCATTATTACTTGTTGGCTTTGTATTGCTCACCTATGGCGCCAGGTATTTGGTAAAGGGCGCCATAGAGTTGGCTTATCTATACCATTTGCCCGAAATTCTGATTGGTATGAGTATACTTGCTCTAGGGACCTCTCTACCAGAACTGATCGTTTGTATCGTAGCGATAAACAGAGGCTTTTCTGATATGGTGTTCTCCACACTGATTGGTGCCAACATATTTAATTTATATGCCATATTAGGCTTAATCGGTTTAATATTCCCTTTTTATCTGAGCAATACTGTTATTTTTAAAGAAATTCCATTAATGATACTTGCCACACTTATTATAGTGGTCATTACCAACGATCAGTTATTGTTTGATGCATCAGAAAATGTGATTTCGCAAACTGAAGGACAAATTCTTTTATTTTGCTTTAGCCTTTTTGTTTTAATGGTATTTCTGAATTTGCGAAAAGGTGGCTTTTCTCGAATAAAATTTGAGGAAGACCAATCTGCTAGGAAATGGCAAATTTTCATTTGGATTTCTGGAGGGGCTGTGGCTACTGCTTTTGGTGGTGAGTTGATCGTAGATGAGGCTACAAGATTGATTCAAAGGTTTGAGCTTACTCAGCGCTTTTTTGGTATTACAGTGATAGCTTTTTTTACTTCTTTACCTGAGTTGGCAACTTCTGCCATTGCTGTTTACAAGCGGAAACCGGGTTTGGCATTCGGTAATATATTAGGGTCAACCATGTTCAATTTTTTATTTGTGCTCGGAGTTAGCGCGCTCATCAATCAACTCGACTTTAATAAAGGTTTTAATTTTGATCTTAACTTTTTCCTTTTCGGCACTATATTACTTTTTGTAGGTATGTTCTCAGGAAAAATGAAAAAACTAGATCGGTGGCAATCCTTTTTCTTTTTGTTATTCTTTGTAGCCTACTTGTATTTTGTTTGGGTAAGGATTTAATATTTACAATTCAAATTTATCGCAAAGTAAATCTATTAATTGGCCAACGCCTTCTTCTAAGGGCAAAACTACGGGTATTTTTGTTTCCTGCTCTAATTTTTCTTTTGCTGCCTTGGCTTGCTCTAATGTAATGCCGTTAGTGTTCAAACAGATTGCCATGGTTTCAACTCCGTACATTTTAATCAAATCTATTTCTGCAGAGAGTTCAGGGATTTTTCCCAGTGATGCATCGTTATCGAAATAAACTCTGCTCAGTTGATGTTGCAATATCACTCCGTCCATTTGGCCTGAAATCAAAAATTCTGAGCCGCAAGGGCCGGAGGGGTTTCTCAGTGAAGATTGCCCTTCAACCAAAATCAATTTTGGGTTTGTTTGTTTATAGCAAGTATAAATGCTGTGCTCTATTTCGCCAGAAATAAAATCGTTAGGGGTTGCATCAAAGATAAAACCATAGCGGTGCCCTTGCAACCAACCGGTTTGCCCGGTGTACAGCATTTCTGTATGAATGTTTTTTTTATTTAGCCCATTCGCCAAAAAGGCTGCGGTAGTGCGTTTGCCAACGGCACAGTCTGTACCTAATACTGCAATTTTTGGCGTAGTAACCTCTTTGATTTTTCCGCTCCAAAAGTGCAAGTCTTTAAATTCTTTTGGCTTTCTAATGTCTATAATGTATGCCTTGTTTTCCTTGGCCAACCGAACCATTTCCGGTTTGTTAGAAATGAAATCATGCAGGCCATTGACCATGGAGATACCTTTTTCAAGAAATGAAGCTGTTATTTTTAATAAGCTCTCGGGCAAATATCCTCCATGTGTAGCTACACCTATAATACCATAGTGCACAGATATTTCTAGTCCAGAAAGTGCTTCTTCTAAGTCTTTAAATACTGGAATACCTCTTTTCTTGCCATCCAATACCTCACCGGCATCTCTACCAGCAAAGTTTTTATCCAAGACGCCTACAATATTGTATCTTTTTGTGCCTCTTATTAAGCCATGGGCTGTTTTAGCATCATTTTTATCTAAAAAACCTTGGGTAATAACCAATGCATTGCCTTCCATAATGATTTTTGAGTTTGAGGCCGAATCTACTTTTTATTTTGCTAATTGTGTTAAGATCAGGGAAAATTCAAAAAGGTTTTTACAGGATCTATCTGCCCATTGGCTTGTTGCATTATTGACTATGATTGTATTAATGCTTAGCTTTTTAGCGGGAATCAAATCTCTTTCCTTATCGCCGATCATATAAGAGTTTGTTGGTTCTATATTGAACTTATTCAAAGCTTTTTCAAACATCAAACTATCGGGTTTTCTACTAAGTGAAGTAGAAAAATCAGGATGGTACGGAGAGAAATACAGGGCATCTATGAGGTTTCCACAAGCCTTTTGTAATTTTTCATGACAGGCGAGCACTTCCTTTTTGGTATATAGGCCCTTAGCTATGCCAGCCTGATTTGTAATGATGATCAATAGATACCCCAAAGTTTTGAGGTTTTGCAGTGCCTCGGGCACTTTGTATTCTAACTCAAAATCGCTGGGTTGATAGGTATATGCGCCTCTTTCTATATTTAAAACTCCATCTCTATCTAAAAAAATACACTTTGAGGTTTTTGCTTTTAAATGATCCATATAAAAAGTAAAAGAAAAATTGAGGTAAATAGCCTTTGCTTATTAAATTAAATAAGCATTACTGTATATTTGAATTCCTAAAATTAAAGCAAATGATAGAGATTATTCCTTCCATTTCAATTATTGGTGGCAAAGTAGTCCGCCTAGCGCAAGGCAATTATAAAAATCAAACAGAATACAGTAAAAGTCCTATAGATGTAGCCAAAAAATTTGAAGATGCCGGCATTAAAAAAATCCATATGATAGATCTGGACGGTACCAAGGAAGGTAAAGTAGTAAATTACGATGCCTTGGGCCTCATTTGTGGGCATACCGATTTAGAGGTTGATTTTGGAGGTGGAGTCAATACAGATGGAGATATAGCGAAGGTATTTGAATATGGTGCCAAAATGGTTACGGTCGGCAGTTTGGCCATTAAAAATAAAAGCCTTTTTTCTTCATGGATCATATCTTATGGCAGGCAAAAAATTACCCTTAGTGCCGATGCCAGAGATGGTAAAATACGGATCAGAGGCTGGCAAACAAAAACAGAAACCGATCTTATGGAGCATATCGGTTACTATTACAACAGGAGTATTTTGTATATTAAATGTTCTGATGTAGCAAAAGATGGTTTGCTAAGCGGCCCTGCTTTTTCGATCTATAAAGACATTATTGCCAAATTTCCCGGAATAAAATTGTTGGCCAGCGGGGGCATAAGCAACATTGATGATATAAAAAAACTAGAAGAAATCGGCGTATACGGAGCAATTATCGGAAGGGCCTACTATGAAAATAAAATTTCTCTAGAAGAAATAACCAAGTTCCTTTTAAAATAACATAAATTTTGTAAAAGCATATAGATTTTTAATATACTTTACATTATTTTATACCCTTATTACTTGTTTTCTTATACTTATTTGTTTGCTTTAAACGGTAAAACAAAATTAATTTCGTTTATTTTTACAAATAAAGTGCTTTTATTTTGAAATACTTTTCTTTTTTATAAATTGCAAATCATTGTTTTTTATATTAATAATGATGAAAAACAGCTAATAATCGATTGATTTACATAAAAATATAAAAAATGAGTTCGTCTATTAAGTTAGATCAAACTGACCGTAAAATCCTTACAATTCTTCAGAAACACGCCAAAATAACCAATGCGCAACTTTCCAAAGATATTGACCTCTCTCCAGCTCCTACATTAGAAAGGGTTAAAAAACTCGAAAATACAGGTATTATAGAAAGCTACCATGCAAAGCTCAACGGGCAATTATTAGGCTTTGACATCAATGCTTTTGTACAGGTTAAAGTAAATAGGTTTGATAAAAAGAGTGTAGAGTCCTTTTTAGGAAAAATAGGTAAGGTTGATGAAGTAATAGAATGCCACAGTGTTACAGGTTTCTATAATTTTTTATTGAGGGTAGTGGCAAAAGATATGAAATCTTTTGAGTCCGTTTTGAGTGAAAAAGTAAGCACTATTACCGAAGTAAACGAATATAATTCTATGGTCATTATGTCTACACCAAAAGATACAAAAGTGATTCCCGTTTAGTGCCAATCATAAAGTTTTTGTGTAAAAAAGCCCTTTTCTTTAAAGAAAAGGGCTTTTTTAATGATTCTACAAATAAATGTAACAACATTATATTCTATTGTACTTATCCTTTATAGAGTATTTTAGGTTAACTTTATATGAAATATTACAAAATAATTTAACATTAATTACCAATTTTAGTTAGATTTATAGTTCTACAGCAAAATGCTCATTAGGATTTTCCTTAACCATTTGCTATCGATTTTTACAACTAAGTCAATGTTAAAGCTATAGATACTTCATTTTTGATCATGCATTTAAACCTCATCAATTCTGAAAAAAAAGTAAAGCTGTGTAGAAAGGGATTTGCTTATTTAAAAAAGAACAATCTCGATAAAGGTTGGCGTTTGCATTCTGCCGGCTATGCTGTGAACCAATTTACAAGATTTGGCAGGATCAACACATTGTACCTACACAAGTTATTGGCCTCGACTTTTATCGAGGCTCCTGAATCAGACAAAAAGCTGTTTGTAAGAATGATCAATGGCAACAAACTAGATTGTAAGATCAACAATCTAGAATATACCACCATGGCATCTTTACGGCGAGAACAAAGTACATCCACTGGATATAGAGGGGTCTCTAAGGATGGTAATAAATACCGCGCTGTAATTTATGACAAGGGTAAAAGGATTTATCTAGGCCTTTACGATACTCCAAAAGAAGCCGCAGATGCCTATGACAAAGAGTCTTTTAAAAGGTTTGGTATTACCAACAGCCTAAACAATAAAGCTTATTACGAAAAATTAGAAGAATCTAAGTAAGACCAGCACTGTAAACTTCTTATTGCTACATCTTAAGAAAAATCCTTAATCAACTCATCAGCTACGGTTTCTAAGCCTTTACTGGCCTTTTCTTCTATGGCATGTAAATTAGATACCCTGTTGATTACAGGGATTTTAGGATCAACAATGTACTTGGGTACTTCATCAGGAACATAATCTATTAAACCTGCAGCCGGGTAGACCAAAAGGGATGTGCCTACTACTAAAAATATATCTGTATTCATGCTTTCTTCAATAGCTACTTCCATCATAGGCACCATTTCTCCAAACCATACAATATGCGGTCTTAGTTGCGAACCCAATTCGCATTGATCCCCCAATTTTAACTCCCAACCCTCTATGTCATATACCAGGTTTTCATCCACAGTACTTCTCGATTTAAACAATTCGCCGTGTAGATGCACTACTTTGGTAGAGCCGGCTCTTTCGTGAAGATCATCTACGTTTTGAGTGATGATGGTTACATCAAAATTTTTCTCGAGTTCGGCTAATACTTCATGGGCTCTATTGGGTTGCACATCCAATGCCTTTCTTCTTCTCTGATTGTAAAATTCCAATACCAATGATTTGTTCTTCATCCAACCCTCGTAAGTGGCTACTGCATGCACGTCGTGGCCTTCCCATAATCCATTACTGTCTCTAAATGTAGCTATGCCGCTTTCGGCACTTATTCCAGCGCCTGATAAAACAGTCAGTTTCTTTTTTCTCATCTTAAAGAACATTTACGCAACAAAAATTTTAGGTATAAAACAAATGGTTTTGTCAAAAAAATATGAATCAAATGCAATTAGTGTTTCTCAACTCAAACAATGTATTTGCCTAAATTGCTCCTTTAGAGCTAAAAAACGCTTTTAATAATAAAATTAATGCTTTTGAGTGACCGCACAAAACTTAATTTAAATATGCATTTTAGCACAAGAAAGCACAATTGTTTTATTGAATCTTTTATGAGCACCGACCAAAGGTTAAATTTGCGGTCTATTTGTATTCCTTATAAAGAATATCTTAATAAGACAGCAAATGAGACATGCGAATATTTAGATTTAAGGTGAGGGTGCCTAAGTTTTATTCTTTGCTTTTTTGTTGAGGTAACATCATAAAAGTATCATAATCGAGATTCTAACATAACTAAATGGAAAGTAACATTACAAATTGGATGGAAGCTTTTAGGTTGAGGACGCTTCCTTTGGCAATAGCAAGTATCGCAATGGGTGGTTTTCTTGCAGCCGTTGTGGGCAAGTTTGATTTTCTTGTTTTTGCTCTCTGCATCCTTACTACTGTTTTTCTACAGGTGCTATCTAACTTGGCCAATGACTATGGAGATTTTAAAAATGGCGCTGATAGTGCTACAAGATTGGGGCCATCAAGAAGTGTACAATCTGGTAAAATAACTGCTACGGCCATGAAAAATGCCATTATTGCATTTACCGCGTTGTCTTTTGTTTCCGGTTTACTACTGCTCTATTTTTCTTTGGGTTTGGATCAATTGCTGTATTTTTTACTTTTTTTGGTACTGGGCTTACTTTCAATAGGCGCAGCAATCACTTATACGGCAGGTAGCAAGCCCTACGGTTATGCAGGTTTGGGTGATATTTCGGTAATGATATTTTTTGGCTGGCTGGGTGTGGCTGGTACCTATTATCTTTTTACTAAACAGATAGATTGGGCCATACTATTACCCGCAAGTGCTTGTGGTTTTTTTGCAACCGCAGTACTCAATATCAATAATATTAGAGATATAGAATCAGACAAAGAAGCCGGGAAAAAGTCTATTCCTGTTAGGTTGGGTGGAAAGTGGGCTAGGGTATACCACATCTTTCTTCTTATCTCCGGACTGATTTGCGCTATTTTGTATGTTGTAATGAATTACCAAAACCTGCTTCAACTACTTTTTTTACTGGTATTACCACTGCTTTTTGTCAATGGCAAAGCCATTTTGTCTAAGGAGAAACCCTCAGAATTAGATCCCTACCTTAAACAAATGGCATTGAGTAGCTTGTTGTTCGTTCTCACTTTTGGCATTGGTCAGCTAATGGCATAGTCTAAAAAATCGTTTCTGTTCTTATTAATGTATATTATTATTTTGTAAACCCAATGGCCATGGTACAAAGCCCTTTTATTAGCTTAGGAGTGAATGGTGAACGGGTTTAACTTGACAGGTTTAATGCACCATAACACATGGGCAACTTATATTTTATGTAGTGAGTGTTCTGACGTAAGTAGATGTATGTTTTGTAAAATAACTTTTTGGAAAAACTAAAAGTCAAGTAAGTCTAAATGATGACTTTTGATGATTTCTCCCATTTTGTTGTAGCAATTTGGAGTAGGAGCGAAAATACTATCATTGCATACAATTTTGCCCAGTTTATCTGTCCAGCTTTTGTAGTCTTTCCCACCAACAAATAAGGATGCGAATTGTGGATTTTCTGTAAGTTTTTTAGAAAAATCCTCAAAAGCGGCGGCGTAAGAATCGTAGCTTTTTAAATCGTTATTCTCAACTACCTGGAATAGGTTCTTCTCATAAACCAAGCGACCCCAGTCAGATTGGGTTATGGCCTTAGAAATCAAAACCGAAGCTGGTATCTGATATTTATTTTGCATGTTTAAAGCTAGGATGATCATATCTTCACTTAAAAATGATATTTGTTCTTGGGTGTACTTATTCTGACTGATAAGATGTTTTCGAAAGCCTTTTGCAATTTCGTGGTGGATAGCTGTTATTTTTTCATTTTCTAAAAAGCATAGTGAAGAAACACCATGCTCTATAAGATGCTTTGATACTAAAAGTTGCCTTTGCTCTAAAAAAGCAGTTTCGGATATTTTTATTGGCATGCTACTTTTTACTATACTAAATACGTTGGCTTGCTCACTTTCAAAGTTAATCTCTCTTTTAATTATTAATGATTCTTGCGGCTCATAAGATCTCGGAAAGGAGAGTGGTGCATCAAATGTTTTTATAATTGCTAAAAATATTAGCATAGTAAGCAATAAGTCTTTCGGGTTTATCTTCTTTAATTTTATAGCGTATTGTACTTGTTCTTTATTTTCAAAAAATAAGTCTGAGCGATTGTAAAGAGCTAGTTCCATAATTTTTAGTATTAGGTAAAGTAAAAACTGATAATGGTACAAATGTAAGAAATGCTTTTTAAATGTCAATATAATTAGCATTTAAATGTTAATATATTTGGCATTTTATTTTAAAATGCTTATATTAGTTGCAACTTGCAACTAAATTGTTAATGATGGATGTCGGCAAAAAAAGAGAACTATTAGAAGACATTGAGTTAGAATTGAATGATTTGATCAGACATGATCGAAGAAACTGGGTAAGAACGGCCAAACTGTTGCTCATTATAGAAAGGGATAAATTATTTGAGGTTAGGGCCACTTCCTACTCAGGCTACATCAGAAAATTGGCCCTTCAGAATAGGATAAATACATCCACCTTGTGGAGAATAAAAAGTGCTGCAAAACTTTATATGGAGCTTAGTGGGATAGAAGAGGTGTCCATGCTCCAAGAAAAACACATAACCGCCACCCCAGAACAATTAGAAATCTATAAAAAAGTCCGCTCTATTGTTCCCGAAAGGATTATGGACAACTTACGCACCAAAATGCTGCAAGGTAAAAAAGTGAGGAACGAGTTGTATAAACTATGGGAAATCTATAAACCCTTAAAAAAGGGCAAAACGGAAAGAGGGCGGAAGAAGAACCATGAAGGTTCACCTTTTCTCGAAAGCGATCAAGCCTATCTGCCCTACACAGAATCTGAGGTACAAGTAAATACAGCAATTAATCAGCAATCACTTAAACAACTTAACAAAGACCTGCAAAAAATAGATCGCTTTGACCTAAGCCCTGAGGATATTACAAAAGCGAATATGCTAAATGCACTGCGTTCACCTTTTTGGATGGAAAACACTTATCAGAAAGTACCGCTTTACAGATTTAAGTTATTCCAAAAATTAATACTTAGAGCGCCAATAAAACACAAAGCATATGTTATTGATTGCATGGCGCTGACTTTTTCTGAAAATAGTAGAAGACAAATACCAGATATAGCAGCAGTTAGACTGTACTTAACAGAAGACGCATTGCAAAGAGCAAAAAATGATTATGTATTGAATTATTTCTGTCATTTTGCTTTTGTTGCCATACCCTACAAAACCGAATTGATAGAAAGAGCCAAAAAAATAGTACCCGATTTTTTTGGTATTTTGGCAATCAAAGACCAATTGGCACATACGAGGCATGCAATCAGCACTATTCGAACTCCTGAAAAAGGTAAACCCGAAGACAAATACCTTAACTCTGTACACAGGGCCATGTTGCTCAGGAGCTTACAGTGGAATAACATTGAGAAACCCGAAGTTTTTTAGCGATGTTACAAAAAAAGCCCACGACTTTATTCGCGAGCCAAAAAATTCTATCAGAAAAAAGTATAAAAGCTTATACAGTGCCTACCTCTTCAATCAACTTATTGATTGAAGATTTAGCATCACCAAAAAGCATTTTAGTTCTTTCGCCAAAAAACAATTGGTTTTGTATGCCTGCATAACCTGCGCTCATACTTCTTTTTAATACAGTTACCGCCTTGGCATTTTCTACGTCGAGTATGGGCATACCAAAAATCGGAGAAGAGGAATCTTCTTTGGCAGCGGGATTCACTACGTCGTTGGCGCCAATGACAAGTACCATGTCTGTTTGCTCCATTTCTTTGTTGGCATCTTCCAACTCCATTAGTTTAGGATAGTCAACATCGGCTTCAGCCAACAAAACATTCATGTGGCCGGGCATTCGGCCGGCAACGGGATGTATGGCATATTTTACTTCAACTCCTTCGCTTTCTAAAAATTTCTCCAACTCGTGCACGCTGTGTTGTGCCTGGGCAACGGCCATTCCATAGCCAGGTACAATCATCACTCTTTGGGCATATTTTAATTGTATGGCCAAGTCATTAGCGGCAGCTTCTTTTACCACTTGTTCTCTTGAAGTGCCACTAGCAGTGCCTGCTGCACCAAACCCTCCGATTACTACATTGAGTAAAGAGCGGTTCATGGCTTGGCACATTAATACTGTTAAGATTGTACCTGAAGCGCCTACCAAAATACCACCGGTTACCATTACCATGTTGCCGTAAATTAGACCGGCACCAGCAGCGCCCAAACCCGTGAATGAGTTTAGCAAAGAAATGACTACAGGCATATCTCCGCCGCCAATAGGAGTTACAAAGGTAACCCCATAAATAAGTGACAGTACCAATAAAGCTATAATGAAGGAAAAGTCGAGAGAAGGCAAAAAAGCGACATAGACATTTAATGCCAAGATACCAACAAGCAATACAAGGTTGATGATTTGAGGAGCGGGCAGTACCAATGAGTCCCTTAAAAATCCATCCAGTTTTCCCCAAGCTACAATACTACCGGTAAAAGAGATAGAGCCAATAAATAGTGCAAAAAGGGTAGTAACGCCCTGCCCTGAGGCCAAAGAGGCATTGGCATCCATGTTATATAATTCTACAAATGCGATAAGCATAGAACAAGCACCGCCCAAACCATTAAATAAAGAAACCATTTCAGGCATTTTGGTCATGAGCACTTTCTTGGCCGCCACAAGCCCAATTACAGCGCCGACTACAATGCCTGCCGCAATCCATAAATAATTGTTGTTGGCACCTTCCATTGGGATAAAGAGTGCAATCAATATAGCCAAGCCCATGCCTGCGGCAGCAATAAG
>Ga0207419_1002396_pt1 | contig 12429 bp, 10 predicted proteins | sample ElkSloMetagenome_4_FD_184723 | JGI IMG/M metagenome (GOLD analysis project Ga0207419, IMG submission 184723) | Hot spring microbial communities from Elkhorn Slough, Monterey Bay, USA - MD2A (version 2) | ecosystem: Environmental > Aquatic > Marine > Intertidal zone > Estuary: Microbial mat ... | reverse complement strand
AAATAAAGCGCATAGCAAATCAGTATAGCATTTCTCTTTTGGGACCTAATTGCCTTGGTATTATCAATCCTCATCAAAAACTTAATGCTTCTTTCGCACCGCTTATGCCAAGAGAGGGGAATATCGCCTTTCTTTCGCAAAGCGGAGCTCTCTGTGCTTCTATTCTTGATTGGGCTCATGATGAAGGTATTGGTTTTTCAAAATTTGTGAGCACAGGAAATAAAGCCTTAATAGATGAATATGCGCTTATTCAATATTTTCTCGAGGATGAGATGACTCAAGTAATTGCCCTGTATGTCGAAGATCTTCGTCATACACAAGAGCTTATTGAGCTTCTTCAGGGTGCTCAAACAAAGAAACCGGTTATCGTTCTTAAATCAGGGCGGACAAAAGAGGGTATATCAGCTAGTGCTTCTCATACAGGAGCTCTCGCGGGCTCAGACGCTTCATATGACGCCCTTTTTCGTCAAGCGGGCATTCTGCGGGTAGAAAATACCAAAGAACTTTTTTTGGCCATGAAGAGTTTTTCTTGTGTCAAAGAACTTCCTCAAGGAAAAGGAATGGTGGTCATTACGAATGCGGGAGGACCAGGCGTTCTTATGACTGATGCCCTTTCTGAAAGGAAACTTCATCTCGCTGTGTTTTCTGGTCAAACAAATCACCAACTCAAAGAAAGTCTTCCTCTTGCCGCAAGTATCAAAAATCCCATTGATGTTTTGGGAGATGCTCACGCCGATCGATATGCCTTTGCCCTTAAAACAGCTCTCGAGGATAGCTCTGTTCATAGTGTTTGTCTTATTCTTACACCGCAAACTATGACAGAGGTTTTAGCAACAGCGCAAAGCATTGTAGAGATAGGGAAGTCCTCGAAAAAGCCTATTATTAGCGTTTTTATGGGTGAAGCACTTGTTCATGAGGGATTACAATATCTTAAAGAAAATAATATCCTTACAGCACAACACCCTCATGAAGGAGCTTTTATTGCTGAGCTTCTTTATAAATGGTATGAGATTCTCCATAGAGAATACAAAGAAGGAGAAGAAGAAAAGTTTTCTTTGGAAGAAAAAGAAAAAGGAGAGTATGTTTTTCGACGAGCGCGTTCTAAAAAGGTGACCGGACTTCCTGAGGCATATGCTTTGCCATTTTTCGAAGCCTTTGGTTTTCGGACGCTTACTTCGAATCTTGCAGAAAATGCTAAGGAGGCGCAAGAATATACTCATGAGATAGGTGGGGATGTCGTATTGAAAATTGTATCTCCTGATATTTTGCATAAATCGGATGTTGGGGGGATCCAGGTGGGGGTTTCTTTGGAAGAAGTTCCTCAGGCGTATGAGAATATGCTTGATACGGTTCGAGGAAATGTTCCCGATGCTCGGATAGATGGAATTATGGTTGTGGAAATGGCTCCAAATAGAGGAGCTTCTATGGTCGTAGGTGCTCATCGTGATAGAAGTCTTGGTCCTGTTATGATGGTGGGATTGGGGGGTATTTATGTAGAGATCTTGAAAGACGTTTCTTTTGGAGTTCTTCCTCTTAAAAAAGAAGATGTGAAGGTAATGATAGAATCGCTCCAAACATTTCCTCTACTCGATGGTGCTCGGGGTGGTGAAAAAATGGATCAAGAAGCTCTTGTGGAAGCGGTGATGAAAATTGCCTCTATCATGAGAGATTTTCCTGAAATAGAAGAGATGGATATCAATCCTCTTTTAGTTTTGCCACGAGGAGAAGGAGTCATTGTCATGGATTCTCGTATTTCTTTGAAAGAAAAAACTTCTTAATTTTTTAGGATATATATTTTAATCGTATAAAAACAGCCTTCAAAGGCTGTTTTTATAGTACGTGGGAAGTATAAGCTTATTTTTCTTCTTCAGCATCTCTCACGCCATCTGTTTTCTTGAAGGTTACAGAGAATTGGGGTTCATAAAGAACATTGTATTCATCTTTGATGTCGAGAGATTCTCCTTTCATAATGCTACTCATAGCGAGATCAGAAATCATTTGTTGTGTTTCAGTGATATCATATTTAAGCTCTTCCATGCGCTCCCATCGGTTTCCCAGATGAGACTGTATTTCTGATTCGATGAGCTTTTTCTTGTCACGAAGAACTTTCATTTCTTCAGTGATTTCCTGATAGGAGCTTTCATGAAGAAGAGCATCACGATATTCTTTTCGAATTTCTTTTTGCTCATTTTTTGCATCTTGCAGTTGATTAAAAAGAGACTGGACATCGCTCATACATTATTATTTTTAGTGATTAGACAAAAACTATCATACCATGAAAAAAAGATTACGGGAATTACGAAGAATCTGAATTTCATAATGAATGAGAAAATTCCCGGATAATAAGGAGGGAAAAAATATGTGTACAAAAAAAAGATGTCTTTATTGCTGTCGAAGAAGGCGCCTTTCTGAATCGCGTTTGGCGATATCATGACGTTTATCGTAGAGTTTTTTTCCTCTCCCAAGAGCGATTTCAAGTTTTATAAGACCGCGCCTTCCTACGTACATTTTTGTCGGGACGATGGTGAGTCCCTGTGTTTGTTTTTTTCCTAAAAGAGTGGTGATTTGCTTTTGTTTGAGAAGAAGCTTTCTTGGTTGTGTTGGGTCATATGAGGGGAGTTCGCCAGCATATTTGTAAGGAGATATATGGGCATTCGTAAGATAGGGGGTATTTTCCGAAAACGTGATAAAAGCACCTTTCAGACTTACTCCTCCTGTTTTTGCGGATTTCACTTCTTGTCCAGAAAGCAATAAACCCGCCTCATAGCGCTCTAAAAGGGTATAATCATGTGTAGCTCGCCTGTTTATAGTGATAGTTTTCATATGTATGTTAGTGTAGCGTCCTTCGCTTTGGAATGCAATAAAATCCTTGACATTTTTTCTATTATGTATTATAAAGGAGATATTCTATTATTTGAACGTAATGTGTATGGCACGAGAAAATGTACAAAATTTTTCATCAGGAAGGGGGCGTTTTTTTGGTTCTGGAGTTGACGAAGTGCTGAATTTATTTCCAAATAGAACTCAAGACATCCTTCGATCTCGCTATAATCTCGAGGGATCGTTTAAGCGTGGAAGAACGTTGGAGGCCATAGGAAGACAGTATGGCGTGACGCGAGAGCGGGTTCGTCAGATCATTCAATGTGCTATGAAAGTAGCGCGTGATAAGGGAGCAAAAAGTCTTGACAGCGCCATAGAAAGAATTGATAACCATCTTACGGAACAGGGGGGTATTTTTGCCAAGGAGATGCTTTTTGAAAACCTGGGAGCGAAGACTTTTGATGAACGTGGAGCGGTTGATTTTGTTTTGGATTATTGTGATAAATTTACCCTTCTTTCTCCGGGAAGGTATGTTACTCATGCCGTTGCTCATAAAGATTTTAATCATGATGTGTATCAAGAAATTATCCAAGAAGCGGAGATGATACTTTCGGATATGAAGCGCCCAACACAACTTCCTTCTTTACAAAAAAAACTTACGAAAAAACGAGGAGAAGAAATGAACACAAAGCATCTTGAGTCCTATCTTATTTCCAGCGCTACTATTGATCGTAATCCTTTGAATGAATGGGGAATGATGAGTTGGGGGGATATTCGACCAAAAAGTTCTGGTCAACGAGCCTATCTTGTCCTTCGACACTTTAAACGCCCGATGCATTTTACGGAAATAGCACAAAAGATAAATGATCTTGGACTATCATCTCGACGTTCTAATCCTCAGACAGTACATAATGAGCTTATAAAAAGTCCACTTTTTGCCCTTACAGGGAGGGGAATATATGAATTGAGTGCTTGGAAGAAATAAACCTTGCTTTCTCTTTCTTTTCGCGGGATAATAAAAACAGACATATTAATAGATGAGAAAAAGAAAATGGATTTCGTCGCACAAACATTGACGAATACGGCATCTTCCTTTGGACAAATGTTCGAGGTGATTTCGTACGTTTGGTTCATCATCTTTCCCATAGGTCTTTACTACCTTTTTACTGTGCTGTGGATGGATCATATCCAGCGTCGATTTGCTGGGAAAAAATCCTTTGTTCTTCTTGAAATTATTACACCTCAAAATATCGAAAAAAGCCCGCAACCCATGGAGGCGCTTTATGCCGGTATAGCAGGTGTTATGAAAACTCCTAATATCTATGAAGAATTTCTTGATGGATACCTTACCGATTCCTTCTCACTTGAGCTTGTAGGGACGGGCGGGGAAGGAGTTCATTTTTATATTCGAACTCCCAAAAACTTTCGTTACCTTGTCGAGGCACATCTGTATGCGCAATATCCTGATATGGAGATACGAGAGGTTCCTGATTATGTCGAAAATGTTCCCCCTGTTGTTCCTAATAAAGACTGGGATCTGTGGGGTTCAGACCTTCAATTAACTGATCCAGAATATCTTCCTATTAAAACATACAGAAATTTTGAAGAAGATGTTACCGGGAAAATGATTGATCCTTTGGCTGGCCTTATTGAAATCATGGGGCAACTCCAAAGAGGACAACATGTTTGGCTTCAATATGTCATCACTCCTATAGGAGAACCAAAATCAAAAAAGATGGGACAAGAATATGTTCAAGAATTGGCCGGCCGCACCTCAAAGAAAAAAAGTCCTTTCGAGGTTTTTCTTTCTGATTTGGGGGATATCGTAAAGAATGTCGCTGGGGGCTTATTCTCACCACCAGAATTTTCTTCGAAAGGAGAGGAAAAAAAAGATGATCAGCCTTTGGAGTTTCGTTTGACTCCAGGAGAGCGACGTGTTTTGGAGGCCTTGGAGAGTAATGTAGGGAAAAACTTTTTTAATACAAAAGTGCGACTTGTCTATCTTGGTAAAAAAGAAGGCTTTGACAAGTCAACGTTCGTTTCTGGTTTTATGGGGGGTATGAAACAATTTTCTGATATGAATTATAATGGTTTTAAACCGAATGATATTTCAAAAACCTATGCAAACTATGTTATGCAAGAATCACGATTACGGTATCGGCAACGAAAGATATTCAATCGTTATAAAGATCGTGATACCGATGATAAAAAGGTTATGTTGAGCACGGAAGAGCTCGCAACACTTTTTCATCCACCTGATATGATGGTTATTTCTCCGTTTTTTGAGAAAGTGAGTGCCAAACGAGGAAGCGCGCCATCGAATCTTCCTTTTTGAGAAAAGAGATTTTTGTGTTACGTTGAAGAAAAGAAAATTCTATGTCGAATACAGAAGAAATAACACGATTTGCCAAAACAAACTTTCGAAGTCGAGAGGTTGCTTTTGGTATTAAGACGGATGATAGGCGTCGTCACATGTATATCATTGGGAAGACGGGTATGGGAAAAACCAATCTCCTTGAAAATCTTGTTATTCAAGATATTCGCAATGGACATGGAGTTGCTTATGTAGATCCCCATGGAGATACTGCCGAAAAGCTTATACAGATGATTCCTCCTGAGCGTATTAAAGATGTTATTTATTTTAATCCTGCTGATCAAGATTTCCCCATTGCCTTTAATGTTTTGGAACGAGTTGATCCAGAATATCGACACTTGATTGCTTCTGGTTTGGTAAGTGTATTTAAAAAACTTTGGGCGGATTCTTGGGGGCCACGATTGGAATATATTCTTCGTAATGCTATTTTGGCACTTTTAGAATATCCTGGAAGCACGCTTTTGGGAGTGATGCGTATCTTAATCGATAAACAGTATCAAAAGGATGTTTCTGCGTATATTACTGATCCGGTTGTAAAGAGTTTTTGGACTGATGAATTTACCAAGTGGAATGATCGTGTTCTTCAAGAAGTTATTGCTCCTATTCAAAACAAAGTGGGACAGTTCCTTTCGAGTTCACTCATTCGTAATATTGTTGGACAGACAGAATCTTCTTTCAATATCCGAGATGTTATGGATCAGAGAAAGATTCTTATTCTTAATCTTTCCAAAGGGCGAGTGGGAGAGGATAACAGTGCTCTTTTGGGTGCTATGATGATTTCAAAAATTCAGTTAGGCGCCATGGGTCGTGTAGATATTCCTGAACAAGAGCGCAAAGATTTTTATCTGTATGTAGATGAGTTTCAAAACTTTGCTACCGAATCATTTGCGAATATTCTTTCAGAGGCAAGAAAATATCGTTTGAATCTTATTTTGGCAAACCAATATGTCAATCAAATCGACGAAATTGTTCGGGATGCTATTTTTGGAAATGCTGGAACCATTGTGTCATTTCGCGTGGGAGCAACTGATGCAGAATTTCTCGAAAAAGAATTTGAACCGGTATTCATGCAAAACGATATCATCAATCTTCCGAAGTATCATATTTACCTCAAGCTCATGATCGATGGCATCGCTGCCGATGCTTTTAGCGCTCAAACACTTCCTCCTATTGAAGGGGAGGAGCATGAGGATGTTGCTCAAAAAGTAGTTGAGAGTACGCGAGAACGATATTCTCATTCACGAGAAGAGGTGGAAAATTCCATTCGTGATTGGAGTGTGACACGGCAGTCTTTTTCCCCTCAAAAATCATCAGTCCAGACAACACAAAGAAACACATATGAGAGACCTCAACAGCAAAGCTCTCAACAGGTAAGACCACAAAATGTATTTCAAAGAAAAGTTTCTGAAGAAAGAAAAGTTTCTGAAAAATTGATAGGAAAGGAATCCCTGCCTCAACAGTCAAGATCTCCCGAAGAAACTGTAGCCCAAAGTGAGGGTACAAAAGAGAAAGAGATGGGAGAAAAGAAAGAAAGGACGCTTTACGATGCCGTATGCGAACGTTGTGGCATAGAAATTCAAGTCCCTTTTAGACCTGATGGGAGTCGCCCCACATTTTGCAGAGAACACCTCAAGGAATATCAGCGAGAAACAGCAAAGGCACAAAAAGACCTTGATCCTCCTCAGCAATCTCCTCCTCAAAAAGGGATAGATGAACAAAAAGAGGAGCAAAAAGCTCAGCAGTATACTCCAAAAACGTATCAATCAGGTAGTGTGCCCATGAATCTTGCGCAAATGCAATATGTTGCCCCTAAGAAGTTCCGACCGCTTTCTCGGCCGAATTCAAAAGAGATTCGAGAGCTTTTAAAGAATATACGAGGGGAATCATCTCAAGAACCTCCTCACGACACACAAAGAGGAGAATGACACAAAGATTATTTATTTAAGAATAACAGAATATGGCTTACGTACAGATATTGATTTTCTTTAGTGCTCTCGGTCTTTTGGTAAAAAGCTCTGACTGGCTTTTGGAAAGTTCGGAAAAGATTGGACTTAAAATGGGACTCTCTCGATTTATTGTAGGGGCATTGATTGTGGGTTTTGGAACATCGTTACCTGAACTTGCTTCATCTTTGGCAGCTGTCTTTCAGGGAGAAACTACTATCGTTGCCGCTAATGCCATTGGTTCAAATGTCGCTAATATTCTTCTCGTTGTTGGAGTTGCGTCAGTAGTGGCAAGTCGTTTAACAATGAATAAGAGTCTTGTTGAGCTTGACCTTCCTATGCTTGTTGGAAGTACAGCGCTTTTCGTGGGAGTTGCCTGGGATCGATATGTTAGCGTTCCAGAAGCATGGTTCTTGATTATTGCTTATGGGGTATACTTTGCTTACACTATTTTTCATACAGAAGCACTCGAGAAACAAACCCTTTCTGGAGATGTCTATCGAGGAGCCTTGCTTGATAAAATTGGCGCTATCACAGGGACATTTTTAGGAAAAAAGAAGGAACAAGGTGAGGAAAAAGATGGAGATGACGAAATACAAATAACGTCCATGGATATAGCAAAACTCGTTATGGGAGTCATTGGTCTTGCTGTGGGGGCTCAATTTTTGGTTTCTTCGGTACTTTTTATTTCAGAAACATTTGGAATTCTTCCTGGCGTTATATCTCTTTCTGCTATTGCCTTGGGGACTTCTCTTCCGGAATTGATGGTATCTATAAAAGCTGCTCTTCGAGGACATAGCGATGTTGCTATTGGAAATATTTTTGGATCAAATATCTTTAATATTTTGCTTGTTGTGGGTATTCCTGGTGCCATAACAGCACTTACTTTGGATGAACAAACTATGTTTGCTTTGGTTACTATGTGCGTAGCAACTTTTCTCTTTGTTGTATCGGGGCTTTCACAAAGAATCTATGTATGGGAGGGATCCCTTTTCCTCCTTATGTATGCTTTGTTTATGGCGAAAATTTTTCAATTAGTCTAAATATTGTTGTATGAGTTATGGATATGGATCGGGAAGTGACGAGGTAGATGAGGCAGACAAAAGACGAGCTCTCTCTGAGATCGAGCGTGAAGAATCTATTCTTTCTTCTGATCTTAAACGATGGGAGAGAAAGAAAGAAGAAATAGAACTTGAAAAACGAGCGCTTGCAAAGAAAATACAAGAACTTCAAATTCAGGAAGGAGAAATTCAAGAACGAGCAGGAAAGGCAGAAAAAGAAATATTTTATCTTCAGTCAGAACTTTCACAACTCAAAAAAAGACGCAACAAAATTACGTAGTTTTTTTGCTTTAGTATATAACAACGGGAGTTCCGATCTCAGCCCATTCGTAGACTCGTTTGGCTGATCCCACACCAAGTCGAACACAGCCGTGTGAAACGGGAGTTCCTAAATGGTTTTCTCCTTCTTTATATCCACCTGGCCATTCAGGAAGTTCATGAATACCATATTTACCATCAGGGGTTATAGCCATCCAATAGGGCATGAAAAGCTCATACTGACGAGACCAGGGACGAGGGTGCTGATTGTGAATAGCAAAGGTACCTTTTGGTGTGTCCATTCCAGGAAGGCCAGAAGAAACCATAAAAGAATCAATGAGGTTTCCGTTTTCGAAGATACTCATAATTTGAGCATCAATATTAATATCTATATATTTTCCTTCTTGTATCTGTGCTCGGGTAAATCGCTTCGCTTGTGCTAAGCGTTCCGTCATATCTTTTGACCACTCTTTTGGTTTTGGCGGAAGCGTTTCGAAAGAAAAGGTTGTGAGTTCTTTTCGATAAAGCGGGTCAACGTTGTCAGCAGGATAGGCAAAAACAGTTACATCATAAAGAGCGCCTTCTTTAAAAGTATTTTCGGGGAGTATCTCAAATCGAGATCGATTGTCATTATTTTGATAGATTACCGAGCCTTCAGGAGAGAGAGAAAAATCAATCCAAAAATCCCCAGCGTTTCGATCGAGCTGAACAATGAGCGGATCTTCGATGCCAACGAGAACATCTTTTGCTCCATTTTCAGGCCAGAAAGATTCTACTTTTGGGTAGGATACGGTTTGGAAAGAAAAAGATATTTCTTGGAAACTGGCGTAGTTCGTGGCTTTCCCCTCTGGAATAGTGAGGGTGTATTGAGTTTCTGGTTTCCAAATGGACTGGGGTGTAAGTTCGAGTACGGTATTGTCTTCTTTCCATGCAACGAGAACATTTGTTTTCGGAGAAATCGATATCTTTTCTCGATAACCTTCGTCGAGAATGGAATGTGTGAATGATATGCGAAGAGGTTCATGAAGAGAGATTACAGCTTCGTGTTCGAAAGAAATTTCTATATTTTGAGCTGATGAATAGGCAAAATACGCAACACTTGAAAAGGCAACAAGAAGGAGAATGATAACCATGGGGAGGACGATGCGAAGTGTCGTTACAATAGGATTCATAGGAAAAATATAAAGTGAATATTTTCTAGTATATCAGGGGATTGCTTGTGCGTACAACCAGAACCTTGTCTGGGAGAAAGGCGGGACTTGCTTTTGTCGGGATGAGGCGTTAAGATAGGAAATGTTTTATGGAAGCGTGGCCGAGTGGTTGAAGGCAACAGTCTTGAAAACTGTCGTACCGGAAACGGTATCGGGGGTTCGAATCCCTCCGCTTCCGCAACGAACAAAGTGAGTGAGGAAAGTGAGCGGGTAAAGAGTCCCGCGTGAGGGATGAGAAGGTCGCCCACCTGCCGGTAGGCAGGGAGCGATGTGTGAGTTTGAGCCGAGTCCTCGAGGCGAAAGGCGAACACCGCGAGACCCGGACTGAAGGCGTGCGCCGTTAGGCAAGCGACCGAAAATCGAATCCCTTTCACTTTTCACAAGCCTGCCTCGATGGTGAGGTGCATATCCCTCCCTCACGAAAGAAAAAAGAATTCTAGAATTCTTTAGTTATTTGTAGGTTGAGTTTGATTTCGGCTTGGATAGGAGATAGAATGAGAGTAGGAAAAGAAGTTCTAAGAAGGTATTTTATACTCTTTCTTCAGAAGAGAGAGTTCAATGAGAAACATTCCTTTATTTTTTAGAATTCTTTGTAGACATACTTGATTTTTATCGAAGTTATTACGATGATATGAAAATATCTTTATCTACGACACGATTAGTTCTTTCTCGCATCCTTCTTGTGTGTTTTGTTGTTGGAATAGGGTATGCTTTTTATAGTACTTTTTTTGCTTCTGAGATGTATACAGATGCTCCTTGGGGATGTGCTATCGAAGTAGAGCCAAGTGTACTCTATAAAAAAGATGAAATGATCAGGGCCATTGGACTTATTCCCGAGACGGATCCAGTGAGCTATCAGCGTCTTTGCGAATACGTCACTGCTATTGGGCCCACGGATGAATGCGGTTCGATGGCTACTGCGTGCGCACACATGGGAACTCGCATAGGCTTTGGAAGAAGTAATTACGGTCATCTCCCGGGGGCGAATTCTGATATTGAAGGGCTTGCAGCAACTATCGTTCATGAAACCTGCCATTTTCATCAAGGGCATACACGAAAGAAATTGGAAATCAAGCACAAAGATGATAAATCTACGTCAGTCCGGGAAGCAGAATGTTATGGAAGAGGAGAAAGTTTTCTTTCTGCGCTTCACGCTGGAAGGCAAGCAGAGCATGCATCAGAGTATGGTATTTACGAAGACTACGTTCAATAACTCCCTATCTATTTTCCAGACAATGAGAAATAAAAAAGTCGAATAATTCAGAAAATTTTACAGAAAATCGAATGCAAAGACCATTGTTTAGAAGAGAATACTGAGTAAAGGGTGGGGGTAATCCCTCTTCTATTAATAATGAACATACCATGGTATGTTCATGGTAAGGAAGATTTTGCAAAATTCGAACCTGTTTTTAATAAAATAAGGAGGGAGAGCTCTAACTGAACAATTTAATGGCATGTATCTGCTTTAAAGCATAGTCGAAGACAATTTCTTGTCTTAATGTGTTTATTTATTTGACAGAGAGAGAAAGAATGGGTATTCTTCTTTCGTTCGGTCAACGACCTATAGAGGGTCATTAACAATGGGTAATGTCATGAAAGCAAGAGCGGACTTTTTTGCAACAGGAACAATCGTCAAGCTGGACGGTGGTGATAAGTCATTCTATAGAGTGACGGACATCCAAGCAGGGATTGGCAACGTTCAACTCGAAGAAGTTGAGAAACGCAGAAATGTTTGGGTGAGTAAGATTGGAGAAAATCAGATTGTGCCAGGCGATCAACGGGTGACTTTTGTCATCAGCTGATCTTAAAAAAAAGAAAGAATAAAAATTCTGGATGTGAAATTATTCACAGTCTTTTTTGTTTGTATGGTATACTAAAAAAGCAATTATTTTTTGTTATGTAGAGATTATGAAATCAAAAGAATTCCGTTATAGCGAAGATATTTCCCTTGTCCTTGGGGGAAGTGCTGGGCAGGGTCTTCAAACGATTGAAAAGGTTATCACAATGCTTTTTCAAAAAAAAGGCTACCATGTTTTTTCGACGAGTGAATATATGTCGCGTGTTCGAGGAGGGAGTAATTCGGTGGAGATTCGAGTCAGCAATGAACGAAAGCAGGCTTTTACGAAAAGAATAGATATAGCCTTTCCTTTGGATTGCGATTCTTTTGATCGACTACAAAAACGCTTTGATGAAAAAACCATTGTTATTGGAAATGCAGATTGTTTCCAAGAAAAAAAGCAGGGAAATTATACGTTTATTCCCATTCCCTTATTGAAATCGGCGGAGGATATCGGGGGAAAAATTTTCATGAATACTATCACGGCTGGAATTATCCTGGCTTTGTTTTCGGTTGATGATGCTGGTTTTCGTGAATACCTCACTCGAGTATTCTCTCATAAAGGAGAAGATATTATAAAGAAAAATATCGAAGCAGCTGAGAAGGGGCGAGTATTGGGAGAGATGCTTCGGAAAGAACATGCTATTACTTTAGAAGTATCGCAACAAGATCGTAAGAATGAGCTTTATCTCGATGGTTCTCATGCTGTAGCACTCGGAGCCCTTGCGGGAGGATGTAATTTTATGTCTTCCTATCCCATGTCACCCTCTACAGGAGTGCTTAATGCTATGGCAGAATATTCTCAGAAGCTTGATATTGCTGTGGAACAAGTGGAAGATGAAATAACGGCTATCAATATGGCAATGGGGGCGTGGTATGCAGGGTCTCGAGCTATTGTCTCGACTTCTGGGGGAGGATTTGCTTT
>Ga0207419_1002390_pt1 | contig 12444 bp, 14 predicted proteins | sample ElkSloMetagenome_4_FD_184723 | JGI IMG/M metagenome (GOLD analysis project Ga0207419, IMG submission 184723) | Hot spring microbial communities from Elkhorn Slough, Monterey Bay, USA - MD2A (version 2) | ecosystem: Environmental > Aquatic > Marine > Intertidal zone > Estuary: Microbial mat ... | reverse complement strand
CATCAGACAATACATCCGGCGTAAAGCAACAGATTGAAAAGCTTCGCTCCGAAATTGGAGATGAAACAACCGTTCTGGCTTTGGGAAATAAGCGCGACCTGACAGACGATCCCATTGAAGCAGAGAAAGCCTTTGCCGATATTGAACCTTTTATGGCCATCTCTGCCGAAAAAGCAGAAGGAATTGAAGAATTAAAAAGCTTTTTAATCGAAGCATCGCATGCATTGGATGTGGAAGGCAAGGAAGTAGTGGTAACCAATATCCGCCACTACGAGGCCTTAAAGAAAACAGATGAAGCCCTGGACGCCGTTCTCCACGGACTCAAATCTGCCATTACCGGCGACTTCCTGGCTATTGATATCCGCCGCTCTCTGCACCACCTGGGTGAAATTACAGGAGAGATCACCACGGATGATTTGCTGGGGAATATTTTTAGCAAGTTTTGTATCGGAAAGTAAGCGAGACCCGAAAAATTCTGTGAATTTTTCGTTGCTCGAACTTATCCCGATCGACTGAAGGGAGTATCGGGATGAAACTGTCCTGACCTCAGTCGGGACTTAGTTGAATTACCTCGAAGCATTTGGGGTGAAGCAGGTGAAACACTCCGACATTTTAACCTCAATCCAGATTCATACCAGCATAATAATGCCGATTATTGGTTATACCATACTCCTACATCCAGTAAGTTAGTCATTTCGGCATAGTATTGCCGAATTTGTTTGAAATACGCTCATTTATGTCTTTCTTTGTTGAAACCGGCATAATACTGCTGTTTATGGACATTATAGAAATAGGCGAAAATATCAGGAATCGAAGGAGATTTCTAGCAATCACTCAAGAAGATCTAGCTGACATATCTGAAATCTCAGAACGAACACTGCGAGACATTGAAAAGGGATTGGCCAACCCCGAACTACAAAGTCTCATGAAGATATGCGATGTGTTGGGATTGGAGCTTAAAATTGGCGTTATCAAATGAGCAAAAAAGCCGAGGTCTATAACAACAATAAACTTGCAGGGATGCTCGAAAAAACGAGTCAAGGCGGTTATGTTTTTTCATACGATCAGGACTATTTCGACGATCCCGATACTTCTTCTATTAGTTTGACTTTACCTAAAACAACTAAAACCTATCGATCCCACACACTTCTTCCATTTTTTTATGGACTGCTCTCAGAGGGAGTGAATAAACAAACACAATGCAGGTTATTGAGAATTGATGAAAAAGATTATTTCAGCTTGTTATTGAAAACGGCTGGCAGCGATACAATTGGATCCATCACCGTTAAAGCACTAGAATCATGACCTGTCCCGGATGTTTAAAAGAAAGTGACGAAGGCTACTGCACAAAATGCCGGAGTGTGCTTTTTGATGGAAAAAAAGTCTCTTCGATTCTATCCTTTAATTCTCCTTATAAAGAAGATTCTGACACCTTCCTGGACCACACCAAAAAAATCTCCATATCGGGTGTGCAGGTAAAATATTCATTAAAGCTGGAGAATAATGAACTACGACTAGCGGAAACTGGCGGTCAGTACATTTTGAAGCCAATACCTGCTGGTACCTTCAAGCATTTAGCCCAAGCCCCTGCTAATGAGCATCTAACTATGCAGATTGCCAGGCAGGTATACAAGCTAAAAATCCCTCCCAATGCGATCGTTTTTTTCAAAGATGGCAGTCCTGCTTACCTGGTGAGAAGATTTGATCAATCAGAGACTGGTAAAATTCAACAAGAGGACTTTGCTCAGATTGCTCAAATGACCTCTGAAACACATGGTGAAAATTACAAGTATGACTTGTCCTATGAAGAAATCGCGGAATTGATTAAGAAGTATATCCCCACCCATCGTATTGAAAATGAGAAGTTCTTACAAATGATCTTATTCAATTATGTCTTCTCTAATGGTGATGCGCACTTGAAGAACTTTTCGGCAATTCAATCATCCCAAGGTGATTATATTCTCACTCCAGCTTACGATCTGCTCTGCACCAGAATTCATTCTCCGGAAGAATCTGATTTGGCTCTCACCCTATTCAAGGACGGGTTCTCAAAGGCCTATGAAGCCACCGGATTTCACACCTACCAAGATTTTTATGAGTTTGGGCGGCTGATTGGCATTAAGGAATCAAGAGTAAAAAAAATTATTTCTGAGTTTTCTGAAATTCACGAAGCCATCCAAACGCTTATCAGAAGATCGTTTTTGAAAGATTCAATCAAGGATATTTATGAAAAACTATATATAGATAAGGTTAAAAGGTTGAACATGTAAAATCAATTCATTTAAATAACTATGATTGTCCTGGCCGATAATTTATATGTTAAGATTAGATCAAACTGATTCTTAACTCAAAAGCCTCGTAAGTACCTCGTGACGACTCTCTCGCCATTGATATCCGCCGCTCCCTTCACCACCTGGGAGAAATTACCGGCGAGATTACCACCGATGATATGCTGGGGAATATTTTTTCGAAGTTTTGTATCAGTAATGAAACTGTCCTGACCTCAGACCTCAGTCAGGACCTAGTTGAATTACCCCGAAGTATTTGGCGGAAAGTAATCTGATCTAATCCAAAAGGCGAAAATCAACTTTCAAAAGCTTATACAGCTTCAGGCTTTGATCACTCGCTGGTAGTTTGATAAACCCATCGTGTTTAAATCCTACTTTTTCCAATACTGTGCAAGAACCAATATTATCATCTGTAGTTATCGCTCTGACGATTTCTGCGTCATAGGTATTGATTGCCAATTCAACCATTTTTTGTGCAGATCGTGTTGCGTAGCCCTTGCCTTCAAAGGATTCTAAAATAGCAAAGCCCACATCTAATCCTTCCACACCTTCACGGTTATGCAGGCTGCAAGTACCCACTTCTTCCTTTGTTTCTGAATCGATAATAACATGGTTTACAAAGCCTTTCTTATGTAAATCAGGATGCATTTTATCAATGATGTAATGCCGGGCGTCTTCCACTGTTTTGATGCCTCGGTCACCAATGCTATTCAACCAGTTTTTAGCAGTCATTAAATTGAAGAGCAACTGAGCATCATTCTCCGTTACCAATCTCAGCTTTACATCTCTTGCAGGGGCTTTTTCCATTAACTTAAAGAAAAGGATTTTCTTAAACTTTCGACGCGATTGCCAGATGGAATCCCACGCCTCTTGATAGTGAACCCAAACTCTAAAAGCTTATTGAAAAGTCTTAAACTTGAACGATTATTTGATATGCTGAGCAGTAAATTTGAGAAAATCGATGAAATCGTCATCATCAGAGACTTTGGTCAGGTTGATGTTGACACCTTTATTTCAGGTGAGATTAAATCTGATGTCGTTGGTTTTTCATTTTACGAAAAAGGGAGCGCAGTGATTGTCAGTGATTCTGACAGAAAAGTCGGTGATAAATCTCAGATGAAATGGTCTCTCTTTTTCGCTTCCGAAGAGATTAAGTACATCCATCGAGAGTTGACAAAAGGCGTTTTACTTTCACAATTGACCATACTCTTCCCTATTGAATTTCTAAAATCCAAGCTCTCCTTTGAAAGCTTCAGTGGCTCTATTATCGAAAAGTTCCTGACTCCTACCGATCCATATTTGGACAAGAAACAAGAGCCGATTACAAACGAATTATTGAGTCCGGTAATGAAAATTATTGAGTGCAAATTGATTGGTGACATGCGAAAACTCTATCTGGAAGCGCAATGTCTGGAACTTCTCTCTTTGCTCTGCTTCCACCGATTGGATTTTCAAAGTAATTTCAATTTGGATATTCACACCATCGATAAACTTCACGAAGCCCGAGAACTCCTCATCAAAAACTTCGAATCGCCGCCAAGTATTGATAGCCTGAGTAAAATGGTTGGCTTGAATACGTTTGCTTTGAAAAACGGCTTCAAAAAGATATTCCACCTTCCAATTCAAACCTGGATCAATCAATACCGAATGCATTATGCTCGCGAAAAGATCAGGTCAGGCAACTACTCCGTAACTCAGGTATCCGAGATGCTGGGGTATGCGAATGCCAATAGCTTTAGCTATGCCTTTAAATCCTTTTACGGCTACTCGCCAAGTCAGGCTAAATAATTTCCGACCTCTTAGTTTTCACTGCCACTTTCTTAGTATACCCGGTTCATTTTTGAGATTAATTCGCGGAATGAGCTTAAAGTTACCCGGACTTCTACTGCTTGCGATTCTCTGCTTGACTCATTTTGCGGAAGCACAAGTGGCATCGCAAAACTGCTTTTCAATCGGTATCGCAAGCTCATTGATCGTTTCAGGCGAACAGAATGCCACCTACGATATCGTTCATGCAGCACAAGTTGATTACTCACATGCCATTGGCAAAAAAATATCCCTGCTTCCCCAATTGGGCTACGCCCTATCACCTTACAATAAAAACTTCAGACTCACTGCCTTCCAGGCACTTGTGGGAATAGAGTATACATTCAAAAAAGTGATTCATTCATTTTCTGTGCACACGGGGTATGAGTATTCACAAGAATCTTTTGCGTTCAAATTCGACGAGTCAGTTGTCAGGGGGACAATATCCAATCCGGCAATTGTCTTGAAAGGGACGGTCAGTTTTACGCTTATTGAAAACCTGAGAATTCAAACTTTTATTGAAGTTGTCCCTAATCTCCGAACAAGTGTAGGGCTGCGATTGGCCTACTTCATCTCAAAAAATAAAAAATGAGCAAACACCATTACAGCACCATAATTCTTATTTTTTTATGCCTTCAGGCATGTCAAAAGGCAGAGATTGAACCTTTAGGAAACTTTAATATCAATGCATTGCCATTGACTGCAATCGCACCTGCGAATAATCCGATCACAGAAGAAAAAATAAAGCTGGGTCGTCTGCTGTTTTTCGATCCCATCCTTTCCGCCAACAATAAGGTAGCTTGTGCATCCTGTCATTCGCCAACTAAGGGATTTACTGATGGACTGCAGCGATCAACGGGCTTTGCAAGCAATGTGATGACAACAAGAAATTCACCAACTATTCTCAATGCAGCCTTCAATGGGATGAATCACCTGGGAGAGCATATTCCGGAGTTGAGCCCGATGTTTTACGACAACAGGGCAAATTCTCTGGAAGAGCAGTGTTTCGGTCCGCTGCTCAGCCCGGCAGAAATGATGGGGCCCGAATTTTCTGCCATTGAGTACATTCCATTCCTGGAAGAAAAAGTGTTTCAAATCAAAGAGTACAGGGCACTTTTTAAAGATGCATTTGGCGACTCTACCATCACTATAGAAAAGGTAACACAAGCGCTGGCCACTTATGAGCGAACGCTAATTACTCCAAACTCGCCTTTCGACCGGTTTGCCCGGGGAGAAACAAACGCCATGACGGAACAACAGATTCGCGGATTAGAAGCTTTCATTGATGCCGGCTGTAACTCCTGTCATTCAGGGCCAATGTTTTCGGACTACAAACTTCACGTATTGGGCGTTGGAGAACATCCCGGACTGAGTCTGGCAGATCGCGGCGACGGGCAATTTGCATTTAGAACAACTACCCTTCGAAATCTCTCCTTTACTGGCCCCTACATGCACAACGGAACTCAAGAAACACTTGAAGAAGTAATGGTATTTTACGAAAACAAGGAAAGTGAGCACAGTCAAGTGACAGACGATGAATTGGCTCAGGAGTTTCAGGATCTGAGAATGAGACCTTTTGATCAATCACGTAAAGCTGAAATTATCGCCTTCTTAGAAGCCTTAAACGATCCGGGTTTTGACCGATCCATACCCGACTCAGTTCCAAGTAATCTTCAGTGAATTCAGTTAAGACGGTTCAAATTCCCCCTGAAGAAGATACAAACGGCAAAGCCGATAACGGAGTCCTGGAAACCTGTAGTCGAAGAAACTTTCTTTTATAGACGGTACCGTCTAGTTAATTAATTTGTTTACATTCGCTTTATTAAACGATAGCGTCTAGTAATGCCAAAAATAATTGCAACGAAAGAAGATTGGATCACTTTAGGCTTCAAGCTTTTCTCTGAGAAGGGAATTGCCGGAATTGTCATTGAAAAAATGGCGGAAAATCTCAAGGTAAATAAGTCGAGTTTCTATTGGCATTTCAAAACAAAAAACGAGTTTATCCAAAAACTCATAGAATTCTGGATAAACATTGAAACTGAGCAAATCATCAAATTAACTAACCAGGAAAAATCAGCTCCTGAAAAATTCAAAACCTTGGTAAAGCTCTCCTATAAAAAAATGCCCAATCAAGATTTCATCTTTTACCTGAAACGATACGCTCAAAAGAAAAAAACCGTCAAAAGCATCATTGAGAAAATTGATTTTGAAAGAATTCAATACGTAAGAAGTCTACTCTTGGAAATGGGTTATTCAGAAGGAGAAGCCGATATTAAGTCGACGCTTTTCTACAAGCATTTAATCGGGTATCACGAAATGATTCGATACGAAAAACAAGGCGTCCATTACGAAAGAGAAGTGAAAAAAGAATTGAATCAATTCATAGCATATTGAAATGAAAATTAGGCTGGCGCTTCTGATTAATTGCCTCTTCATACTGAATGCGAACGCACAAAAAATGAAAGAATATAAAATTGAAATAGCTGTAAATGCTTCAAAAAAAACGGTGTGGAAAGTAATTACAAACTTCAAGGATTATCCCGAATGGAATTCAGTTCTTCAAATGGAAAATAACGACAGCCTGATCGTGGGAGATAGATTTGATGTTTCCATTAAAAAGCCGAATAATAAGCAATCAAATTTCAAGGCAGTAGCAATTAGTAAGGATCCGTATGGGTCATTTGCTGCAAAGCAGAAAATGCTAGGTAAATGGTTTTTTCAGGCTACGCACTATTTTATCATTGAAGAAATTGACCAGGAGAACAGCAAGTTCATTCAATTATGGGAATTGAAAGGTGTGGTAGCTGCACTGTTTCGAAAACAAATCTTTAGGGAACTGGAAGAGTTTGAAAAAATGAATAGTGAATTAAAAAGATATATTGAAAACGGAAATCAATTAAATTGATCAAATCTTTATTCTATCAGCTCGTACCATCTAAATACTGCCGTTCTCTTAGATCTTACTCCTTTGCTCTTAGGCTTTTAATTAGAGTCTATCCGTTTTTTGTGCGGAGAAATACACAATACGCTCTGGTCGTGTCTTGAGCAAACAAGAACCAACTTCTCTTACCAGCCAAGAGAAAAAATAGAAATAGATGATTGAAAGACTAAAGAAATGCGAGCCAAAAAGCAAAAAAACCAACCTTATGATAAAAACAACCATTACGCTGTGCTTTGCAATAACTTCGTTAACAATATTTGCTCAAAGTGCCGGTATAGAAAGTAAAAGAGATAGCATTCATTCAGAAATATTGGATGACGACAGAGAAATATCTGTTTATCTGCCACCTTCTTATTACACATCCGATCTGGACTACCCCGTTTTATATATTCTGGATGGTGATTATAATTTTAATTACGTGTCTGGAATTCTAGAGCTTCAAGCTTCTATTAGTGAGAATATCCCGGAAATGATTCTAGTAGGTATTTCGGGAAAAGGATCAGAAACCTACAAAACAAACTGTAAACCCAATATTGAAGGAATTGAGGATAAAGGAAACGCTGATGAAGTATCTGATTTTATTCAAAAAGAGCTCATTCCATTTGTTAACAGCAATTACAGAACTTCAAAATACAAAATACTTGCAGGTCACTCTCTCGGCGGCCTATTTGTGATAAATACAGCTCTAAACGAACCCGACTTGTTTAATAATTACATCGCCATAAGCCCTGCATTATGGTGGGAGGGTAACGCGATTAACCGGGTAGCAAGTCAAACACTGAAAACTAATCCAAATTACTCTACAAATGTTTATGTGTCTTTAGCTAATGAAAAAGGAATGGGTGTAGGCAATTTCCTGAAAGTGGCAACGGCAAGTTATTTAGGAAACCCAATCGTAATTCTCGCTATTTCCATTTTTGCCTTGGTTTTGGCCATAGTCTTATTTGTGAGAAATCGTAAAAAGCTCTTGCCTATATTCATTGTCATAGTTGGTTTTGGCATTTCTGCTTATCTGTATTACTATTACGTTCCTTCTGATGCTAATTTTAAATTCAATCAATTTCCAGATGAAAATCACAATTCAGTAGGAGCACCGACTTATTCATGGGCTTTAAGAGACATTTTTAAAACGTGGAAAGGAGAACAAGAATTTTTCAATTCTGCCGCAGAATTAAAGGCATATTATGGAAGAGTAAGTCAAGAATATGAAGAGACCTTTAATTTGCAGAAAATCCTGATGGGAAATACCGTGTACATATTGCAGGATGAGCCGGATAAATTGGAAGACTTCGAAAAAGAATTAATTGATACTTATCCGAACGCAGTTGCAAACTTTAAGCTTCAATGGGCTGAGCGAAATATGAAAAAGGGAAATTTTGAAGCAAGTCAAGAGCTCCTTCAAGAAACCATTGAACGGTACCCAACCTTTTTTAATGCTTACAATGCACTGGCCAAAATTGAATTGCGAGATAATCAAGTTAATCGGGCGAATAGTTTAATTGAGAAATCCATCGAGCTTGCCAAATCACAAAGAGCACAGCAATGGCAATTGAATGAATTGCTCGAAACCCAGGAAAAAATAAATTCAAGCCAAGAGCCAAAACTTTAAATCAAAATGAGCAGACACGTTTTTACTTTATTGATTTTACTGGTTTTTGCTTCTTCAGGACGGTCTCAAGACAAGAACATTTTCATTAAAGCGGGTAAACTATACGATAGCAAGAACAGCGAGTTACTGGAAAATAAAATCATACAGATTCAAGGATCTAAAATTAGTTCTATCCGCGAAGATGAACCCCTGCCAGAAAACAGCCAGGTAATTGATTTAAGTGAATACACCGTTCTTCCGGGCTTTATAGATGCCCATACGCATGTGCTTTTTTCTCAGGAGGCAAATGAAGACTTTGCCGAACACAGCGTTCATTCACTCACTATGGAAAGTGATGGTTTAAGAGTTCTTCGCGGCGCCAAAAGAGCGAGGAGCTATTTGGATGTGGGAATAACAAGCATTAAGGATATTGGCAACTCCGGATTATATCTCGATGTTGCGTTAAGAGACGCAATTAATGAAGGAACAACTGAAGGCCCCCGTATTTTTGCATCGGGCCCTATTTTGGCGGCAGACGGAGGCCAGATTTATGGCCTGTTGCCGGAACATCAGGATATAATAGATTTAGAATACCGCATCATAAAAAGCCCTGAGGATGCAAAAAATGCAGTGCGCGAGCACGTGAATCAGAATGTGGACTTAATAAAAATCTGTGCCGACAATATTCCAAACAAAACCTACCTGACGGTAGATGAAATAAAATCAATTGTTCAAACAGCGCACTCTTATGGACTAAAAGTTACTACCCATTGCGTTACCAATCAATCGGCATGGAACGCAATTGAAGGGGGTGTGGATGGAATAGAACACGGTTTTAATTTAGCGGATAGCACCTTAGTTAGAATGGCCGAAGAGCAGGTTTTTCTAGTGCCCACAGAGAATAGCAGATCTTATATGGAAACATACGCCAAACTGGCCGGCTACCAAAACAACGAGATGGGATGGATAGATGGCTATATGAACAGGTTGCAGAATAGACTGAGCAGAGCTATGGATAAAGGAGTTCAGATCGTAGCGGGTTCTGATAACTACACGGATATAAATGTATCTCGTGGAGAGTCTTCTAAAGACATGTTCAGGTATTATTTTGAAGCGGGCATGAAGCCATTGGATATTCTACAATCAAGCACATACTTTTCGGCTTATCAGTTGAATAGAGAAGATAAAATCGGCTATTTAACCGTCGGGGCGTACGCTGATATAATCGCAGTTAAGGGAGATATTGAAGATGATTTCCTGTCTGCCCTGCAGAATATTGTTTTCGTCATGAAAGACGGAAAGATTTACACGAATAAAGCAGATTAATCTTCGAGAATTTTTTGGACGCCTAAGATCTCAGCTTCAAGTACATAAAAAGGAAGCCTGGAAAAGCAATTTCATGAGAACCCATAGAAAGCCGAGAATATTTTGAAAACACGCTCAAATTTATTACCCTTTAGGCTTAAAATAGCACAGACATTATGGATAACATATTTATAAAAGCTCGGAAGACCTTTAATGACCTTGAAAAAAAGGAGAAAGTAGCAGTTGCACTTATTGCTTCGCTCTTTATTGCACTATTTTTCTTTGTGTCGGGAATTTCAGTAGGAGAAGCGCTATTTAAAGTTACACACTGATTTTTCGAGTACAATTGACTTTCTTAATCATTAAGGTTCTGATGAATAGACCTATCCTATGATTATGCTTTTTCTAAAAAATTTGCAAGAAGTAATTATCTGAGATTTAACTTTCAAAGTTCTTTTGGCACTTCACAAGTATACAGTCAATTAAAGCGTATGATCACCGAATCAGAACTAATTGAAAGGCACTTTCAATCAATAGAATTAAAAGCAGGCGATGATTTTGTGAAAGAAGGTCAATATTCTAAACAAATTGGATATGTGGAGGCTGGCTTACTCCGCTCTTACCAGATAGATCACACGGGTGATGAGATAACTACAAACTTCTTCACAGAGGGTTCCTTCTGTGGTTCATTTTACAGCTTCTATAGACAGGCACCGGCATTGGATTTTGTGGTAGCCGTCACCGATGTCAAAATTCACACCATAGGCTACAACACCCTTCAATCTCTTTTTCAGGACGATTTAACCTTAAATAAGATGGGGAGGCTGGCCATCGAAAAAGTATGTATCGAAAAAGATATCCGACTGTCTAAAATGTTGAAACTCGATGCTAAAGAGCGCTACCTGTGGTTTATAGAAGACAGCCCCGCTGTTTTTGAACAATCACCCTTAAAATACATCGCGAGCTACCTCGGTATGAAAGCCGAATCTCTAAGCCGGATCAGGAAAGAAATGGTTTCTTAACATAGGTCAATTCAGTTCTGCGATAATCGCGGGTCCTTTGTGTCATAAAACAAAAAATTATGACACGTACATTTTCAAAGCAAGTAAGATTCAACGATGGCGACGGCATGATTCACGGTTTCACAACGGGTATGGTAAAGGTGAAATCAAAATTCCGAACAGCGAAAGGAAATTCGTTGACATCAAAAATTCGTTTTTTACTGGACAGTGAATTCACAGAATACATGCCCATCATGGTTTGGGTGATAGACCATCCCGAAGGTGTATTTGTAGTTGACACTGGAGAAAATGCCCAGGTAAACAACAACGATTACTTTGACGATGAAAACTTTTTACTGAAATACATCAATAGGAAATCATTCAAATTTGATGTAAAGCCAGAAGATGAAGTTGGACCCCAACTAAAAAATCTGGGGTACTCAGAAAGAGATTTAAGAAGCGTAATCCTGACGCATTTACATATTGATCATTTTGACGGGCTAAACTATTTTGAGAATACAGATATTTATGTCAATCAATTGGAATGGGATAAGCCTAGTTCAACTCTGCCCAGCCTGTATCCCAAGTGGTTTTCACCGAATAAAATCCAACTCAAAGACAAGAATAAAAATCACTTTAAGAAATCATCACCTTTGGTTAATTCAGGTGAAATAGAATTAATCCATACGCCAGGTCATACCTTAGGACATTGTTCAGTACTCGTTAAAACTGCTGAAATGCACTATCTACTGGCTGGCGATATTACCTACAATCAGAGTCAGCTCGAGAATAACATCTATGCTGGAGGACATCAGAATTTCAAACTTGCCCAGGAAACATACAATTCCGTAAAGAGATACGCTGTAAATCACAAATTGGTGTATCTACCTTCTCATGATAATCTCGTTTTAGATCGCTTAGAGAAGAATGAATACCTGAAGGTTAAATAATGGGAGAAAAACCATTTGTTGATCATGTAAGTCTCTCTACAAACCCAGACGAAATTGGAATAGTCCAAATCAGGTCATGCAATCTCTATATTGATTGGTACTAAAGCTTCTTATTGCCTGAGTAAAGCCGTAGGAAATTTAAAAAGTCCCCCGATTTTAATGATCTTCCCTAATTCGGTATTATGAGTATAATTGGTCTGAGACCAAGGGAGTCCTTATCAATTGAGAAAGAAAGCGCCCATACCATACCCTTTCAATTAGGCAATTCTATGCTTTTTCAGACCTTTTCTTTGCACGGGAGGGATGACCACAGATGATATGCTGGGAAATGTTTTTTCGAAGTTTTGTATCGGTAAATAAGTGAGACCCGAAAATTCTAAGAATTTTGGTGAGTCGAACTTATCCCGATCGACTGAAGGGAGAATCGGGATGATATTGGACCAAAACACATAGCTATCTTCACAAATTATCTAGCGCAGTAAATCAACTCTTTAATTCTATCGGCATAAACTAGAATCTTGCAAAAATGTGCAATTAAAACTTGGAACTCCTGAACCTGGTTATT
>Ga0207419_1002389_pt1 | contig 12448 bp, 12 predicted proteins | sample ElkSloMetagenome_4_FD_184723 | JGI IMG/M metagenome (GOLD analysis project Ga0207419, IMG submission 184723) | Hot spring microbial communities from Elkhorn Slough, Monterey Bay, USA - MD2A (version 2) | ecosystem: Environmental > Aquatic > Marine > Intertidal zone > Estuary: Microbial mat ... | reverse complement strand
CAAAGCCGTTCCGGCCTTGTACATGACGCCCCCGGCTATTTGCAGTATGTCATCGATTTCCATGGCGATCTGGGTGCGGATCTCTACCCCACAGTTACCGCGTCGGAAGGCGAGATCGCGGGCGTCTCGGCTTATCCGGTTGCCGCACGCGGACATCTGCGGGTCGGGTTCCGATACGCCCCGGGCGCGGCGGAAGCCGCCGAGCTTCGGCTGGTCCTGCGCGATGCATCTGGCACGCCGCAATCGGATGTCTGGCTGCACAGATGGACCCCGGCACGCGATGGCGGGCCCTAGGCGCCAAGCGTTATCTCTGCCCACAGCGGAAGATGGTCTGATGTGTTCCGCAGGATATCCGACGTGATCACCCGTGCCGCCGTAACCTTCGCAGGAGCGGTCGTCATCACGCGATCGAGTGGCAGGACCGGGTTGATTGCCGGAAAGCTGCGACGCGCGGGTCCTGTCAGGTCGACACCTGTCACTCGTTTCGAAAATGCGAATCCGCCCCATGGCCGCCATTCGTTCAAATCCCCGGCGAGAACGGTCGGCAGGCGGGCCTTGCGCGTAAGGTATTGGCCAACAGCCCTCATCTGTGCGGTCCGCAGCACCTGCCCCAATGAAAGATGGGTCGCAACAAGGCGAAACTTCATTGATCCGGACTGAAACGTCATGATCGTTGCACCACGGGGATAGTGGCCCGGCAGGTCGAGAAGATGCGCATCCGTCGATTGCCAGTGCGGTGCATGCAGGACGATCGTGCCGAGAAAGCCGTGGCTTTCCGCGCTCCATCGTCGTTCCAGATCGCCATGGGCATGACACAGTCCGGTTGCTGCTTCGATCCGTTCCATATCGAGGATGGCGCCATAAGGCGGTGCTTCGGCATCGGCCTCGGTCAGGATGACGATATCAGCGGGATTGCGTGTCAAAAGGTCAATCAGCGCGTTTGACGTACGGTGCGTATCGATGATCCCGTCGCGCCCACGGCAGCGATGGATATTCCATGTCAGACACGTCAGCTTGGCCATGCTGCCTATCTAGATCGTATCTGGGCTGAAAGCAGGCATCATACGGGGTATCACACTTTGACCGGGTTGATATTCTTGGTTCTTGCGCCGCCCGAAACTAGGATAGAGAGGTTTCGATTGAAAGGTCGCATCTTGGGAATTCCTCGCCTCGAAAAAGGGGTGCACGCATCTTGCATCGTCTGGGGCACTGATATGGCTGACGGTATCACATGATAGATCCTTGCATCATTTGTGTAGCGATTACGGGATCGCTGCCGACCAAGGCCGACAATCCGGCCGTGCCCATCACCGTGGCCGAACAGGTGGAAAGCACGCAAGCGGCATTCGAGGCCGGTGCAGCCATCTGCCACGCCCATGTCCGCAACGACGATGCCACTCCGTCAAGCGATCCCGAGCGGTTTGCGCGCCTGAAAGAAGGCCTCGCAAAGCACTGCCCCGGAATGATCGTTCAATTCTCGACAGGAGGGCGGTCGGGGATGGGCAAGACCCGTGGCGGCATGCTGCCGCTCAGACCGGATATGGCATCGCTTTCGGTAGGCTCGAACAACTTCCCGACGCGGGTCTATGAAAACCCGCCCGATCTTGTCGATTGGCTTGCATCCGAAATGCGTACCTTTGACATCAAGCCCGAGATCGAGGCCTTCGACCTGTCACACATCCTCAAGGCCGCAGAGATGCATGCCGATGGGCGGATCAAGGATACCCCTTACGTGCAATTCGTCATGGGTGTCCGGAATGCCATGCCCGCGGATCCCATTGTATTCGATTTCTATGTTGCGACAGTCAAGCGGTTGTTCGGGGAAGGCGTGCCGTGGTGCGCGGCGGGGATCGGCGCGTCCCAGATCGTGTTGAATGAATGGGCGATTGCGGCCGGTGGCCATACGCGCACAGGCCTCGAGGATAACGTGCGTCTGAGCAGAACAGAGCTTGCGCCTTCGAATGCTGCATTGGTGGAAAGGACTGTCGCCATCGCGGAAAGATATGGGCGGCGTCCCGCGACCCCCGACGAGGCGCGGGCGCTCCTCGGCCTCGCGCCATCTGCGGACCGATCCTAACATGACACAGGCGGCACATTCCGCGGTGTGGTTCTGTACGGGTTTGGACGTTGGAAAGACTGATGCGGTCGTCTCGGACGGCGCAAAAACCGCGCAGCTTACCGACACGTAAACTCATGAGCAGGCGATGGGTCAAACTGCCCATGCGTATCTCGTTGCGGAGGGATTGCAATTCCGACTGAACCTGTCAACCTTTCTCAAACCGAACCAACCTTTTGCAGACCCGGCGCGCGATCACAGTCTGACCGACCGATCCATCAAGCAGGACATGCAGACCCGGCGATGATCTGGGAAAGGGGACCTTGAGGGAGATATCGTGACGGCAGCGATTGAGGGATACATCTTTTACGAGATCGCCGCCCTTCTGGTGCTTGCGGCGGGGGTCGGCTTTCTGGGGTTGTTATTGCGTCAGCCATTGATCGTCAGCTTCATTGCTGTCGGGATCATTGCTGGCCCATCTGTTCTGGACATCGCGCGGTCGGACGAGCAAATCGACCTGCTTGCCGAACTGGGCATCGCCGTTTTGTTGTTTCTCGTCGGGCTCAAGCTCGATTTCAATCTGGTACGGACGCTTGGGCCGGTCGCCCTCGTGACGGGGCTGGGTCAGGTCATTTTCACGACGGTCTTCGGGTTCCTGATCGGCCTGGCGTTGGGCCTCGACGCAGTGACGGCGATCTATGTGGCCATTGCGCTGACGTTCTCGTCGACGATCATCATCGTGAAGCTTCTGTCCGACAAACGCGAGATCGACGCTCTGCATGGGCGGATCGCGCTTGGTTTTCTGATCGTGCAGGATGTGGTCGTCGTGGTGGCGATGATAGCCCTGTCTGCCATAGGTGTCGGAAGCGCCAGCGGGGGGGATGGTGCAATTATCGATGTCCTGCGGGTGCTCGGCTACGGTTTGGCGATGCTCGCTTTCGTCGTGGTCTTCATCCGCTACGTGGCCAATCCGCTGGTTGAACGGCTTTCGCGTGCCCCTGAACTTCTGGTGTCATTCGCGATCGGTTGGGCAGCACTCTTGGCGGCAGTGGGCCACTATCTGGGCTTCGGCAAGGAACTGGGCGGGCTGCTTGCCGGTGTGTCCCTTGCATCGACCCCTTTCCGCGAGGCTATTGCCGCACGGCTTGCCAGCTTGCGCGATTTCCTGCTCTTGTTCTTTTTCATCGCGCTGGGCGCATCACTCGATCTTTCGGTTCTGGGTGCCAGCGTGGGACCCGCGCTTGTGCTTGCGCTTTTCGTTCTGATCGGGAACCCGTTGATCGTGCTCGCGATCATGGGGGCCATGGGCTATCGGAAAAGAACCGGGTTCCTTGCGGGTCTGACCGTTGCGCAAATCAGCGAGTTTTCCCTGATTTTCATGGCCATGGGGGTGACGATCGGCCATGTGGCCCCCGAGGCTCTGGGGTTGGTTACGCTTGTGGGGCTGGTGACGATCGCGGCCTCGACCTACATGATCACGTATTCGCATCAGCTCTACCGTGTCTTCGAACCGTTCCTGGGTTTCTTCGAGCGTCGCAATCCTGAAGCGGAAGATGTAGAGAGCGCCAGTGCAGCACGTCCCCACGATGTGATCCTCTTCGGTCTCGGGCGTTACGGCCTGGGAATCGCATCGGCGTTGCAGGACAGCGGAAAACGTATCCTCGGGGTGGATTTCAGCCCTGAATCGGTCCGCTATGCCCGTAGCCAGGGTCTGGACGTTGTCTTTGGCGATGCAACGGATCCCGAATTCCTTGCACATCTTCCGCTTGCGAAGGCCGAATGGCTGGTGATGGCCGTCCCCGAGCATGACACCGGGGTGACGCATGACGATCCGCGTCATGCACTGCTGAAAGCCGTCCGTGAACTGGGCTTCGAAGGCAAGGTCGCGGTTGCGGCCCATCGGGACACCACGGCCGAAGCACTACGGCAACAGCGGGCCGACCTTGTCCTCATGCCATATCGCGATGCAGCTTTTGCTGCCGCACGCATGATCGCGGGTGATACACCTGCGCCCGATACGACCGTCGCTGATCCAGAAGGACAACGGGAGTTGCCGGCATGACATCGACGCACGCCAAGCCGACAAAGGTCCTCGCCGTCGCCGACCGGGGCGACACGCAAATCGCCGTTGAAAGCGCCGCGGCGCTTGCCCGCGAACACGATGCAAAGCTGGAGGTGATTGCGTGTGTAGAGCCTCCGCAGGATCTGGCGATCATCGCCAGGCTCGCAGGCGAGCCGCCGGACAGCCTGGTCGCAGAGGCTGTCGCCCAGACCCGGGCGGAGGTGCGCGCCCGACTGGATTCAATCGTCCCGAAGCTGGATATCGCGTTCGAGGTTCTGGTCGGCAAAAGCTATCTGGAAATTATCGGTTATGTGGCCAGCAGGCAGTGTGATTTCGTCGTCAAGAAGGCGGAACCGCTCGTTGGTATGGACCGGTTCCTCTTCGCAAGCACGGACCAGCACCTGCTTCGCAAGTGCCCGTGCCCCGTGTGGCTGCAAACCGAAGGTGCTGCGACGCTCCCGAAACGCATTCTTGCGGCAGTCGATCTCGATCTCGACGATGCAGCCGAGCCTGAAACACTACAGGCGCTGAATCGCCGTGTCGTCGATGTTGCCTGCAAGGTAGCGGGCCAACGTCCTGCCGAGATCATCGTACTCCATGCCTGGGACGCGATAGGGGATGGCATGATCTGGGCGTTTTCGGGCAACCGTGATGCGCGTATGTCGGCGGACCACTATGTGAACGCCTTGCTCGACTCGCGGCGAAAGGAGATGCATCGGCTTCTTGATGCAGCAGGAAAGGCACACGGACCGGATCTGGCGCTCCGCCCGCACCTGGTCAGAGGCAATCCCGAGACGGTCATCTCACAACAGTCCCACGAGATCGAAGCGGACCTCGTGGTCATGGGTACGGTTGCCCGTACAGGCCTGAGCGGTGTCTTCATCGGGAATACGGCTGAAAATATCATCAACAGCCTCGAATGCCCCGTTCTCGCCGTCAAGCCGGAGGGGTTCGTCAGCCCCCTTCTGAGATAATGGGCGAGGCGTCCAGACACGGGGTCACATTGCGATAGCGCTTTGGGAACCATTTCTGCTGATCCAAGGTTTTTCAACAAATGTTCTGATACCGCAGGTGAAAAGCCATGTCCGAAAAGCCTTGCCCGTGTGACACCATCTTCAGAAGCACATATCGACTTTTCGCGCTTTGCCTGATCTCGGTGCCGTCAATTGCCACAGCTCAAGACGAAGTAGACACTGGCAACGTCCGTTTTGAAAGTTTTGGCTATCTCCGCGCCGGGGTCGGGATGTCATCGGGCGGTGATGATCAGGGCTGTTTTCAGTTGCCGGGAGCGGGCGCGAAATACCGGCTGGGCAATGAATGCGAGATCTACTTCGAACCCGGATTTACGCTTAGCTTCGGCAACGAGGATATCGGCCCTCTCTACACGTTCACCTTACGGGGCAGTGCCGTCATTACGCCGATCAATGAATACGACGATGCGGAGTTCTTCGGCGAAGAGGCCTGGTTCGGCGCAAGGCGCATCTTGGGTGAGGGTGCTTTTGCCGACGCGCAAATCTGGGTAGGGCACCGTTTCTACAAGCGTTCCGACGTGCATATCAACGATTTCTATTATTGGGATGCCACTGGCACCGGCGTCGGGATCGAGGATGTCGACCTGGGCTTCGGGAAAGGTGCACTGGCGGTCTTTACCAATAGCGGCGGCAGTTTCGAAAGTGCGCGGGATGCCGGGGATGAGTATACCCGCATCGATGCCAGGGTCGAAGAAATCACGCTCTCGGAAAGTGCGTCGCTGACATTCGGATTGGATTATCGCTTTGCCGATGACGGTCTCAACGCCAGCAACGATGGCGGAGGAATGGCTACCGCAGAGTTCGATTACGAGGACCAGGTCGGCGGCACCTGGACACTTGCGTTCCAGGCCGGATGGGGGGCAGCGCACACGCTGTCTTTCGCGTCGGATGCTGACGCGCCTGAAAGCTGGCGCACTTTCCGCAGCGTTGGCCAATACCTGTGGAATGCGTCGGACGATTTCTCGATCCAGGCCACAGCCGTCGCCGAAGTACGCTCCGATCTCGATGATTGGTATTCTGTGGGTGCGCGCCCGATCTGGCGTTTGCGCGGAGATACCTATCTCGCGGTTGAGGCGGGGCTTGACCACGTTGTCCCCGAAACCGGCCCAGCACGCAATCTGGGCAAGGTCACAGCGGCCCTGCAATGGAAACCCTCTGGCCCCGATTTCTTCGACCGGCCGGAAGTCCGGCTTTACGGAACTTACGCGGCATGGGACGACAGTGCCGAAGACAGTGGCATTGCGCCGGGATACGATGGTCGGGACGGCGTCAATTTCGGCATCCAGGTTGAACACTTCTGGTGAGAAACGTGGAAGGTCTGACAAGGCAGCGGCGTGTTTTCGTCTCGATCTTGAACAAACAGGCTATCGATGGCGGGATGTGATCCTCGTGTCAGGCAACTCGTCGTCCAGCGGCAGGTCGCTGCTATCGGGTTCGATATGCCCGCGCCGCGCAAGATACTGTGCAACTCCAAAGCACAACGTCGCCCACGCAGCACCGGCTAGCCACCCTGCCAGAACATCGGTGGGCCAGTGGACGCCGAGATAGACGCGGCTTACCCCGACGAGGAGAGTGAGCGTGACGGCAGTGACAAGAATGAACGTTTTGAGCCTGCGCTGGGGCTGTACCCGCGCGATCAGCACACCCAGAGACAAGTAAGCTACCGCCGCCATCATGGAATGGCCGGACGGAAAACTCGCTGTCATGACGATCGAGCCATGCGGCACAAGATCTGGGCGGGGGCGATCGACAAATTCCTTGGCGATGCTCGAGAGCACGATGCCTCCGCCAACGGCCGTCAGCAGGAAGATCATTGAACCGATGCGATTGCGCAAGAAAAAGTATAGCCCTGCCAACCCGGTTGCGAGGGTCAGAATGGCCACGCCGCCAAGCGCAGTGAGATCGCGACCCATCTCCTCCAGCCAGCCAGGTCCGATCGGATCGGACAAGTCGCCTTGGGTGCGCAGTGCAAGCAAAATGTCGCGGTCGAGATTGCGCGTCGACCCTTCGATGACCTCGTCGGTCAGTTCAGCCAGCGCCCAGACAAGGCAGATCAGACCAGCAAGTACCAGCAGCCAGCGTAGTTCGAGTGTCCGATTGAGTGTCGTGACTAATTGGCGGGCCAATCTGCTCATGCCGTCTCTCCTCTAAGCGAAGTGGGGTTCGGAGCAACACGCCAGTCGTTGGGAGTGGTTCAGTCCCGGCAAAGCTCCTCGCATCGCCAATCGTGCTCTCTCAAAGCGAGCCGTCCTGATGGCTCGCGCTACCGTCGGGCTGTCATTGGGAAGGCTCTTGGGGCTTTTCTTGCCAGTAGCCGGGCAGTCCGCCGCAATAGCTCGGCACGTTCACGCTGTCCTCTATCGCCGCATACATAAGCGCGTCGGAATATGCGAACCTTTCAGGCCCACTATCGTCGGGGCGGTGCATCCCGGTATAAAGCGCCTTGAGGACTGTCTTTTCGATTTCGGCAGTATCCGACTGCCCGCCAAGAACGGCGCGCGTCTGCCGTTGGTCGAGCAGGTTTCGCGTTTCATGCAGCAACGTGCGGGGCAGGGTGTCAAAGCCGGACAGCTCCCGCATACGGGCGGCAAATTCTGCAAAGCTCGGCGGGACGCTCTGCGCCAAAGCCGCATCTGGCAGCAGAGCTGAGGCACAGACGCCTCCCAGTACGGCACGACGCGTGAGCGGGGCTTTATGAGCGTCAGTCATTTTCAAGGCCTCCTGTTGGTGTTTCGTCGGTTTCGTTGACTGGAGATGTGGACGGCGCCCAGGCTGCGTAATACGCGGCGAGCTGTGAAATCTCTTCACTGGACAACTGGCCGGCAAAGGCCCGCATACGACCCATCGTATCGGATCGCCGCGTCCCGTCAGCGTAGGCGCGCAACTGATAAGCCAGATAGGTCGAGGGTTGACCGTGCAGGCGTGGCGCAAGCCTGCCACGCTCGGCAGGATCGAGGCTGTGGCAACTGGCACAGGATGGCAAACCACGCGACCAGTCACCTTCCTCGATCAGGCTGATCGCATCCGTCAGCCCATCAACGACCTGCCGCTGTTGCAGTTCAGGGGCAGGTGCATCCGAGTAAAGTCGCGCCATCGCGGCATCTCCATCGCCAAGCATCGTCGCGGTGGTCTGCATCTGCTGGTGAAGGCGCAGCCCTTCAGCGTAAGCATAAAGCTGACGTTCGAGATAGCGGGCCGGCTGTCCGTTCAGGTCGGGGTAGGGCGACAGGCGCGGCCGGGGCGCACCTGCAACAGGTGCAGCCGGCGCAACGGCGTGGCAATCCGAACAATTGAGAAGAATATCGGCGTTCTGCGCGGAGAGAGGAGACGCGGCCAGCGTCGCACCAAAAATGACGGCTAAAAAAGAGGTTTTCATCGGGAATTCTCCTGCGCGATGCTTTCACCGATGCGCACCGCCAGCGCTGCAATGGTCAACGTGACATTGACGCTGGAGACGGACGGGAAGGTCGAAGATGACGCAATCCACAGATTGGGGTGATCGTGGGTGCGGCAGTCGCTATCGACCACACTGTCCGAGGCGTCGTTGCCCATGATCGTCGCACCTGTGATGTGATTGTTTGGCAAATACCCGTCATAATGCCAAACACTGTCCTTGGTAGCGCCGAAGGCGACGGCCATTTCTTCCACACGGCGATAGGTATCTTCGGCAGCACGGTGCACATAGTCATCAATGCTGTAATGTATTTCCGGGCGCGGGATACCCAGCTCATCGGTCAGTCCTTCGGTAGACGGCACGATCCGGTTAGACGGATCAGGCAGTTGTTCATTGAAGCTGAAGATGATCTGGCGACGGGCTGCGCGATGTCGCACCGCGTCGCGTAGCGCGGTCCCGGTCAGGCCTTCGTCGATCGCCTCCATCGTGACTTCCTCGACATGGGTCTTGTTGTCGGGCATCAGTTTTCGCGCCGCCATTTCATTGCGCCAACTGCCATCGCGCAAATTGACAATGCCCGAGAGGATGTTGGGCCCGCGACCCGGCCATAGCGGCTCTGTGCTGTCGAATTTCGACATTGTTCCGGGATGATCCATGAGGTTGCGACCAACCAGATCGGATGAGTTCCCGACGCCATCGGGCGCATTTTCCTGGGTCGACATCAGCATTATCTTGGGCCCTTCGATCCCGTTGGCTGCCAGCGCGAAATTGGCTGCCTGGATCTCGAACTCTTCGCCGTCGGGCTTGAGGAACCGCGCGCCGGTGATCCTGCGGTCGTTTCCGACTACCAAGTGATGCACGACCGCCTCGGTGATCAGCTCCGCACCCGCAGCCTGCGCTTTCTCCACGGACATATTACCGGAATACTGCGCACCGATGGGACAGATCGGCATGCAATTTGCGTTCCCGCAACACGGCGGGCGCCCATCGTAGACCTGTTGGTTGTTGCGGCATTGCGGTGCTTGGATCACGTCATACCCCATCGCACTCAGCTTATCGTGGAAGACCTGATCGAGGTAGGAGAACGGTGCTCCGGGCATTGGATACGGCCTTGAGCGCGGAGCATCGTAAGGTGCGTTTTCCGGACCTGCGACACCAAGTTCCACCTCAGCCTCGTAGTACCAGGGTTCGATGGTATCGTAGTCGAACGGCCAGTCCCGGCCGACCCCGTAGAGCGTCTTGAGCTTCATATCGTTGGGCAGATAGCGCCACGTTGCAGCCCCCCAATGCCATGTCGTTCCGCCGACCGCGCGGATGTACTGCTGATCGTAGGGGTCGGGACCTTTCTGGATCAGGTAATCGTCGGTGCGCTTGACCTGGGGTTGAGGTGCTTGAGGAACCAGCGGGTAGGGCGACATCAGGCTTTGCGGATCAGCCTGCCGGAAATTATCCACCAGATCAGAACGCTCGAGCACAGGACCGTCGCATAAAATGGTGACACGCAGTCCGGCTTCTGCAGCACGTTTGGCCACGAGGCCACCGGCAGCACCGGCGCCGATGACGACAAGATCGGGTGATTGGGGAAGGATAGTAACCATCAGAAAAGCTCCGCGTGATGTCGATGGCGAACGTGGAACTCGTGCAATCGTTCCCTGCAATGTCGACCGGAAAGGTCTGGCAAGCCCAGTATTTGTCCTGAGAACTCTGTTATGACCTTAAGGCTGAGGCGGCCGCATAGGCTTGGGCAAGTTTTTAACTTGGGGGCTGAAATGAGCAGTGCCGTGAGCAGGCGCGATCCCCGGGACGCGATCTGGTTGTGCGCGTAAGGCAAAAAAAGCAACGGCAGGGCAACATCTCGAAATTGAGCTGCCCTGCCTCTTGATGCCGTTAAAATAGTAAGATCGATCAGGTATCGTCCAGTATCTCGACTTCGGCATCTTCTTCGACGTCGATGACTTCGACATCGTCACCCTCGGGCTCCGCCGATGCGTCAGTTTCGGTACCCTCTTGGGCGTCCGAACCTGTATCGGTGCCTGTCAGAGTGGCATTGCTATCCGACCCCGAAGCATCAGTGCCTGCCGCATCGGCAGTGCTGCTCTGGCCGGATGTGTCGTCAGCATCCTGCGGTTGGGTTGTTTCTACGGCCTCTTCTTCGACCTCGACGGAGCCGGTCGAGAAGGCGTTGCCCAAAAGCAGATATAGGATGAATAGGACGATGACGATGACCCCGATGATGAGGGGCCACGACATGCCTTGCGATTGCGAACGTTCCGAGGAATCGTTCCGCTCATTTGGAGGTGTCCTCGCCATGATATGCGTTCCTTTTACTTGTCAGTCATATTCGGACTCGGTGCTTTGAAATCTCGCGCCGGTCGCCGTTGCGAAGGAAGCCTTCGGCGGCTTCCTTCTTGCTGTCGCGAAACGAAAGCCCGCGACAGCAGATCGTCAGGATCGCTTATCCAGCTTCAGGATAGTTCATCAGACGTTCTTCGCTGGCGTCGATATAGACACGAAGGTCGCCACCGCTTTCGCTACGCAGAACGGTCAGGTCTGAAAACGGAATCTCGACTTCGCGTTCTTCGACACCCACAAGGTCGCCAATGTCCACGATGACAGTTTCCAGCTCTTCTCCGCTCAAGACGAGCCTGCCCATCTCGCCGACTTCACCGTCTTGAACACCAAACATGGGCGCTCCCTCGAGATCGGTCAGTTCCATTCCCTCGACCTCAACGCCTTCATATCCTTCACGCCGGACATTCGGTCCGCCAGCCATTTGCTGTTCGGACTGCAGTTGTTGGTCAGTCTCCGACTGGGCCATCTCGGTCTGATCGGACTGTTCAGTCAAGTTCTGGTTGCCGTCATTCTGGCTCGCCATCGCAGTGCCGGAATCCTCGGACTGCTGCTGATTGCCGCCCTCATTCGAGGCTTCCTGAAAGCTGACGGTGGCTTCGCCTGTTTGCGACCAGTTCACTTGTGGCTCGCCCGCAGACGTGATTTCGACCTGCGGCTCGGCATTCTCGATCCGAATATTCGGGTCGCTGCGTGAAATGTCGACATTGGCCTGCTGTTGCTCGCCGTCCTGGTAGATGATCTGCGGCTCGGCGCGGTTCATCGTCACTGCGGCTTGCGCTTGCCCGCCCTCTTGCATTTCTTCGCCTTGCTGGCGTTGCTCGATAGCGATACCGGGTGAATTCTCCGGATCCTCAGACTGATAAAGGTCAAGCTCTACCGACGGTTCGGGCATGGTCATGCTGATACGAGGTTCGGCCTGACGCACTTCTACCTGCGGCCGAGCATTCGCGACGTCGACAGTAGGGTCCGGCATAGTCACGATAATTTCCGGGGCCGGCTGTTCGATCGTGATCGTCGGTTGAGGCATATCGAGGCTAATCGTCGGCGCCCCTTGGCGTATCACGATATCGATCGGACCTTGCGACACACTCACGTCCGAGGGCTGGTCTGACACCATGACCTCGGCGGACTGTTCCTCGACCTGGACTTCGGGTTGTTGCTGATTGACGACCACACGGCCTTCGATGACCACCTCATCCTCGAGCGTCACCCGTGCACGTTCGGTTTCTGTCACATCGCCTTCTACACCTGTTTCAGCGTTGATCTGCGCGATCCATGTATCACACTGCGCGGGATCATTACTCTGAACAATCTGATTGAACTCGTCTTCCGAAATTTCAGATTCTTCGAAATCGATTTCTGTGGCGGCCTGCTCAAGTTGCATGCAGGCTTCCACCTGATCCTGCGCGAAGGCAGTTACAGGCATCATTGCCGGTGTGATGAATACGCCGCACAGCAGTGCGCTGCGGACATTTGGGAATCTAGTCAACATAATCGAAGTCATGATGCGTTTCCTTCCTTTCAATAATTTCGGTTGTGTCTGACAACAGTGA
>Ga0207419_1002387_pt1 | contig 12454 bp, 5 predicted proteins | sample ElkSloMetagenome_4_FD_184723 | JGI IMG/M metagenome (GOLD analysis project Ga0207419, IMG submission 184723) | Hot spring microbial communities from Elkhorn Slough, Monterey Bay, USA - MD2A (version 2) | ecosystem: Environmental > Aquatic > Marine > Intertidal zone > Estuary: Microbial mat ... | reverse complement strand
GTTACACAAATCAGGTCTCAGGTCTGGCAGATGTATATCCGGACCCAACACCGATTCTTTTATCGGATAGCGAAGGGATTAACACCGAGTCAGCTAATCCTATTCCTATTACAGTCTGTCCGGGAACGGAAGTAACAATAACGGCAGATTATGATCCAGACTATGAATTTTTCTGGACGGGATTTTGCGTTGAAGACGACGACGAATTTGATAATCCTTTGACAGTTATTGTAGAAAGCAGCTGCTTTTATATAGCGAACGTTGAAAGTGAGTTTGGCTGCGTTTCTACTACCATCATTCAAATTGAAGTAGAAAATGACTCGCCAATCGTAGAGCCCTATCTAGACTTTAATACCGAAGGTGATACCTTGCTTTTATGCGATGGGGATAATGGTAGTGCACATGTTTTGGATTCTATCACCCAAGAGATTATCCAAACGAGTGGCTTTGACTGGACCTGGTCTATGGAACCATCTACGGGAATAACCGGTGGAAGCAGTGCCAACTTTAATATAGTTTCAGATGGCTGGCACGTAATTACAGTTGATTTTGTAACTGAAGAAAATCCATGCTTTGATGAGTATTCATATTCAGTTACCGACTCCGTGTACGTTCAGATGAGTCCCGTACCAGAGTCATTCATTACCGCAGAATGGACAGAATTTGTATGTCCGGGAGATTCTGTGGACATTAATCTTAGCTATAATGGTGTTCTAGACTACAATATTCCTCTCAGTCAAGATATAACTATTCTCCTTGAGTCTGATTCAACTTATGTAATAACCGGTGAAGGGTATATGACCTTCTCTACTTCATCTGTAAATGAATTCGGTTGTTCCAGTTCTGCATCAGTAGAAGTTACGCTATCACCAGTGCCTAATCCTGAAATTATTGCGAACCCTCCAGATGGTGTGATCTGTCCGGGAGACAGCATTCTTTTAGTAACAGAAGCGGAGGGAGTACTCACCTGGCAGGGGCCTGAAACTTCTTTTCCAGATACGAATCTAATTTACGTTTCTGAGCCGGGTTCCTATTTTTTGGAAGTCTTCTATTACGAAGGTTGCGCATTGGTGTCTAATTCTATTGAACTTGTAGAATATTCTACTCCTTTTCTCATAGGCTCCAATGCCGTTATTTGCGAAGGAGATTCAGTAGAAATTTCGGTAAACAGCTCATCGTCTATAGATCTAGTTTGGCTCGATCCGTTAAGTGGAAGCGACTCGGTACAGGTAATAACCGAACCGGGAACTTATTATGCCGAGATAGGCAGCTGTGGTATAACCGTTGTAGACTCCATTCAGGTAGACCTTAATCAAACCGAAATTTTCATTGAACAAGATTCTATCGTAGATTATTGTGAGGGCGATAGCATCCTCATTAACGCGAACTATCCATTCAATGAAATATCCTGGACTCCACAGGGAGAAGGAGCTTCTGAGTACTTCACTGAATCAGGATCGGTTCAGGCATTTGCCATAGACACAAATGGCTGTCAAATAGCATCCAATAATCTGGATATCTTTTTTAACGAAGTTCCTCCGCCACCAACATTCAATTTTGATCTTGTTTGTGAAGGAGAGGAGCTAGTCGTTTCAATAAACTCTATTTACACTGAAATATTTGCCGATTCTGAGGGAAACATAATGATGGAGAACGACTTAATTACCATTCCGAATTTTGTTTCTGATACAAGTCTTTACGCCTATTACACCACGGAATTTTGCCAGGGCCCGCTAGACTCTATTAGTATTTCTCCAATTCTTGTTCCGGGTATACCCATTCTCGATTCCGACTCACCAGTCTGCACAGGCGATGCTGCATCATTCATCGTTCTAAATGACGATCTTTTTTCAAACTATGTGTGGATTAGCCCTTCTGGCAATCAGGAACAAGGCGTTGAAGTTGATTTTAGTGTTAATGACCTGGCCGATGCAGGGCCCTATCTTTGCTATGGTCTAAACCAAGGATGCATTGGAGATACTGCATCAATATCTATTGAAATATTTGAGACGGTACAAGTTAATTTACCGCCAGATAGTACCATGTGTTTTGGCAGCGGCTATACCATTCAAACCAATGCCATCTTCCAGTCTTATTTCTGGCAGGACGGAAGCACTGATTCTGTATATACGCCATTAGAATCCGGAGTCTACACGCTACTGGCTACTGACTTCAATGGCTGCGAATCGGCAGATTTTATTGAGCTCGATTTTGTAGACTGCAATATTGATATACCCAACGTATTCACTCCCAATAATGACGGATTTAATGATGAGTGGGTTATTGGGATTGATCGGCCCCAATTTGTGGAGCTGCTCGTTTTTAATCGCTGGGGAAATAAGGTTTTTGAATCAAATGACCTCCGGGTTTCCTGGGATGGTGTGCACTACAAATCAGGAGAAGATTGCTCAGAAGGCACCTACTTTTTCATTCTAAAAGTTCGCACTTTTGATGGAGCATTATTTGAAGCAACGGGAAATATCGAGTTGATTAGGGAGTAATCCTCTTTATAATTCGGAGTTTATGGGTGTATTCAGTCAAATCTCGGTTGTAGATCCCCTGATGATCAATCTGATCAATTCTAACCTTACCGCTCGCATGAATTATTTGATCATTTCCCAGTAGAATTCCCACGTGGGTTATTTTCCCTTCCTTATTGTCAAAATATGCCAGATCGCCCAGCTTAGCTTCTTCAATGAATTCAATAGTTTCGCCTAATTCGGCTTGTTGATAAGCATCTCTGGGCAGATCAATCCCGCACACGGAGAAAACTACCTGGCAGAGGCCCGAGCAATCAATACCGAGAATAGACTTTCCTCCCCACAGATAAGGAGCTCCCAGAAAGAGCTCAGCATATTTTTTTATGTCTGTGAATTTTCTATTCGCTGTTTTTCCCGAATAATTATTGGACTGGGAAAATGGGAAACGGGTCTGATAATTTACTCTTGATCCAAAAGGTATTTTGATAGCATCTTTTGTATTGCCCAGAAGTTCGGTTGAAAGCTGATGTTCCGTTTCTTTTAGTTTTTGGTAATCATCAGCAACAAGCGAAAAATGCTGTTTCTTGTCAATCCAGCAGGGGTAGCTATCCGCATCATTCTGAATGAAAACCCATTTCTCTTTTTCTTCCAAAACCTGGTAGAGCTCTCCAAAGAGTAATTGAGTGACCATTTCCGAGCGATCAGACCCTTCTTTCCGCCCTGGAATCAGCGGGTGGATTGCGAGGCCATAAGCCATCAGGGAATCCATTTTATATCTTTGAAATTTGGCTTTCGCTTTTCGAGAAAAGCATTGCGTCCTTCTTTCGCTTCATCAGTCATATAGGCCAGGCGAGTGGCTTCTCCCGCAAAAACTTGCTGACCAACCATTCCGTCATCGGTCAGGTTAAAAGCAAACTTCAGCATTTTAATTGATGTCGGTGATTTTTCCAGGATTTCCTGAGCCCATTCCCAGGCTATCTGCTCTAATTTTTCGTGCGGAATAACGGCATTTACCATACCCATTTCGTAGGCTTCTTTTGCCGAATAATTTCGTCCGAGAAAGAATATTTCGCGAGCTCTTTTTTGCCCAACCATCTTGGCCAGGTAGGCTGAGCCATAACCTCCATCAAAACTGGTTACGTCTGCGTCAGTTTGCTTAAATATGGCGTGCTCTTCACTGGCCAGAGTTAAATCGCAAACTACATGCAAACTATGGCCGCCACCCACGGCCCATCCCGGAACCACAGCAATAACCACCTTTGGCATAAACCGAATAAGGCGTTGAACTTCTAGAATATTCAATCTGGGCATTCCGTCATCGTCAACGTAGCCCTGATGTCCTCTGGAGTTTTGGTCTCCACCGCTGCAAAAGGAATAAACGCCATCTTTTGGAGAAGGCCCTTCTCCAGAAAAAAGAACAACACCTATTGATGTGTCTTCTCTGGCGTCTAAAAAAGCCTTGTAAAGCTCTCCGACAGTCTTGGGCCTGAAGGCATTCCTAACTTCTGGCCGGTTAAATGCTATTCTTGCAACGCCATTGCACTTGGCATAGGTGATGTCTTCAAAATTAATTGCTTTTTTCCAGTTCGGTTCCATTTTGAGCATTTTGAAAAGAAACAGCCGTTTGTTGTCTCGGGTTTTCTGATCTGCAAAATTATGTCATTCTTCTTTTCAAGCTGAAGAGTCAGGTGTTGATTTGCTAACATAAAAGCACAAAGCCCGAAAATAATTTCGGGCTTTGCGTGCTATGAAATGTATGCGTTAGGGCTATGAACCAATTCGCGTTGGCAATATAGGCCAAAGAATTCGATACTTCAAATACGCGTGCCAAGAAGATTTGAATTTTCAGTCTTAAGGCAAGGGTTTTATATTTTCAATTCCTTGATATTCAATTTTTTGGATAAATCAATCATTTTCTATTTGTTTCATGCTTGCTTTTAGACCTTTGATTAATGCCGAGCTAAAACCGTGATGCTCCATTTCATTTAGTCCAGCAATCGTACATCCTTTTGGTGTGGTTACCTTATCTATCTCGCTTTCAGGATGATTATTTCTCTCCTGAAGAAGACCTGCCGCACCTTTTACTGTTTGCTGCACGATGGCACTTGCAGTTGCCGCGTCAAAACCAATTTCTATTCCTCCCTGAACCATTGCGCGAATAAAACGCATAACATAAGCAATGCCGCAAGCTCCCAGTACGGTTGCAGAGTTCATAAGCGATTCATCAATTTCTACGGTTTTTCCAATAGCATTGAAAACAGAATGAACGGAGTCAATTGAATCTTTACTTTCTCCTTGATGTGAAATGCAGGTCAAGGACTCATTAATATCAGCTGCGGTATTGGGCATCGCTCTGAAGACGGGAATATTTTCAGGTAAAAGGCTTTTTAAATCTTCAATACCAACGCCTGAAACAACCGAAACCAAGATTTTATCACCTGGACTTATAGCCGGCAATATTTCTGTCAATACTTCTTTGTAGTTGTAGGGTTTTACAGCCAGAATAATTAAATCGGCATTCTGCACGGCCTTCTGATTGTCATCGGTTACTCTTGCTCCGAGCTCTGCCAAATCTTTGATTGATGATTTGTTTCGTCTGGTTGCAGTTATACTTTCAGGAACTCTACCTGAATTTATCAAGCCCATTGCAAGAGCTTTACCAAGATTTCCGGTGCCAATAATAGCGAGCTGTAGTTCTTTCCGAGCCATTGTGAAATATTTAAAGCTAATGTACCTTTTGACCGAGTTTTAGGTGCTAACTTTCAATTAAAATATTTAGTCTGGAAAATTTAGAAACTGCACTTCGGCATTTGGAAAGTGATTTGGAAGGCGAAGTGCATACGAACTTACATTACCGAATACTCTACGCAACAGATGCATCTGTTTATAGGAAATTACCATTGGGAGTGGTCTATCCAAAGTGTTTGGAAGACATTCAGAAAGTGGTTCAATTTGCTTCACTGAAAAAGATTTCTATTATTCCTAGAACTGCCGGCACCAGTTTGGCAGGTCAGTGCGTAGGTGAAGGGCTGATCGTAGATGTTTCAAGACATCTGACGCAAATTATTAAATATGATGAAGAAACGGGTATCGTTGAAGTAGAGCCCGGAGTTATCCGAGATGAGCTGAATAACTTCCTACGTCCGTTCGGAAGGTGGTTTTCGCCAAATACCTCTACGTCCAATAGATGCATGATTGGTGGAATGGTTGGTAATAATTCTTGTGGAACTACTTCAATTAAATACGGCACAACGCGCGATAAATTCGTTGGAGCAGAATTGGTATTGGCTAATGGATCGGTTGTGGAAGCGGGCTATTCTGCCAGGCCCAAGCATAACGAACTTTGGACTGAGATTCATGAACGAACCAAAGAGCTTCTTAATTCGAGCGATTTGAGAGAAGCTATTCTTGAAAACGGACCTAAACCTGATATTCACCGAAGAAATACCGGATATAATTTGGAGTCGCTGGTTCTTGACTATCAGGAGCAGAACGAATTAAATCTTCTTCCTTTGGTTGCCGGCTCTGAAGGAACCCTTTGTTTCCTCACTAGAATAAGGCTTCAGACAGATCCTTTGCCACCAGAAAAAGAAGTCCTGGTCTGTGCACATTTTAACTCCATGCGGGGAGCTATGGACGCTACTCGAATGATTATGAAGCACGAGCCTTTTGCCTGTGAGTTGATGGACAGGAAAATACTTCACCTGGCTAAAGAAAATAAGGTACAGGAAGAGAATAGCTTTTTTGTTGAAGGTGATCCTGAAGCCATTTTGGCTATTGAGCTCAGAGCGGAAACTGAAGATGAATTACAATCCGAAATAAGGAAGATTAAAACGGGATTGGATGAGAACGAAGCCTGTTTTGCCTATCCCGTAGTTTACCCGCCCAGAACCCAGGCCGTATGGTCATTAAGAGCGGCAGGCCTGGGCGTTTTAAGTAATTACCCGGGAGATGCTAAGCCGGTAGCTTTCGTTGAAGATACCGCCGTGAGCCTGGATGATTTGCCTGAATACATTTCTGAATTTGAAGAACTGATGAGTCGTAATGGTCAGCAAGCTGTTTACTACGCACATGCCGGAGCCGGAGAGCTCCATCTCAGACCTGTACTCAATTTGAAGTCGAAAAAAGGGCAGGATGATTTTAGGAAAATTGGCTCAGAATCTGCGCAATTGGTTAAAAAGTACAAAGGCTCATTAAGTGGCGAGCACGGCGATGGTATTGTGCGCGCAGAGTTCATTGAAAAAATGGTGGGACCTGTGGTTTACAAAGCCTTCAAACAGGTAAAAGAAATCTGGGATCCCAATGACGTTTTTAACCGCGGTAAAATTGTCAATGCATATCGCATGGATGAGGATTTTAGATATGATAAAGAACAGCCCACTTTTGAATACAAGACTCGCTTTGATTGGGGTGAAGAAGATATGCTTCAAAGTGCAGAGCGATGCAACGGGTCAGGCGATTGCAGAAAGAATTCCTGGACGGGAGCCACAATGTGCCCCAGTTACCAGGCTACCCAAAATGAAGCTGACTCTACACGTGCCAGGGCCAACGTCTTGAGAGAGTTGATGACGCGTGCTATTGATGATAATGCTCCGTTTAATGCCGAAGAAATCAGGGAATCATTAGATCTTTGTTTAAGCTGTAAAGCTTGTAAAAACGAGTGCCCGAGCAGTGTTGATATGGCTGCCTTGAAAGCAGAAGCTATGTATCAATATTACAATGAAAAGGGTTTTGATCTACGCACAAAATTCTTCGGGAAATTTGACCAATATGCTACCTGGGCGAGCTTTTTGCCGAAATTAACTAATGCACTTCTCAATAATCTGTGGTTTCAGCGAAATCTTAAAAAACAGCTTTGCATTGCTCCAGATCGCTCCATTCCCCATTTTAATAAAAAGCGCACATCTCAAATCCATAATCCCTCATCAAAAAAGTGTCCTGACTTCGTTCTTTACATTGATGAGTTTTCAGAGTTTCAAGATGGTGATATTGTCCGGGCTGCCGTAGAACTTCTAAATAGATTAAGCTATAGCTTTTCTATGGTCTATGCTCCTTCGGGAAGGGCTGCTTTTTCTAAATCCATGCTGGAACATGCTGAAAAGTCAGCCAACAAAGTTTTAGATAAACTGAAGCAATATCTGGATAAAGATTTACCCATAGTTGGCATCGAACCTTCTGCCATTCTCGGATTTAGAGATGAATACCACAAATTAAGACTGAATAGAAAAGATGAGATAGAGAAACTATCCAGGCAGGCTTTTACCCTGGAAGAGTTTTTATTCTCAGAAGTAGAGAAAGGTGTTTTGAATGGAAAATCTTTTAATGATGAGAAAGAAGAAGTTCATATTCACATGCACTGTCATCAAAAAGCACTTTCGCATGTAAAGTATTCTAAAACAGTTTTGAGCTTGCCTTTGAATTACAAGGTTCGTGTTATACCATCTGGGTGTTGTGGAATGGCCGGGAGCTTCGGCTATGAAAAGGAGCATTATCAGGTTAGCCAGGACATAGGTGAGCTTGTCTTACTTCCGCATGTCAGGAATAACCCACAGGCAATTATAGCTGCAGCAGGCACCAGTTGTCGCCATCAAATCAAGGATGGTACCGGAAGAAGGTCTCTGCATCCCGCTGAAATATTGAGAAATGCATTGAAATAAAAAACCTCTTCCAAGGGGTCGGAAGAGGTTTTCGATGCTTACGAACCATTTCTGGTTTAGTCGCTTTTTACAAAGCGTAGATTAGAAATGTTGCGCAAAGATAATACATAGACACCATTCGGAAGGTGTTCAATATCAATGAATTTCGTGTTTTTTCCCACAACAACATTATACTGCATTTCGTCGACAACTTTTCCGGTTATGTCGTAAATGCGAATAAGTTCTGCACCGTTTGTTTTTGACTCGTACTCCAGATGTATTCGTGAATTAGCAGGATTAGGGAATAGTCTTACCTGAAGTTCATCTTGTTTATTATCTACTGAGAGTACGGTATTAGGAATAACATTGACGTTGAATCCACTCGCGAGCAAACCCGAACCGAGCATATCTCCGCTTATTTCCGCACAGAAGGTAGCTTCGCAGGTAGTTCCTTCGGATACCAAAACAGCCGTCAGACAAAGCGTATATGGGCCGTCTCCTGTATATTCATGTGCCGGGAATAGTTCCGTACTCGTAGTGCCATCGCCAAAATCCCAGAGAATTTCTACCACATTATCCACATCAAATGTCGGGACAATCCAAATAGTATTCTCTCCTGTGGAGTCAGGTATAATGGCAAAGCCAATGTTGCAATCAAATTCGTAAATACATGAACCATCATCAACCGTAGCCTCAGGATTGTAGTTAACCGCTTCGGGATCTGTACAGCCAAAAACTTCGCCGCCATCACAACCAGATCCTATTTCGAAATTAAAATTGTAAGAACCTGCCAGAACTTCTCCACCAATAATAATCTCATTCGCTCCGCTTAATGAAACGAAAGCTGTTGCAGAAGCGTTAGCTTCTAAGAATAGATTCAGCTCATAACATCCATCTTCTAGACATATGCTATAGAATTCAAGGCTGTTTTGAATAGTGTCATATTCCAGGAATTCACCAGTTTCTTCGTTGACGATTGACCAATATCCATTAATCTCAAATCCCGATTCAATAATCAGCTCTGCAGACAGGCCTTCACATTCATATTCGCAAGAACCGTCATCAACTGTAGCATCGGGGTTGTAGTTTATAGCTTCCGGATCAGTACAGCCGAGTATTTCATCAGAACAGCCTTCACCCACCTGGAAGTCAAAATTGTATTCACCTGAGATCAAAAATTCAGAGATTATAGTTTCACCACCTACAAGCACACTAACTAATGCATTAAACTCTGAATCACTGAAGAGATTTAGCTGGATATTATAACATCCATCTTCTAGACAAAATTCAGAAATATATTGTACATCGGCCGGAATGGTATCTCCAATGACGTATTCACCTGTTTCAGTGTTCAATATTTCCCACCATCCGCTGTATTCATAATTGGAACTTAAACCGAATATTCCTTCAAAGCCATTGCAATCTGAGTCATAAATACAAGATCCATCATCTACAGTGGCATCTGGATTGTAATTAATGGCATCGGGGTCAGTGCATCCCCAGATATTTTCATTACCACATCCATCTGCCCAAATTTGAGTACAAACTTCGGGGCAGTTTGATCCTTCAGGATAAGCGCAAATCTCATACACCCCGGGCGTATCAAAATTTACTACAAAGCTTGGTCCTGACTCATATATATCTCCTGATCCTACTATCCATGTCACTGTTTCTAAGCTATCTGGAAGATTAACTAAGGTAAACTCATAAGTGCAGCTATCAATGTAGAAATACTCCAAATCATAGCAGTCTTCTTCGAAGCAATCTGGATCAATGAAGAGTGTAAAACAAGCTTCTGTATTCCCGTTGACGCAACCTTCACCTGTATAATCACTATAGCAAATGCTGTAATTGCCGGGTTCAGAGAATTCATACATGAGTGCACTACCCGTATCACTAACGATTTCGTTATTTATTACCCAAACTCCACCTTCTATAGAATCGGTCCAGGGCGAATAAGCAAAAAACTCATAGGTGGAGCAATTTAGAGGAACGCTTTCTATGAAAACCTGACAAGAGTCAATATAAACGCAAGACCCATCATCCACATTGGCATTTGGGTTGTAGTTAACTGCAGCAGGATCTGTGCATCCTAAAATCTGATCATCACCGCAGTCTTCTTCTGTATTGATACCAAAGCTGATGCTTCCGTATCCACCAAAGTCCAGTGTACCCTGAGCGATAATGGTATCGCCCATAGAAAGTGTAAACACCCCGCCGTTCCATCCATCACCATATTCGTCAAACATTTCAAAGGCATAACATCCATCTTCCAGACAGAGCTCATAAGTGTATTCTGAATCGTTTTCATAGATTCCATCTCCGTAAAGTTCAACCCCATCCTGAACAATGTTCCAGGATATTTCTTCGGCCCAAACTCCAGTCTCAATAACCAGGTCTAACTGATTTGCGTCGCATTCTTCATATATACAGGAACCGTCGTCTTCGGTGGCATCCGGGTCATAGTTAATAGCATTGGGGTCAGTGCAGCCAAACACGATCGAATCACAATCAAAACTAACTTCATAACCGAGAATTGCGGTACCCGCATCACCATTCCACCCGTCAATCATAAGGATGTAATCAGTGGAGGGTTCAAGCTCTCCGCATTCAAAGTGAAATGCAGAAAGTAGTCCGGCACCTGAGTTACCGTCACAGTAAATCATTTCACCACCGCACTCAAGGAATAAACCGAATTGTGTATCTGTTAGGGTATTGGTCCCATCGCCGAAAGCTTCCAGGTGAATAGCCGCAGGTTGATCTGGTGTTGTAAATGAATACCAAACGCTCGTTTGTTCTCCTTCGCCACTTCCAAACCCCCAGCACTCACCCCAAATACCTTCGTTGTTAGTAGCCTGGTTGTTGTTAATAATGTATTCACCGGGCTCAATAAAGGCTGCATCTGCACAAAGATCATTTTCTACTGGTGGATACTCGCATGACCCATCGTCAAAAATAGCATCGGGGTTATAGTTAATGGCATCTGGATCTGTACACCCCGAAATCCATTCATCGCATCCAGAACCCACAATAAAGTCATAAGATGATTCGCCAGGTAGTATAAAATCATTAGCACCAAGAATATCTCCTCCAATCCACAAGGTGAAAAATCCAAGTGAGTCAGTTGGGCTAGATACTTCTAAAAAATTGAGATGGTAGCAACCATCGACCAGACAGACATCTTCAACAGAAAAATCATCTTCCAGTTCTCCCGATCCCACGATATCGCCGTCGAGATTACTAATATTCCAGAAGCCTGTTGCATTTGAATAATTGCTCAGTAACAAGTTGGCTTCTGTACCTGTGCAATCATCTCCATATTCACAAGATCCGTCATCGATGGTCGCAAGCGGATTATAGTTAGTTGCTGTTGAATCTGTGCATCCAAAAATTTCATCGTCATCGCAGCCGTCTCCTACTTCAAAATCTATAGTCACAAAGCCTGTGGCAATATCCTCGGCGATTAATACTTCATTAACCATGGTAAGAAAAACATTACCAAATGCAATGCTATCTTCCTGTGATTCTAAATAAATATTTAAGGTATAGCACCCATCTTCCAGGCAAAGCACATCAGTCTGAATACTCGATGTAATTGTATCGCTTGCCACCCACTGGCCCATGTTTTGATGAGTAATTGCCCATGCACCTAATATCTCTGAGTCAAAATCTATAGTTAATGAAGATAGGGGATTTGCACAGTCGGTCTCGTAAATACATGACCCGTCATCAATTGTAGCCAGGGGATTATAATTTAGCGCCGAAGAATCTGTGCAACCAAAAATCTCGTCTTGTTCGCAATAGTTGAAATTCAAGGTATAGTCCACTTCTGGAATATCAGATGCAACTAAGGGTGCAACTATTGCATCTCCGTTACAGTTCAGTATTAGACCGATTCCTGCAAACCACTCTAAATCTGTTTCAATAGTTGCAAATAGATAACCATTGGTATTGGTGTTCAACTCAATAAACTCTGTCTGATCTTCTCCAAAAAGTTGAATTTCAATGGGAATTTCAAGCCCCTGGTTGTTATCTACATGGGCTTCAATAATGGTAGCCGTGGGCTGAGAGATCGCCGTTAAGCTGAAAAAGGTTAATAGGAGGTGAGCAAGGAATTTCATGATGGGTTGTTTAAAGGCTTTGTATAATTGACTGATCTTTAAGCTTAAAAGTTGTCTGACAATCTCTGTCACTATTAAAATCCATTTTGATTTAATGTCCAAGGAATGATCATATCAGGTAGTGAAAAAGAATATTCACTTTTTATCAGTGAGAAAAGACTGGTTATTTTCCGAGATTTTGCATTTTGCACCCGCTTTCATTAATTGCGAAATTCCG
>Ga0207419_1002386_pt1 | contig 12462 bp, 13 predicted proteins | sample ElkSloMetagenome_4_FD_184723 | JGI IMG/M metagenome (GOLD analysis project Ga0207419, IMG submission 184723) | Hot spring microbial communities from Elkhorn Slough, Monterey Bay, USA - MD2A (version 2) | ecosystem: Environmental > Aquatic > Marine > Intertidal zone > Estuary: Microbial mat ... | reverse complement strand
CCTAAATCCAGGTTCTATTTCTCGTTCCAATAAAATTCAAATCATAAAAATCGAAAATCTTAAATTATGACGGCAATAGAAAAAAAACTCCCAGTGACCGTTCTTTCTGGTTTTCTAGGTGCAGGAAAGACCACCTTGCTCAACCATGTACTCCACAATAAGGACGGCCTGAAAGTAGCCGTTATCGTTAACGACATGAGCGAGGTAAATGTAGATGCCGACTTGGTAAAAAGTGAAAATGCACTATCGCGCACAGAAGAGAAATTGGTAGAAATGAGCAATGGTTGCATCTGCTGTACGCTAAGGGAAGACCTCATGATAGAAGTGGAAAAGTTGGCAAAAGAAAAGCGTTTCGATTACCTGCTCATCGAGAGCACGGGCATTAGCGAACCGGTACCTGTGGCACAGACCTTCAGTTTTGTGGACGAGGAAAACGGCATAGACCTTTCCAGGTTCAGTTATGTGGATACCATGGTCACCGTGGTAGATGCCTTCAACTTCTTCAAGGATTTTGGCAGCCCCGAGACACTGATGGACAGGAAGATGACCGACATAGAGGGTGACCATAGGACCATCGTAAACCTACTGACCGATCAGATCGAGTTTGCCAACGTGATCGTGTTGAACAAGACCGATCTGGTAAACAAGGATACCTTGGGCGTTCTAAAAGCGATGATCCATAAGCTAAACCCAAATGCGAAGATCATCGAATCGAGTTTCAGTAAGGTAAAGCCTAGTGACATCTTGCATACGGGGCTCTTCGATTTTGAAGAAGCGGAACAGAGTGCAGGTTGGCAAGAAGAGCTCAACAAAGGAACACATACACCAGAGGCCGAGGAGTATGGCATAGGTTCCTTTGTATACCGCAGTACAAGACCCTTTGACCCCGACCGTTTCTGGGATTTCGTACAGTATAGATTCCCCAACAGCATCATAAGGAGTAAAGGACTGTTCTGGTTGGCATCCCGCCCTGCACAAGCTTTAGTTTGGGGGCAGGCTGGTGGCTCACTAAGGGCAGACAGTGCCGGTGTTTGGTGGGCGAGCATGCCTTTTGAAAAGCGCACCCAATACGTGGCCTTTCTCGATAACCAAGTAGAAATTGAAGCAGGTTGGGACAATACTTTCGGTGACAGGAAAAACAAAATTGTTTTTATCGGGCAGGATATGGACAGAGAGGGCATTACCGCTGAGCTGGACAGGTGTTTGGCGACCGATGAGGAACTGGCCACCAAAGTCTGGCAGTTGGGCTACGAAGACGATTGGCCCGTTGAACGTGCCTATGCCTTAGAGTAATTTGTTGAAAACTAAATGCAGAGCAAGATTTTTCTTCATGCTGACAAGACCCACGACCATACTGACAGGATTTTTAGGAGCAGGTAAAACTACCTACCTCAACCACCTGATGCAACAGAATAAGCAGGTGAGGTATGCCATCATCGAAAATGAGTTCGGGGAGCAGGGGATAGATGGCGAGTTGGTCATCCGGCCCGAAGACGGTATCGTAGAACTCAATAACGGTTGCCTTTGCTGTACTATTCACGATAGCCTGTATGAGATCATGAACACCCTTTTCGACAGAAAAGAGGATTTTGATGAGATCATTATCGAGGCAACTGGTGTGGCCGATCCAGCAGGATTGGCAGCACCCTTTGTCAGCCATCCTGCCATCAAAAAATTCTTCCCCTTATCGAGTATTATTTGCTTGGTGGATGCAGAGTTGATAAAGGAGCAACTAGAAGATACCGAAGAGGCTATGGGGCAGATTACCTACAGCGATGTTTTACTGGTCAACAAGAGCGATCTGGTCCCAGAAAACCATTTGAAGGGCCTGGTCGAAAAATTGCAAAGCCTCAACCCCTTGGCAAAAATTATTATTGGGAATAAAGATGATTTTCCTGATATAGACTTTAGAAAAAATCACGATCTATTTAATGATGCCAATTCATTAGAGAGCGTTGTAGAAGGGCAATTGACAATACCTAAAGAGGCCACTTTTCCTGTAGAGAGACCCCATGTACATCACCACCATACGCATACCGAAGAGGTCGTCTCCCATTCTTTTGTGTTCGATAGACCATTTGAACACGAGCTTTTGCGCCAACAAATGTTGGTCTATTTAACCTTGCAATCGAAAGGTCTGTACCGCATGAAAGGTTTGGTCTGGTTAGATAACTCTGATCAACAATATATCATGCAATCGGTGGGCAAACGCTTAGACTTCCAAGCAAAAAGGGCTTGGAAAGAAGACGAACAAAGAAAGAGTACCATCGTATTTATCGGTAAAAATATCCAAAGGAAAGGTTTAGAACGGCTACTCAGCCGATGTTTTGCCTAAATTTTAATTATGTAGAAACCATAAAATATTTGAAGCTATGACTTCCAATTTTCAATTAGTAAAAAAACTATCTCAAAATAAATCAGACATACTAGGTTCGTTGGCAAGTGGCATCTGCCTTATCCATTGTTTGGCAACACCCTTCTTGTTCATGGCACATGTAGAAGCGGGCCACCATGTACACGACCACCATCATGGGCACAGTCCCTTTTGGTGGCAAATGATAGATATCGCTTTTCTATTAGTTTCTTTTGCCGCTGTGTATTGGTCGGCAAAGAACTCTAGCAAAAAATGGATGAAGATCGCTTTGTTCGTAAGTTGGGCTGCCTTGGCAATGATTTTAATTAATGAGAAGCTAGCTTTGTTCCATTGGGTAGAAGAGTTGATATACCTACCTACGCTTGCCCTCATAGGATTGCACCTATATAACAGGATGTATTGCCAGTGTGAGAACGATGAGTGCCTTATCCATGAAAAAAAGTAAATACTCAATAGGATGATTATGCGTGATTTTTTGATAATATTGTTTGGATGTTTTCTTTTTCAATATGGCCACTCCCAATCAGGTGATGCCCCAAATGGTTGGAAGGCCTTTGCCAAGGTAAATTTTGAACCTGTCGTGATCGATGGAGGGCAGAGTTTTTTACTTGTACCTCAGTTCGATGAGAAGATCAAGGCACTCGAAGGGAAACAAGTGGAACTGGAAGGTTTTGCCATGCCCTTTGATTATGGCGATAGACCCCTAGTGATACTCTCTAAGTATCCCTATAGCAGTTGCTTTTTTTGTGGTGCAGCGGGGCCGGAGTCGGTAGCGGAGGTCTATTTTAAGGATAAGCCCAAAAGTTTTGAAGGGGACGAGCGGATCACCATCATAGGTACCCTAAGGCTCAATGTCGAGGATGTGCAAAAAATGAATTTTATATTGGAGGATAGTAAAGTTATCGACCCTTAAATAGAATATTAAATCTTAAAGACATGGAAATACATTCGAGACTTATAGCGATTGATATCACCACAGGGCATGGTCTTTTGCTCGTTTTGATCATCGTGGTATTCGCATCATGTTCTAAGGATGGCGAAAAAGACCCTTTATTGGTAGAGGCATTTGAAGTACATGAAAGGTCTCTATCTATGGCAAAAGATGTAAGGGAAGTATTGGATGAAATGCCTGAGAGTGACAGTGTTACCATACGTATCGAGAAAAAGTTAAAGGCTTGGGAGGGCATGGTCGTTGAAGTGCCGGGCTTTGAGCATAATCATGATCACGGGCACCATCATCATGGAACAGGGTTCGATCTGACCCCTCAACAGATATTGGATATCCAAATAGAGCTACAGGATTCTATCGCTGCCATTAAAGAATATTTAATACAACATAAATAGTCTAATAGCAGCAAAGAGGTAAAAGGAAAAAATTGAAATGGTTCATTAAGGCTTGCACTATCTCAAGCCTATCTTGCTAACTAAACATAAAGGCTATCTTCATAAATAGAGCGTTCCTTATCGTCCATATTGGTATACTTTTGAACTGAAACGCTGTTATACTTTTCAAGTGAAATAAACATTACATAGAATCAAATCTATGGCATATAATAATCGGATACGTGATTTATAGAGTTATAAAAATGATGAGGAAAAACGCCCTACAATCGAGGTAAACGGTTCTATCCAAAAGCAAAATACTGTGCTATAATTTTTCTCATGACTAAGGAATTATAATTTAATTCGGTATTTTTAGATGAACTAATATGTACTTAAAAACAGAATTCATGAGCAATATTTTTCGAACCCTATTAATCATTATGGTAATGGCTGCTACTGTAACAGTAGCCAACGGTCAAAAAAAATTAGACCAACAAGTTGTTACAGACTTACAAAAAACACCTAAATATGCTTTTGTACTTACTACGGAAAGGCATTTTAAGGGAGTACTAAGTATGTATGATTTGCTCATTGAAAACGGTGTTGTAATAGAAGATTATGAAATTGTGGTGAAAGGTAAGGTGGTTACCCAATTGGTAAAAAATTCTGAACTGGAAGCATTTTTTCAAAAATATAAGGGAAAAGTCAAAGTAAGCGTATGCAGCGTTGCCATGGAAAAATTAGGTGTAGCGGAAGATACGCTTTTTGAAGGCCTCGATGTTACCCCAACAGCCTCGGTACGTATGCTTCAGTTACAAGCAAATGGGTACAATACTTTAACCTACTAGTTAGAGGAGTTTTTTGTGCTTACCCTACGGCATGGATTATGAATCAATTGGAAAATATGATCAGTATATAAAACGAATTCAAAAAGAATAGAAAGCGGAGATCATTGAAGAAACTGTATGTAAAAAACGACACTAAAACCTATAAACGATATGGATTTCAGGCTTGAACGACAGGTTTACGTATATTTATGATATTGCTAAACCTTTGAGATTTTGCTTTTTAGCAGGATTAAGAAAAAAAGAAAACCAAAAAATCCGCTATGTGCGTGACGGAGACCAATTGTGGGGAAGCATTTACTAGCCGTCTTTTATATTGTTTTTTGCAATAATGACATCACCTTTTTTTCTTGCAGCTTATATGTAACCGACAATACATTTTTTTTGTGAGATCCCCCTCTGGATTTAGCAATAGTTAAATCTAGAGGGGGATCTTATGGGGAACACCCTCAATCAGTAGTCGGATTTAATCATTGAATATTGTCTTTGTACTAACTATCTAAATTGTTATAACGGGTACATTGGCATGTATGGCCAGAGATTCAATAGCACTACTGTAAAACCACTTGGTAAGTGCTGAATGTGAATGCTCACTCTTAATAATAAGATCAGCCTTATTGAGATCGGTAAAATCAAGCACCCCCTCTTCTACACTATGTGCATTAATGATATGGTACGTTGCCTCATCAAGGCCTGCCTCTTTTGCAAAATTTTCCATTACTGGTCTTAATTCTTTGGTAGTAGAGAATAAACTCGGTGTAATTACTTTTAGCAAATGAATATCAGCATTAAATAAATCTCGGAAATATTTCAAATAGTTAATTTGCTCAGTATCAACATTTATAAAATCTGACTCAAAAACAATATTTTTAGGATGGAAATCCACATCTTGTCTATGTATGGTCATTACTGGGTTTGCTGAATGTCGTATGATTTCGGCTGCATCTGAACTTTTAACATCAGAGGCTTGGCTAGTCTTCAAAATTGTTAAATCAGCTTTTTCGTTGGTAATGAATTTATACAAGTGTTTTTGGTAAGAATCAGGTTTCACATGTTCTTCAAACTTTACATGGGCATAACGTTCCTTTATTATTTCGTAGCGCTCCCTTACCTGAGGTACCATATGTAGCAATAAAGCACCTTTTTCTTCCTCTGAATCATGAGGACGGCTTATAAATGTACCAATGTTACCCAAACTTCCAGTCATTCCGTCTACAGCTGTTCCTGTACTTACAGGTACATCTACAACATAAATCACTGAAACAACAGCATCATCTTTTTTAGCAAGCTGTGCAGCTATTTCTAGCGTATTAAAAGAAGCTTCTGTAAAATCAAAGGGGACAATAATTTTATGTAATTGCATGTGAATTTGGTTTTTGTGTGTATCGGAATTTAATCTATCTGCAGGTAGCAAAAAATGATAAAGGTCATCTAATTTCAGATACAATATTTAGGTGTTGTTCGTTGTGGCAGGCCTTTTAAAATGAACAGTCCAAGTCTTATTTTATTTAAGATAGTTTTATAAAGGGCAAAACAATAATCCTTTTTGTATAGTAAATATGCAAGAAATAGAAATTGGTAAAAACGAAGTGCAGGCAAGAAAGGGCGAGTATCTGCCTTTTGTGGATATCGGAGTAGGTTCCGAGCTAGAAAATCCCGGTAAGTTTACCAGATTTGGAGCCTTAGAGGAACAGCTCGACATAGAACCGGGCACTCATTTCTTCTACAGCCATTGTTTTGCAGACGCTCAATGAGAAGGGACTCATGAGGTCAGAAGGCGGACAGAACGCCTTTTCCGTACTGTTGATGCAGGACATCGCCGTTATTCCCATCTTGGCTTTCTTGCCATTATTAGCGACCACAGAACCGGTTCAAGGAGATGGACACAGCAGTCATACAATCATAGAAGGAATGCCAGTTTTATGGCAGACCTTGATAATCCTAAGTGTGATCGTATCGATTATCTTGGCAGGTAGGTACCTGATGGGCCATGCCTTTAGGTTCATAGCGGAGACACGTCTTAGGGAACTGTTCACGGCAGCGGCATTGCTCCTTGTCATCGGTATCACTTTATTGATGACAATGGTAGGCCTGAGCCCTGCATTGGGTACTTTCTTGGCAGGTGTCGTATTGGCGCACAATTTGGCATATAATCCATCTTATGTTAATTAATAGCCTCTCGCGATTTTGCAAAAATTTATAGCAATAAATAAAATCATAAGTGTAAATGAAATCACCTAACAAAGTAAATCACCTTGTCTGCTCAATATCAAGTATACATATGAACAATTTAAGTTAAATCTTGAAAATCGTTCCAAAATCTATAGTTTTATGTAAATTTGAGCCATTTAGTAATAGCTAAAAGACTAAATTTTTACATTGTTCCCAAGCAGATATATAATCAATTGGCAACTTTGAACTAAACAACTATGAACAGCGACGATCATCATATCTTTTACAGCGGTACAAGGCAAAAAGCAACCTCAGGAAGATCATTTCCAAATTTTAACCCTGCCAACAATCAGCTGATTTGTGAAATAGAACCTGCTTCTAAAAGTGACATTCAAAAAGTGATAGAATCGGCAAAAAAGGGATTGGCCATTTGGTCAAAAATGTCTGGAACTGAACGTGGTCGCATTCTCAAAAAAGCAGTTGATATTTTACGAGAGAGAAACGACGAACTTTCAAGAATAGAAGTGATAGACACCGGAAAGCCAATGTCCGAAGCAATAGCGGTTGATGTTGCTTCCGGTGCAGATGCCATTGAATATTATGCGGGCATAGCTCCAACAATCCATGGTGAATATCATGATCTTGGGGGTTCAATAGCCTTTACAAGACGCGAGCCACTTGGTATAGTCGCAGGAATTGGTGCCTGGAACTACCCTATACAAATTGCCTGCTGGAAGTCTGCACCGGCACTTGCTACTGGTAACGTAATGATTTTTAAACCAGCCGAACTTACACCGCTCACGGCAGTTTATCTCGCTGAAATTTATTCCGAAGCAGGCGTGCCCGATGGTGTATTTAATGTGGTTCAAGGCGATGCAGAAATCGGCAAAAAGTTGGTAGCCCACCCCGAGATTAGAAAGGTATCATTGACCGGTGAGGTAAGCACTGGAAAAAAAGTTATGGCTGCAGCCGCTGAGTCACTAAAACATGTAACACTTGAACTCGGTGGTAAATCACCTCTGATCATTTGTGAAGATGCGGATTTGGACGAAGCGGTTCAAGGTGCAATGATGGCCAATTTCTATACTCAAGGCGAAATATGTTCAAATGGAACTCGAGTTTATGTAGCTGAATCAGTAAAAGATACCTTTATTGAAAAGTTAATTGAGAAAACTAGAAAAATGGTGATTGGTGATCCCATGGTCATGGAGACCCAAGTAGGTGCACTAATTAGTAAAGACCATATGGAAAAAGTATTGGGGTATATTGAGATTGGCAAGAAAGAAGGCGCTAAGCTTCATTTGGGTGGAAATCGTTTTCAGTCACATAAAAATCCGGATTTAAATAAAGGGTTCTATGTAGAGCCTACTATTTTTGAGATTGATAATGAAGATGCCCGAATTGTAAAGGAGGAAATATTTGGGCCTGTAATGACCATATTACCTTTTAAAACTGAGAACGAGGCTATTGAAAAGGCCAACAATACAATTTATGGACTAGCAGCTGGTGTTTTTACTAAAGATCTACAGCGTGCCCATCGTATGATAAACCAACTTGAAGCAGGAATGTGCTGGATAAATAACTACAATGTAAATCCGGTTGAAATTCCTTTTGGTCCTTACAAACAGTCGGGATTCGGTAGGGAAAATGGTTTGGCTACTATTGAGGCATATACTCAATTGAAAACGGTTTACATAGAAATGAATAAAATTGACTCACCTTACAGATAAAGCTTTCATGCAATACGATTACATAATTATAGGCGGCGGTACAGCAGGAGCCGTTCTAGCAAACAGACTAAGCACAAATCCAGAAAATAAGGTCTTGGTTTTAGAAGCCGGTAGACCAGACTATAAATTTGATTTTAGGATACATATGCCTGCTGCATTGAGCTTTTTGCTCAACGGGACATTCTATAATTGGGCATACAAATCCGATCCGGAGCCTCATATGAATAACCGTCGAATCGATCAACCTCGAGGTAAGTTACTAGGGGGGTCAAGCAGCATCAATGGTATGATATGGATCCGTGGCCACAAAAAAGACTATGACAAGTGGGCAAAAGAAAAGGGCCTCGAAAATTGGGACTATGCCCATAACCTCCCCTATTTTAAACGTTTAGAAGGTAGAATTTCAGGTGCAAATAAGTATAGAGGTGGTAAGGGGCCTTTAAAACTATCAATTCCTGAAAATAAAAATCCACTTTTTAAAGCATTTTATGCATCTGTAAAAGAAGCTGGTTATCCGCTTACTGATGACGTAAATGGCGAAAATCAGGAAGGGTTTGGCAAATTTGACCAAACCATACACCAAACTCGTAGAATGAGCGCCTCACGTGCCTATTTATGGCCGATAAAAAAACGTAAGAATCTGACCATTCTCACTAGGGCTATGGTGCACAAAATACTATTTGAAGGGAAAAAGGCCACGGGTGTTGAGTTCAAACACAAGGGAAAAATAAAACAAGCATTTGGAGGAGAAATCATCAGCTGCGGTGGTGCTATTAACTCACCAACGCTTTTACAACTTTCGGGTATTGGCAATAGTGATGAGTTGAAAAAAGTAGGTGTCGAGCCTGTGCACCATTTACCGGGCGTAGGTGAAAACCTGCAAGACCATCTAGAAGTTTATGTTCAGTGGCGTTGTAAGAAGCCTGTTAGCGAATATCCATCTCTAAACCCTTTGAGAGCCCCTTGGATTGGATTCAACTGGTTGTTTAGAAGAAAAGGGCCCGGAACTACGAATCATTTTGAAGGTGGCGGCTTTATAAAAAGTCATGATGACAAAGAATACCCAAACCTACAGTTCCACTTTCTTCCTCTTGCCATTCGTTATGATGGAACAGTACCTGCCAAAGGGCATGGCTTTCAATTACATGTGGGTCCGATGAATACTGATGTACGAGGTCATGTAAAAATTAAATCGGCAGACCCATACGAGCGTCCAAGTATTCTTTTTAACTATCTCTCAACAGAAGATGAGCGAAGGAACTGGTTGGCGGCCGTCCGGATAAGCCGCAAGCTGATTGAAACCAAAGCTATGGAGGAGTTTCGTGGTGAAGAGTTGGAGCCGGGTAAAAATGTAGAAACCGATCAAGAAATCTTGGATTGGGTAGCACGAGAGGGAGAAAGTGCATACCATCCTAGTTGTACTTGTAAAATGGGATATGACGAGATGTCTGTGGTTGATAGCGAGCTCCGAGTACATGGAGTTGAAAACTTAAGAGTGGTAGATGCCTCGGTAATGCCTTATATAACAAATGGCAATATCTACTCTCCAGTGTTAATGATAGCTGAAAAAGCTGCCGATTTAATTTTAGGTATAGAGCCCTTAAAACCAGAAAAATCTCAAAGCTTAACAGTTTAAAATACCTTGGCAACATAAATTTGTACATTAAACAAGAATCTATCGATGGATTATTACACACTAAGGGATATGGCAATCTCAAAGTTGGATTTCTTTTCTTTTACATCAGGATTGGAACGTATCTATACTAGCTTATCGGATTCCTTTTTGTTATTCACTAATTAATTTAAAAGAGTCCATTCTATGTCATTTCAACAATCGTTCATTAAAAATCTAAAACCAACTTTAGCCTTACTTCTATTTTTAACTCTCGCCGGATTGTACCTCAATTATTTTACAGAATCAGATGTTTACTGGCCGGGCTATATTTCAATGGTATGCTTTTATGGGGTTATTTTTTACATAGGAACCTTAGCTGGTAACCTTAAAAATGAGAACTCGGTAACCGAGGTGATGTTAGCTGGTAGAAATATACCACTTTGGATAGCTGTTTTCACTATGAGTGCTACTTGGGTTGGCGGCGGATTTATTAATGGCACGGCAGAGTATACCTATAATTCAGATTATGGCCTCATGTGGGTACAGGCGCCTTGGGGTTACGGATTGAGCCTTATTGTTGGAGGGCTATTTTTTGCCCGAAAAATGAGAGAGTATGAATTTAAAACGATGCTCGACCCACTGGCACAACGTTTTGGTAAAAAAATGTCGGCATTACTGTTTATCCCTGCTCTATTGGGCGAGATATTCTGGACAGCTGCCATATTAACAGCTTTAGGAGCTACATTCGCTATTGTACTCGGTTTAGATATTCAAACCTCGATTATCCTTTCAGCCATTATTGCAATTATTTACACAGCCATAGGAGGTTTATGGGCAGTTGCTCTAACCGATGTGGTTCAAATGTTTATTCTCTTTGCAGGATTGATCATAATTTTGCCTTTTGCTCTAGAAGTAGTTGGTGGTTGGGAAACTGCTTGGGGAATCTACAAAGAAAAAATGGGAGGACTCGCTTCGTTTATTCCAAAACAAGAGCTTTTAGGAGATTACTATTTTAATTGGTGGGAAAATGCGCTGCTCCTCATTTTCGGTGGAATACCTTGGCAGGTATATTTTCAACGTGTGCTTTCATCAAAAAGCCCAAAAACAGCCGTTCGGTTATCTATTATAGCCGGGTTTGTATGTATATTGGCAGCAATCCCTTCCATTCTAATCGGAATAATTGGTTCTGCAGTACCTTCTTGGGAAAGCTTCGGAGCTGCTGGAGCACCCGAAAACCCGGCATTGATTTTACCTTATGTAATCCGATATCTAACACCTAGTATTGTGTCTGCTCTAGGGCTTGGAGCTGTTGCAGCAGCAGTTATGTCATCGGTAGATTCATCCATTTTATCAGCATCTTCTATGGCGAGCTGGAACGTTTATAGGCCTCTCTTAAAACCCAAGGTAACAAACACTGGCCTCACCAAGGTCATTAAAAGAAGTATATGGATAATCGGAATAACCGCTACCATATTGGCTCTTAAAATAAAAAGTGTATATGCACTATGGTTCTTATGTAGTGATTTTGTCTATACTTTGCTTTTTCCTCAGCTGCTTACGGCGTTGTTCGATAAAAAAGCCAATGTTTATGGCTCTCTAGCAGGGTTTACTGTTGCATTTATACTCCGAATAGGTGGAGGAGATCCTACACTTGGCATTCCTGTACTAATCGATTATCCGATGATTCAGGATGGTATTGTTTTGTTTCCCTTTAGAACATTGGCAATGGCTTGTGGGCTTGTAACAATCATCATAGTTTCAAGGCTAACACAGAAATATGCTCCAGCAACATCGCTTAGTAAAGATGCATAAATCCCTTAAAAACAAGCTTCTGCTAAGCTAGATTTAAAACGTTTTTTACTACTACACAAAAATGATTTTATGGTGTCGTCCCTACCGGGATTTTTACGTTTTGTCGCCTTTAATCGGCTAATAATTATATCATCCCTTTGGGATTTTGTAGAAATGTATAGTAAAAGGCCTTTCCTGTTTACTAAAACCTCCATTTTAATTTCTTGTATTTGTAGTTCTTTAAATTAAAATCATCCCTCATGCTACGAAAACCACTAATTGAGAGAACAGAAGAGTTTTCACCCAGGCCATAGCTAACTATGGCTTGGGTGAAAACTTCTTTTTAAGAAAGCTCTGGAAACCCTTATTCTTGTAATCTTAGAAAAGACTCTCCATCTAATTGATTTCTTATTGGGTCGGGTAATTTCAATTCTAGAAAATCAACCATAGATGGCAAAATATCTACAATCGGCGTAGGCTGTTTAAAGTCGCCTTTCTGATTGGTCACTAACCAAGTTTTTCTTTCACGATCAGATTGACCGCCATGACCTTTGCCGTCTTTTGCATTTCTCCCATGATCGGTAGTTACTACGATCATCCAATCCTCGTTAT
>Ga0207419_1002382_pt1 | contig 12479 bp, 10 predicted proteins | sample ElkSloMetagenome_4_FD_184723 | JGI IMG/M metagenome (GOLD analysis project Ga0207419, IMG submission 184723) | Hot spring microbial communities from Elkhorn Slough, Monterey Bay, USA - MD2A (version 2) | ecosystem: Environmental > Aquatic > Marine > Intertidal zone > Estuary: Microbial mat ... | reverse complement strand
AAAGATTATGACAAAGCGCTAAACCATTACCAAAGGGCGTATAGGTTCCATGCTTCTTCAGTAAATTTAAATTTTAAAATAGCACAGTGTTATATTCTTGGTGACAGAACAGAACCTACTGAAGCAAAACCCTATCTAGAAAAAGCCATTGAGCTTGACAGTCTTAAGCGAGTTGAGGTTTTTTATTATTTGGGTAAAGTGCATCAATCCTCAAAAAATTGGGATGCTGCCATAATTAATTATAAGAAGTACAAAGCTTTGTGTAGTAAAGATGAAGTTGAGGATTGCTCAACTTTAGCACAAGTAGAGAAAAATATTGCACAATGTTATTTTGCAAAAAATACCTCATCAAAAGAAAAAAAGCGCGTACTTATTGAAAACTTAGGCAGGAGGATAAACTCTCCTTACCCAGAATATGGGGCGGTTTTTACACCCGATATGCAGCGCATGTATTTTACCAGCAGAAGAAATAAAACCACCGGATTTGATGTAGACATTGATTTACATTATTACGAAGACATTTACGAGGCCAGAAAAACAGAACAATCTTGGAATAGGGTGAAAAATCTAGGAGCGCCAATCAATACAAATGGGCATGAGTCTATTTTGAGTATTTCTCCAGATGGCAAGAAAATGCTTCTTTACAGAGGCAGCAACAATGGAGACATTTATTTTTCGGAAAAAAAAGGCCGAGATTGGTCTGAGCCCGTGGCCATGGCCAAACCGATTAATTCTAAATATAAGGAAACTGCTGCCTGCTTTGCAGAAAATGGCAAAACCATTTATTTAGTGAGCGATAGAACCGGTTCTTTAGGTGGCTTAGATATTTTTAAAAGCGAATACAAAAAAGGTAAGGGTTGGACAGAACCTAAAAACTTAGGTGCTCCCATCAATACAATTTATAACGAAGTAGCAGTATTTATCGATTGTTCTAATGTACATCTTTACTACAGCTCTGATAATGAGCAAAGCATAGGTGGATATGACATTTTTAAAGCGACCAACAAAAATGGAAGTTGGAGCGATATCGAAAATATGGGAACTCCAATTAACACGCCTTATGACGATTTGTACTTCGTAACCGATTCTTCTGAAAAGATTGCTTACTATACCACTCGGCATGCAGATACAGAAGGAAGCAGCGATATATACAAAGCTACTTTTTTGAGCCCAGAGAAACCGGTAAATTTAATGGCAAGCAATTTCGAAATGTTACTGCCCCAACCAAACGTAAGTGCTTGGCTCATAGAGTTAATGGATCAAGAAGAAAATCAAAACAAGGAGTATGTATTTAAAGGAATGGTAAGGACCAAAGACGGTAATTCTGCTGAGGTGCTTATTTCTTTAGAAGATCCTATACAACAAATGCTGATCAGAAAAGACAGTACCTATCATAAAGGCTCATTCTCTTATAGCTTAAATGCCAGTACCGATTACAGAATGCTTATCCAAGCAAAGGGTTACATGCCTATAACAAAAAATTTGAGGCTTAAGGCCAATACTTCTGAGGTATTTATTTTGGAACCTGTAAAAAAAGGGGAAAAGTTGGTATTTGAAGATATTTACTTTGCTACAGGTTCTAAAGAATTATCGGCCGATTCGGAATCTTCATTACAGCAACTGCTTTCATTTTTACAGCAGAATATGAGTATTAAGGTAAAGCTGATTGGCCATACCGATAACATAGGCAGTAAAATAAAAAACCTTGAGCTATCTAAACAAAGGGCCAAGAGTGTTAGGGATTGGCTCATATCACAAGGCATTTCTCAAAATAGACTGATTTACACAGGCAAGGGCGATGCTGAACCTGTTGGCAACAATGATACAGTGCAAGGTAGACAGAAAAACCGCAGAACGGAAGTGGAGATCATCTAGACACCTAATTGACTTACTTATGCCTGTTAATATAAATACCTAATTGTTCTATTAAGTGGTTAGAAATGCCAGTGTCTTCTCGGTTTTCCTCAAAGTAGTATTTGGTGTCTTCCACATATTTAATAAAAGCTGCTTTATCTTTATTTAAGATAATATTGAACAAATTATCCACTTCTTTTTTAAAAATAGATAAAACCTCGGGCACAAACTCATTATTCATTTGTATATCGGCATACAAAGCAGGGTTCTGTAGCACATATCTACTGAAAAATATTAAGAATATGCGATAGGGCGGAGATGAGAAATCTTTGATTTTTCCTAGGCTATTGCCTGCTTGCTCTAATGTTCGAGCGCTTACAAAAACATTAAAATGGTTCAACCCCTGCACAACGCCCATAATTTTATCGTGTTTAATGTAGTCCAATTCATAGAGCTTAGCTTTGTCGTTTTTAAAGCATTTGCTCAACTTGTTGTAAAAACCTTGATCATTGTGGCTGTGGTTGTGTAAAATGACTTGTCCCTCAAGGGTATTTATTCTTTGAGAAAACATGGGATGTATTGAATGAAACTCGGTCTGCACCTCGGGGAATTCCTCTCGCAGTTCATCAAATTGGTCGATGACCATTTTTTTCACAGAACAAACCTCAAGTAAAATTTTGTTGTGCAGATATGGGAAAACCTCTCTAATGGTCAAAATCATTTGCGTGATGGGAACGCAAACAAAAACTACATCAGCATAAGTGGCCAGCTCTGTATTGGACGCAAATTGTGTTGCATCGTCTCTTGATGTAAACTTGACTTGGTAGCCTTTTTCACTAAGATATTTTACCAACCAACTGCCCATACCTTGGCTTCCGCCAATTACCCCAAATTTATAATCCCTCAGTTCCATAATATTTTTACCCAAAACTACTACATCAAGAATAAAAAATAGTGTTTAGGCTTTTCTATTCTACTTAAGTGAGAGGGCAAAGCAATTATAGCTTTAAGATTTTAAGTGAAGCTCTTCTAAAATTTACTTAAAATAAAATGATCACTTATGTATCAATTAAGCAATAATGTAAAGAATAATGCCACAGATTGTAAGCATTAAAGTGGCTATTGTGATATAGAGTAAACCATCTTTTGTGATTTTCTTTCCGAGAGATCTCTTTTTATTGATTGAAAAGACAGGTAAATCAAATAGATTTTTCTGATGTTGCCTTATCGGCCTAAATTGATTTTTATTTTCGCTTTTTAAGGATGCCTTTGCCAATTCAAAGTCTTCTCTGAGTTCATCGTCTTCTTCTAGTTCAGTTAAGAACTTGGCTTTTTCTTTTTCTGTCATTTCATTATTGAGGTACTTTTCAATAACAATCATGTTTTTTAGAGTGAATTCTTCAATAGTTTTCATCTGAGCTCAGAGGTTAAAGGCTTTAAATTTACTTAGTTGAAAAAATTAGGATTGGATTTGCCTAAATTAAGAAAAATCTATCCAATCTTAAAAATTTTAATTCAATGTGTAATACATCCTATGTATGTTTTAAGGTTAGTATGAATCATTTTGTTGAGAAAAAGTCAAAATATTTTTTTACAAAAATGATTAATAAGTGGAGTTTTAAAATGACAACTCTCAAAATTAACAACAAACTTTATAAACATGGAACAAGAAGTTTTACAAAAAAAGGCGGTTAGTAAGCCTACCGAAAAAGAAAAACCGTCTTTGCCTAAAATAGTACCCCCTACAGAAGACGATAACATTCCTGATACGGGTTATCACTACGTACTTACCGACGTTAGCAAAGAGAGATACGAACCGAAGGTTGAAGAAGAATTGAATGAGGCGCAGGGTAAATTGAATATTATAAAAAAACGCATCAGCAACGATATAGATTTCTACAAAAAAGAGCGTAAAAAGAATAAATTGCGTGCTTTTATTATTAGAGTGATGTCTACGTTTTTGGCAGCAATCATCACGGTCTTATTAGGTCTGCATCTAGAAGGCCTAGAAAAAACCTTCAACACCATTGCATTGGTGATTTCTGGTTTTTTAACCATCATCGGTATACTCCAAAAAATGCTTGACTCAAAAGATCTATGGGTGCAATATACGGCCACCGTAGCCAAATTAGAAGGTCTTTTGTTTTCTATTGAATATTTAGAAGAGGGCAAAAATGCCATTAGGCTTAAAGATGCAGAATATGTTAAGTTAAAGTACGACAAAATTATGCAGCAAACTACCGCCTTTGTAATTAAAGTGCGTAGCGATACTGGTGACGAATAAATATACAGCGTTTAGAAAACAACTAACATTAAGCTGCTCAATTTATTTGGGCGGCTTTTTTTTGCAAATAAAAAAGCTTACTGAAAGATTTGACGAGGCAATAAACTCATTTCATTGAGATACAGAACTGCCAATACCAACGCCTCGAACCACAAACGCATCTTTTGATATAAATCAACCCTCGGCCTGACTTTACTCATGAGTCAGCCGGAACAACCTCTCTATATTCACGATATCATAGTTCAATGAAACTTTGATGAATTAAAGGTCTAACCCAAAATTATAGAGATATGAGTCAGGTAAAAAGAATGATTACCTGTGATGGCAACACGGCCGCTTCCAATATTGCTTATGCATTTAGTGAAGTAGCCGCAATTTATCCCATCACACCTTCGTCTGATATGGGCGAAAAAGCCGATATGTGGGCGGCAAGAGGAAAGAAAAATATATTTGGCGAGCCATTACAGGTAATAGAGATGCAATCTGAGGCAGGCGCAGCAGGAGCAATTCACGGTTCGCTTTCTGGTGGGGCATTAACCACCACATTTACAGCTTCGCAAGGGCTATTATTGATGTTGCCGAACATGTATAAAATCGCTGGTGAGTTATTGCCAACGGTTTTTCACATTTCAGCCCGATCTATTGCAGCGCAATCGCTTTCGATTTTTGGTGATCACTCTGATGTTATGAGTGCTAGAATGACTGGTTTTGCCATGCTTTCTTCGGCTAACACGCAAGAAGCACAAGATTTGGCGGCCATTGCGCACTTGGCATCTATAGAATCTAGCCTCCCGTTTATGCACTTCTTTGATGGTTTCAGAACGTCTCACTCAATAAGAAAAATTGAGGCCATTAACTATGAGACTCTAAAGAGCATGCTAGACATGAAATATGTAGAGCAATTTAGAAAAGGTGCTTTAAGGCCAGACGACCCAGTTTGTAAAGTTGGGGCACAAAATCCAGACGTGTATTTCCAAGGGAGAGAAACCGTAAACCGTTTTTATGATGCACTGCCCGCTATTGTAAAGAAATACATGGACTTGTTTGAGGAAAAGACAGGAAGGAAATACGACTTATTCGAATACACAGGTGCTCCCGATGCAGAAAAGGTACTCATTGCTATGGGCTCCGCAGTAGATACCATAGATGAAACCTTGGATTACCTAACTGCTAAAGGAGAAAAGGTAGGCGCCATTAAAGTGCGTTTGTACAGACCGTTCTCAGCCAAAGATTTTGTAGATAAAATTCCAGCAACTGCTAAAAAAATAGCAGTATTGGATAGAACCAAAGAGCCGGGTGGTTTAGGTGAACCTCTTTATCTAGATGTTTGCGCTGCACTAAAAGGTAGGGATGTAGAAATCATTGGAGGTAGGTATGGCCTTTCATCCAAAGAGTTTACCCCTTCTATGGTAAAAGCTGTTTTCGATCACTTAGACAACAACGGCTGGCATGACTTTACCGTTGGCATAAACGATGACGTGACCCATCGCTCTATAGAAGCTAAAGAACAAATAGATACCGAACAACAAGGCATTGTTCGCTGTAAATTCTGGGGCTACGGCTCTGATGGTACGGTGAGTGCCAACAAAAATGCAGTAAAAATCATAGGCGAGAAAACAGAGAAGTATGTACAAGGCTATTTCCAATATGATTCTAACAAATCAGGTGGTTATACCGTGTCTCATCTGAGGTTTGGAGATAAGCCAATTCGCTCAGAATATTTATTGACAAAAGCCGAATTTATAGCGCTGCATCGCCAGCAATATATCGGTAAATATGATCTGTTAGAAGGCATTACCGAAGCAGGTACTTTCTTGATCAATACCAGCAAAGCACCTGAAAAAGTGTTTGATTTGTTCACCAAGCAAATGCAGGACACGATTCGTGAAAGAAATGTAAAAGTTTATGCGATTGACGCTTCTAAAATAGCCAAGCAAGTAGGCCTAGGCGGTAGAATCAATAGTGTAATGCAAACGGCTTTCTTTAAGTTATCAGGTGTATTGCCAGAAGAAGATGCCATCCCAATGATCAAGAAGTATATTGAGGAGCAATTTATGCGCAAAGGCAAAGAGATTGTCGAAATGAACTGGCAAGCCATTGATGCGGCAGTAGATGCTATAGCTGAAGTGCCGATTCCAGAGACCTCAGAAAAATTTGCTAATATTTCTCCAGTGGTTCCAGAAGGTTCCGGCGACTTTGCAGAGAAAATCATGGATCCGGTACTGAGACTTAAAGGAGACAATATTCCTGTTTCTTTGATGCCAATAAACGGAGCCATTCCTACAGGTACTAGAAAACTAGAGAAAAAAGGCAGGGCGGGTAATCCAATCAAATGGATAGATAAACTCCCATTCGTATCAGGATGTAATATATCAGAACCTTATTTTGAACATCCAGGATCTTGCTCAGGTTGTGGGGAAACACCTTATATACACACAGTAACACAAATGTTTGGCGATAGAATGATGATCGCCAACGCTACAGGTTGTTCTTCCATCTTTGGTGGTACTTTCCCATCAACACCTTATACAAAAGATGCCAATGGTAGAGGACCCGCTTGGGCCAACTCACTCTTTGAGGACAATGCAGAATATGGTTTCGGTATGCGCTTAGCAGTGGATGCGAACAGGCAGCAACTCAAAACCAACGTAAACCGCTTGTTGGTCATGGACATAGACGAAACCTTGCTAAAAGCATTGCAAAAAGCCATGTATTACTGGAAAGACGTAACTCAAGAAGCGAGAGATGCTTCTGAGGAACTGAAAGCTATTTTACCAGATGCTTTGCAGAATGCAACAGAAGAGACCAGGCCATTGATTGCCAAAATCGTAGAGTTGCAAGATTACTTTGTAGATAAAAGTGTCTGGATATTTGGCGGAGACGGCTGGGCCTATGACATAGGATTCAGTGGATTAGACCACGTAATGGCCTCAGACAAAAACGTTAACCTGCTTGTACTCGATACAGAGGTTTACTCTAACACAGGTGGACAGGCCTCCAAAGCAACACCAAGAGGCGCCGTTGCCAAGTTTGCTGCAGATGGTAAAAAACTCAGCAAAAAGAATCTTGGTTTAATGATGACCACTTACGGAAACGCTTATGTTGCCTCCGTAAATATGGGAGAGGATAGAGAACAAACTGCCCTGGCATTTGCCGAGGCCGAAAAGCACGATGGACCGTCATTGATCATTGCTTACTCACCATGTATTGCTCACGGTTACGATATGAAATTGACCAAAAAGCAATCTGAGAAAGCCACCCATTCTGGTTATTGGCCAATGTACCGCTTCAATCCTGAATTGAGAAAAGAAGGCAAAGCACCATTTGTTTGGGAAACCGCAGAGTCTGATGAGTCTTTTGAGCACTACGTTACCAATGAGATTCGCTATAGAACCTTACAACGTGCCAATCCCGAAGAGGCGAGGAGGCTACTTAAATTAGCTAAAGAAGACAACAAACGCAGGTTTGAGGATTTGAAACACTTAATGGATGAATAATTATTAAAAGTCGCCCTTCTTTTTAGGGCGGCTTTTCCCATTTCCACGATAAACAAAAATTTAAAATCATGATAGACCTCACCACAAAATATATGGGATTGACTCTGAAAAATCCCATCATAGTCGGCGCTAGTAATCTGGTGCAAGAAACCAAAAACCTTAGAAAATTAGAAGAAGTTGGCGCCTCTGCCATTGTTTACAAATCTCTGTTCGAAGAGCAAATCCAACTCGAATCGCTTGAGATGCAGCAAGACTTAGAAGCATATCAAGATTGGGATCCAGAACACGCTACCTTATTTCCCGATTTGGAGCACGCAGGGCCGGCTGAATTTTTATTGCAATTAAAAGAAGCAAAAGACACAGTAAGTATCCCGCTTATAGCCAGCTTAAATGCTGTTTACGAGGCTTCTTGGATCGAATATGCTAGACGCATAAGTGAGACTGGTGTATCTGCCCTTGAGCTTAACTTTTATCATCATAATAACGATTTCGATAAAACAGCAGCACAAATCGAAAATGAACAGATACAAATTCTGAAAAAGGTAAAAGAAGTGGTAAAAATACCTGTAAGTGTTAAACTTAGTCCATACTACAGCAATACTTTAAGAATGGTAAAACAGTTTGACAGAGCAGGAGCAGACGCCTTTGTAATGTTCAACCGCTTGTTCCAACCAGATATAGACATAGAGAACGAGGAGCATCATTTCCCTTACAATTTTAGCAATAGAAATGACAATAGATTGGCATTAAGATATGCAGGCTTGCTATATCATAAAGTAAAGGGTTCAATTTGTAGTAATACCGGCATACACAGTGGTTCAGACCTGATTAAAATGCTCTTGGCAGGTGCAGATGGCGTGCAAGTAGTTAGTACACTGTATAGAAAAGGCATTTCTCACATAGGAACTATGCTGGGTGCAATTGAAGAGTGGATGGTAGACAAAGGCTATGCAAGTGTACAAGACTTTAGAGGTAAACTATCTGCTAAAAATATGAAGCATGACTTATTTGCCTATAAAAGATCACAGTACGTAGATATCTTACTACGCTCAGAGAATTTCAACAAATACCACCCTAAAAACGAAGCAGAAATGAAATGGGAAGATAGGTGGTAGATACTAAAAAAGTCATTGCCATTGCATGATATGTATCATTTTTAATGGCAATGGCTTGGGGTATTTTAGTGGCATAATATTTTTCAAACATCTAAATTTACTTAATCATGGCACAAGTAGGCATTTTTTATGGATCAACAGAAGGCAATACCGAAAGGATTGTCACTAAAATACAAGAGGCATTAGGCGGTGAGTCTGTTGCCAAATTGCTCAATGTTGATTCGGCCACCGCAGACGATATGGAAGAATTCGACAATCTTATCCTTGCCTGTCCTACGTGGGAAATCGGTGAGCTACAAGAAGACTGGGATAATTTTATCGATGAATTAGACGATGCTGAACTAGACGGTAAAAAAGTAACCTTTGTAGGCTTGGGTGATGCAGATGGCTACCCAGATACTTTTTTAGATGCACTAGGCCTCATATATGAACGCATTCAAGATTCAGGATGTACTTTTGTAGGCGCCTGGCCAACAGACGGATACGATTTTGAAGAATCTAAAGGAGTAATTGATGGCAAATTCTTAGGTTTGGCCATAGACGAAGACAATCAAGCAAACCTTACAGATGAAAGGGTAGGAAAGTGGGTAGGACTTATCTCAAAGGAGTTTGATTTGGAAGCGGCTAGCGTATAATCAGACCTTTAAAGGCCAACCTTTATGGCTCTTACAAAACAGACAGGGAGCGTGTATATAACAAAGTGTAGTTGAAGACTCCCTGTCTATCCTCATCTTTTTTAGCAGCAGATCACAGCTTAGTATACAAAGCAACAAAAGCGCTCATATTGATTTAAAATACGATAAATAGAGCATAATAAATGGATGGAGCAACACCCGTCCTAAGTTTCTAAACAAATAGGGTTATAATCTTATATATCAAATCTTGATTTTTAACTAAAGAAACCCTTTCCTAAAATAGCAACACCATGGCTTCAATATCCAACAAAAAACCAGTTTACAGAGTAAGCCCTTACCTAAGGCAGTATTTGATAGATTATCAAAGAGAGATTGATGTGCCACTAACGTATGTTGATTTGTTCCACTATGACAGTTCTATTGCCTTAACCGACGCACAAGGCAACGATACCATGTGGGAAACCGTGCTTTTTAGACAAGCAGACGAAAGCCATATACATTACTGCCTAAAGAAAATATATGCGCTTCTAAAAGTCGATGGAGATATTTCTGTAATGAAGCATCTAAAAATAGATCGGGTGGACCTATGTACCTATGGCAATACAAAACCTTTTAGGGTGAGAGTGGTCAATCAAATCAATGATCTTTTTGACTATTTCTATATAAAAGAAGCCGATGCTTCCCGCATTTATGGGCTTGAGTTAGAACACCTGTTATCGCCCAATAAAATTAATTTTTTGGTAAAAGGTGACACTTTGATCGAGGAACACATACCCGGTGTACCTGGAGATACCTTTATAAAAGAATATATAGGTTCTGATAGGGTAAATGCTATGAGAATGGCCAAAGAGTTTATTAAGTTTAATGAAAGATGCTTGGTACAATTGCTTGGCGATATGCGTGGCGATAATTTTGTTGTAGAGGTGGTCCCCGATTTTGATGAAGTGTATTATAGAATGCGCGCCATTGATTTTGACCAGCAGTCTTACGATGGTAGGAGGTCTATTTACATGCCGCAATACTTTAAGGAAAACAATCCAATAGTAGCGCTAGGAATCAACAGTATGGCTCCTGAGCTAGAAAAACAATACAGAAAAGAAGAACGCTCAAGAATTGCAACTAGGGTTAAAGCAGTAAAAACGCAATTGAACCAATTATTGGATGCTATGGGCCATGATCAGCTTTCTAGCGATGAAAACGTAGACAGTTTAAAGTATGAGCTCGCCGATCTTTATAAAGACAATGAGTTTATGACATGTAGAAATATGGGAGAAATCGTGAAACTCAGTTTAAAGATGCTGCTAAAAAAACCGACAAGGACCGTAAGTCCTAATGTAGATGCTTTTGCTTAAAAGCGCTCAAAAACTCGACATAAAAAGAGTTGTTTGTTAAATTCTTAGCATCTTAACTAAAAAAGATATATCATGAGTGCTACCGAGATAATGTATTCAGAAAAGCAAAGATTTAGATCACCATGGCTTTGGGGCATATTACTGCCCATAGCAGGCGTTTTCTCTTATGGCATGGTGAGACAGCTCTTTTATCAGGTACCTTTTATGATTAAAATGCCTGAGGTAACCCTGTTTTTAATTACTGCCGTACTGATTTTATTGGTGGCTGTTTTCTATTTTTTAGAGATGGAAACCTTGATAAAAGAAGAGGGCATTTATTTAAGACTCAGTGTTTTTAAAGGAAGTGAATATAAGTTTGTGCCCTTTTCTGATGTGGTTTCCTATAAAGCGGTTACCTATAAGCCGATAGAAAAAGGGGGTAGAGGTATATGTGATACCGATGACTGTTTGGCTTTTACTGTAAGAGGTAAAAACGGCATTGAATTTACCCTGCTAAGTGGCAAAAAATTACTTGTCGGTACGGCAGACCCGGAAGATTTTATGAGAAGCCTAAACAAAATGAGGATCTTACATTAAGGGTTCAATATAGATTTTGATTTTAAAAATGACATAAGAAGACATTTTTCCTTTGACCCATTATCAATCTAGAGCCGATTCTATACAGGATCGGCTTTTTTAGTCTTTTGCCGCCCTCTTTCCTGACTAAATACAAATTAAAAGCTAATAATTGTCATAACACAGAAGGGCATCTTGAGGTACTTTTAGGCTACAAAACACAGAAAACCAAGAATAAAATATTACTAGCATGGCCAATTCGAGCATTATAGCGCATCAAGGCCTCATTAGGTCTATAAAAAATGGCAAAGCAGAAATTAGCTTGCTAGATGCTTCGGGCTGCAGTTCTTGTGCAATAAAGAGCAGCTGTGGCGCATCAAACACCGCTGATAAAATAGTAGAGGTTCCCATACCCATCGGGACTTTTTCTGTGGGCGAAATCGTAGCCCTAGAAATGACCTACAAACAAGGTTTTACTGCACTTTTTTGGGCTTACATCATACCTTTTGTATTGGTAATTGCCACTTTAGTTACCTCTGTGCAGTTGGGCCTGCCTGAGTCACAGAGTGCAGTTATTTCTTTGGCCGTTTTACCTGTTTACTATTTGCTGCTTCACTTGCTTAATGCGCTCCTTTCGAAACAGTTTCAATTCAAGATTAAGAAAACTTAAAAAAACAAAGTCATGGACCAACTCATGCTTTATACCATATTATCATTAACCACCTTGGGGATCGCCGCGGCGGTTATCTTGTATTTCATCTCAAAGAAATTTAAGGTAATTGAAGACCCGAGGATCGATCAGGTAGAAGAAGCGCTTCCTAACACCAATTGTGGGGGTTGTGGTTTTCCAGGCTGTCGTGCCTTTGCCGAGGCAGCCGTTTCCCAAGGCAACTTATCAGAGATACACTGTCCTGTAGGAGGTAATGAAGTGATGCAGGAAGTAGCAAAAGTACTTGGCGTAGAAGTAGAAGAAAAAGACCCTTATGTAGCCGTAGTTCGCTGCTCGGGCTCTTTTGAGTACAGAAAGCTAACAAACGAGTACGACGGACTTACCAGCTGCACCTTAGCTACCAATCTATACGGCGGCGATACAGGATGCGAATATGGCTGCCTAGGCATGGGAGAATGTGTAGATGCTTGCCAATTTGATGCGATGTACATGGACCCCACTACAGGTTTGCCAGTGG